>QWBY01000886.1_pt1 | contig 23207 bp, 27 predicted proteins | sample 1972471 | NCBI WGS metagenome assembly QWBY01 (sample SAMN09866722, study PRJNA288562) | Human gut metagenome isolate term6_stool, whole genome shotgun sequencing... | reverse complement strand
CGAAAGAAGAAAACGATGAGCATGCGGAGGACAAGAGAAGGGCTGTCGGTGAGAGGAACTGGATTGAAGCCACGTTTGGAACCTCCAAGAGGGTTTACCGGGCAAACGACATCCGGGCGAAACTAAACGATACGGCTGACACTTGGATAGGAGCTTGCTTCTTCGCTAAAAACATAATGAAATCCTAAGGGGACTTCTTTGTCTCTTTTTTGAAAAAACAGGGTCGAGAGACTTCAAAAAGAGTATTATCGTCAAATTCAATGGACTTGCAGGAGTTTTTTCTATACCACGAACTTGCATGGTTGACTCTGCGCCCTAACTATTGTTGTAAACAACAAATAAAAAAATGATGTAAAATATTTGTAGTTAGGAAGTAATATATTATCTTTGCAGGTAATATAAAAAACTATGATACATTAATATAATATTAAAATATGATATAAAAAAATTATGTTCATAAAAAAAATTAACCAAGTACTCATTACTCTGTATAATTATGAGTACAATCGTAAGTTGTCAACAAGACGAAACTATGTTGCAACAAAGTGTAAAAGAAATGCAAACGTCTGAGACAAAATCATCTCCTTTCACAAGAACACCTTCTGAAGCACAAAGTGCTGTAAGAGAATTTCTTTCTAACAGTATCTCAACACGTAGTTCAAAAGACACAAGGAGTATTGAACAAGTTATAGATTTAGAAAGAAATCCCAAAACCAGAACTAATGATTTTCTGAACACATTCGCAGAAAAATTCTATGTTATTACTTTCAAGAATAAACAGGGTTATGCGATAGTGTCAAAAGACAATAGAACCTTTCCCCTTTATGCTATTTTAGACTCAGGAGAGTTTAAGGAAACCGACTTATACAATAATGAAACTTTACGCTCTCGTATAGTTGGTATGGTTAGAGGAAGCAATATGGAAATAAACGATTTTAATAATACAATAAGAGAAAGTTTACCCCAAAATACAACAAGGGGGCATAAAGGATATCCAGGTGAGAATACCGAAAATGCAATAAATAATATGCTACGAGATGGTTGGGCGATGCAAAGACAGACAGGAATTCGCCTAACAACAAATTGGACTCAACATGTAGATGGAGATAATTTTTATTTTAATGCCAATGGAGTACCGTATGCTATAGCATACTTTAATAAAGGTATAAATAATATCTCTGCTAATATCTCTATTTCTTTAAGAAGCACAGCTGGTAAGGCAACGGCCTTTGGATGTACTCCTGTTGCTTTTGGACAAGTTATGTATGCCTTAAGGAATTTTCCTGGATTTAAAGATTTAAAGTACTCAAATGGAGAAAAAGTTCTTTGGGAGAACATGGAAAATTCGGAATACTGGAGAATTGAAAGAAAGAGATTTCTTGGTTGGTTTGCTGCAAATTGTAAGCCTACTTACCTTAAGAAAGGTACAATGGTATTTAATATTAATGCTACAAAATTTTTAAGAAAAATTATTGGTGGAAATATTGAATCACGATATGACAATTGTATCGTTGGTGATGGAGACTTTGATGGGTATGGTTGGTCTGAAGACAAAAAAGTCGCAAGAGACTTTTTCAGTCATCCAAATGCCTTTGTCATAATGACAGCCTCTGCTGGTAGCCTTAATTATACATCATATCATACATTCGTTATTGATGGAATGGTAGAATTTACAAAAAGAATAAAAGGCAGTGGCTTTCTTGGAACAGGCTTATTTAAAAAGTGGAGAAATGGAATAAGACATCTTTATCATGTTAATGCTGGTTGGGGTGGTCTTTCAAATGGTTATTATTTATATGTTCAAAATGTAAATGATGAATTTAAATATACAGGAAGTAATGATGCAATGGACTATCGTTCTAAAGTTGCATATTTAATTTTATGGCCAAGAAACAATTAAACGTATGAAACACATCTTAACGCTAATTTTACTCTTTTCGCTTTCCATGCTATCATCATGCGATGACATTAGTGGAGAACCTCAAGTTAATACTCCTAAACTCTTTTTCGATGCAAAGGGAGGAGAGCAATCTGTGCAAATAAAAATAAAAAAAATCTCATGGACATTTAAAGGGTTAGAAAAATATCCTTTTACACACACTAAGCATACTGAAGATTATAATGAAGATGGAACTATAAAAAAAGAGAAGATACAAATCTCTACCTTAAGTGATGGAACACAGAAAATTCACTATGATTGGATTACCTTTATTGTTTCAAAGGATAAAAGACACATTAGAGTACTCGTAGAAAAAAATGATATCAAAGAAGAAAGAGGAATATGCTTTGAGGCTTGGGGGCAGAAAATTCCTGGTGCTTCGTTTACTGTATTTCAGTCGGCAGAATAGAGTATCATGCGGTATTCCTTTACCCCATAGCAGTTTTTTACCCTAACCCTCCTCAAACGATGAGGATTGGGGCTTTTGATATGGCTTTTCGGACCTTTATATTCTACCTTTCTTCCCAAATGCTGGGTCTATCTTTAACATTGATGCAACAATGAAAGGGAAAAGACAAGAAGCCATAACAATAACAAAGAAAATATTGTAACCTACGGCATCGGCTAAAGCACCTGCAAAAAATCCAGGTAACATCATTGATAATGCCATAAAGCCTGTACAGAGTGCATAATGGCTGGTTTTATGTTCGCCCTGACTGAAATATAACATAAATAACATATAGGCACTAAAACCAAAACCATAACCAAAATTTTCAATGAAAATGGCAGCACTAACCGCAAAAATACTTTGTGGCATGACAAAACCAAGGTAAACATAAGCTATATTGGGTAAGGTTATTGCAAAAGTCATCGTCCAAAGCCATTTTTTTAATCCATCTTTGCTTGCCATTAATCCGCCTAATATACCACCTATGAGCAGTCCCACAACTCCGACAATGCCATTTGCCACACCAAAACAACCATAGAAATGCGATAGAAGGTTGAACGAATGCCAACAAAGAAAGTTTGCTCGTGAGCGTCCAATCCTAACATATAAAAGCCGTCGGCTCCCACATCGTGCGTAGCACTGGAAAAAGCCAAAAGCCAAAAGAAACAAATAGTTCCTTGCAGCCAAAATGAAGTATTAATAGTAAATGCAACACCTGCAAAAGCTGCTCCAAGTAACATTTCCATAGATAAAACCCACCACCGTTTGGTACGAATTAAATCTAAAAACGGACTCCATAATGGTTTGATAACCCATGGAAGATAGAACCAAGAGGTATAAAAAGTAATTTCAGCATCGGTCAATCCCATTTGCTGATAAAATACCAATGAAACTAAAGTAACGGCTGCATAAGGTAAACCTTCGGCAAAATAAAGCGTAGAAACCCACGCCCAAGGAGATATTTTCTTGTTAGAATTTTGATTTGACATACGCTTAGATGAACTATAAAATAATGCACTGATTTGCACATCGTTTGCAAAGGTAAAGAAAAAAGCTAAGATAAAAACAGAATTATAACCGAATATGAACAAATGCAAGGCTATTTGAACAAAAAAGAGGAACTCCGAAAAGTTCCTCTTCTTATATTTTCAGGCGTCATGGACATTTAGTAGGCTAAAAATACTCAATACCCGTTGCGCTTAATGCAATTATAATCTTCCATTCAGTTCCGACCCCATTCTTTCCAATCCTACTATTCCGCATAGATAAATGAAAAAAGAGGAAATCATTGCTGATATCCTCTTTTCATAGAGTGGTGATTCCGTTGGAATCCTTTGTGATTCGGCTGGAATCATTTCCAATATTCTTGCATTTTGATATAATTGGATATATGACAATGTGTTAAACGAATATGACAACTAAACTCATAAAAGATTCAATCAAAGAATACAAAAATAATCATTGAATGACAATAAAGAGCATCAACAATTAAGGTAGGTTCTATTATTTCATATATTAACGTGGGGTTATCCCCACAATAATGCAATTATGGGGGGGGTATCGGTCTCATAACCAATTGTTCTGACAAAGGAACCGTGCATGGCTCCTTCAATGAAGCCGAAGACATGTTCCACGCGGCATCTACGCTTTGATTTCTTGCGGTTACGCTTCTTCTGCTTCTTGGTTAATGGATGATTGCGGTGTCCCTTCTCGCAGATGACGGGACGCATCGCATTGGCCTTGACAACATCTTCCCTGCCCTCATATCCAGCATCAAGATAAAGGCGCTGGCCTTTGTCCTTGTCCGTGATAAGCTGCGAGATAACATTGGAGTCATGGATGCTTGATACTGTGGTATGGTAGGACTCTATAAGTTTTGATTTCTTGTCAACCTTCGTATGACCTTTGTATCCATAATGTTTCTCATCCCGTTTCTTAGTCCAACGTGCGTCAATGTCCTTGTGGTATTTCTTGTGTGGCTTGTCGTTCCAAAGTTCATCTCCCTTGCCGTTCTTGATAGTAGTGTTTTCCCTGCGAGTGTTGCGCTTCCTGGGGGCGTCAACGAAGATGGCGTAATAATCTTGCCTTCATTAAAGCTCAGACCTTTCGCATCGAGCAATTGACGGAAGTCGTCAAACAGGGTGTCAAACACACCGGCCTTGACCAGTTTATTCTTACATGCCCACACCGTCTTTTTGTCAGGTACGTCACTTACCGTATGTATGTTTAGGAACTCTCTAAAGCTGGTGCGGTCAATACTGGAGGAGTAGCGAAGCAGTACTTGAGCCCCATTCGGGCACCGTATCTTTGCACAGGAAAATGATAGCCGAAAGAGGATGGACAACAAACGAAATCAGGAATATAACAGGATTTCTCACGATAAAAATGGTAATAAAGTGTATTTTCTTAAACAATGCTTCGTTGAAAAACCGCTCTGCATGTTCCCTTAACTTCGAGGCTTTGCCAAGATTGGAGAAACCAAGATAAATAGGCGCTTTCAGATGGGCAATATCAAAATCGATTATGTCAAGGTTTCCTACTCACTGTAATTTGTCAAGGCCGGCATGGAGATTAACATCCTTGATATAAAAGAGATTGAAAATTTGAACAACACCCTCTAGTGGCCGAGAAGTATTCCATTGGAAGCATTCCGTAAACATTGATGCAATGCATCTCATGGTGTTGTCAGCCTTAAACTCATACCATGAGTCGTCATTTTGGCCGTCATCAAACTTCATGAGCGGACTTAACAGTTCCTCGTCCTTTATTGGCTCTGGACTTTTGAAATTGGCAGAGCCTGGATTCTTCATGACAACAGAGCCTACAATATCCCATGACGAGCCAAACTGTAATAGCGTTCTAAAGCGAAATCCGTCTGAATTTTCTCCAGAAATTTCTCTATAGTGCGTAAATACTCGCATAAGCTGCATATCATAATAATTGTAACGCAATTGCCGCACATGCTTCTGCATCAGCAAGAGCGTGATGATGGTTCTCCAAGTCGAAGCCGCAATAAGCGGCTACCGTTTGGAGTTGGTTGTTTTCTATCCGCCCTTTCAATTGCTGGCGCGCAGCAGCACAGGTGTCGTAAAACTCATAGTCTGGATATTCCATCTGATATAGCTCGAAGACAGCCTTGAGACAGCCTTCATCGAATGGACTGTTGTGAGCCACCAAAGGCAGACCTTCAATCTTTGGTGCTATTTGCTCCCATACCTTAGGGAATACGGGGGCATCTTCTACATCCGCCAGCGTCAGACCATGAACCTGTGTGGTCCAATAAGTGAAATAGTCGGGCTCTGGATATATCAGACTGTAGAACTTATCCACTATCTCACCGTTACGAACGATGACTACACCCACGCTGCACACACTAAAGCGCAGGTTATTAGCGGTCTCGAAATCTATAGCAGCAAAATCTTTCATCGTCCTAGCATGTCAAGTTTGTAATACCTCACATCAGCGGGAAGGTGTTTTATAGATGCAAGAAGCTTTGTGAGAGATGCTTCCCAATCTTCTGCATTGATTATTATTCTGTACGTCAGCCCTTCGTGAATAAAGCAGACGCAGATTCTTTTCTGTTCCAGCTTCACGTATTTCACTTCATCAACATGTGAGGCGGCCAGCTGAGTTACTTCTTCTATTAATGCGGCATCGGCTACTGCTTTAGCCTTTTGTTCCTCTTCCCAGGTTTTTCTATCGGCTATGCGCTCTTTCTTACGCTTAGCAAGATAGAGTTCATATTCTCTTTCACGGGCTTCAAGTTCCTCACGAAGGGGACGAACGTGTTCTTCCTGCTCAGCCTCCGTTAGTTTGTTGAATGCCTCCATGTCTTCCTCTGTTATCTCTCTGCCACAGTTCTCGCATTCGAGATAAACGTCTGTCACATCATGGCCACAAGAAGGGCAATAAGATGCACCCTCAGGCAGTTCTGACTCGCACTCTGAACATGTGTTTGCAGTATAGTCTATTTCGTGTCCGCAATGAGGACATCTCTTAATATCAAATTCTATCATATTATTTGAGTTTTAATCGTTTTTATATAGTTCATAAACATCGCGAGTCCAGTCATGCATCACTTTACGCATGGCCTTAGGCTCAACAACTTCAACCATACTGCCCACACGCGACAGCTCCATACAGAAGTCATACGTGGGGCGGAGCTTCAATTCAAAGTAAGCATAGTCGCCATCGTCGTTGAGCTCACGCTGACTTGGGTGGAGCGGCAAAGTGCGCATGTAATGCTTATGGTATTGATTTGCTCTCAATACTATGCGCTGCACTGGAACATCCTCGTCGAGCACAATGCCAAAGAATGTTGAGAAATATTCCTCTGCATCAAAATCTTTGGGTAGTTTGAACTTATCTTTGTTGATGCTCAAATTCTCTATGCGGTCAATGCCATATAGCAGCACTTTGTCGTAATAGGGACTACGAGCGAGCAGATACCAGCGACGTTGAAACATCTTCACGCAAAATGGCTCAACATCGAACGTGTGTGACTTTTCCTTACCGAACCCACGATAGGTGATCTTCAGCGTTCGGTCATGTTGCATAGCATCAATGATATCTTCCAGAAAATCGTGGCTGGACGGTACTTCCTCTACAAGGATGCGGTCTTTGATTGCCATGTGTCCTGTCAGCGTACCTGCAGTGGCAAAGGTGTCAAGCAACCATCCGCTAAGTCCTTTCCGCTCCAATGATTCAGGATTCGAGATAAAGTAATGGTAGCCACCCTTGCGCTCGCATTCTATCATCACACCAAAAACCTCCTCTAACTCATTCTTCCAACGATTGAAGGTCTGTCGTGGCAATTCCTCACCACGGCTGAGATCTGTGTAATCGCGCCATTTCTCATTGATATCGGCCAGCGTAATTCCTCTCGGGCCAGCATTGTGCAGGGTCTTGATGACCCACACATATTTCATTATCTGTTCCATAGGCTATAGAAGTCTTCATCCTCGCCATCGGGGAACATGAATCCTCTTTCAGCATCGACATCATAGAACTCATATTCATCCTTGACTTTCTTTATTAGGCGAAGAATTCTGTCTACCTTGAGCTGCTCCTCTTCTGGCCAGCTTCGTCCGTAACCATCCAAGTCGATTTCCATGTCCCACACTACATCTTCAAACTCAGCTATGTCAAAGTCCGGGTCGTCAAAGAGATCATTATCCAGTGCGTTCTCAAGAAAATCGATCTTCTTGTTCAGTTCATCTAACATGCTCATGATTATTTCGCATTTAAGGGTTAAACAATTCTATCTCCGCAATATTCCTTGCGTCCACATTTCTTGCAATGGCTGCCCATCCACACACCATCAAACTGGTTGATTGCGGCTTCTACTATATTTGGGTCATTTGTCAGAATGCCTGCCTCGAAGTTTCTCCTCAATTCACTCTTTATTCCAATGCCGGCTCCAGTAAGGTTGGCAGAACCAATGTAGACCATTTCTATGTCGAATATCATCAGCTTGAAATGCACACGAGGGCAGAGGATGCGTTCCAATGATTCTGCCAGGCGAGGATATTTATCAAAATCTTCACGAAAGGCGGGGCCTGGTTCCTTGGCATGAATCAGTCTCACTTCAACACCCTTCTTAATCAGGCTGTCTATGATAGCCAGGAAAGGAATAGAAGAATTGCCTTTCTTCATGTGAAGGTCTTTGATGTCGGCTGTGCCTATCCACAGATGATGCTTCACCTTGGATATACCTCAAGAACTTCGGTGTAGTGTTCCCGGTCGGCTATATATTTTACAAAGGTATCGTTCATATTGTTGGGTCTGCAAATATAACGAAAACTTGTCACTTCTATTATCTCATGTCGTCTCTTTATATCCAAAGATAGATATAATAATCAGCAAATAGCTGCAGGATGTGTTTATTGTATCAATATAGACCTCCGGTGAGTTTAGCAACGTGCGGCATAGTTCGTCTGCTGGTGGCGGACTAACGAATAGCTGACCTTTATGCAGATACTCAACGAACTCGCAATTAGCTATGACAATTCTCTCATATTTGTCCTTGACTACCCATCGTTTCCACTGATGCCAGCTTCTTGGCTCAGGGTCAACGCCACGCTCACGATACTTACGACTTTCTCTTTTCCGCAAGTGCAGCATTTCCTTATGTAACCTTTTGTGAAAGACCTTCTTGATCTTGAAAAGCTCCTTTATTGTGGGAATGCTGTTCGGATATTTCTTGAGATAAGTCTTCAAGAGCGATATATCATAATGCTGTTTGTGGTCAAACAACCTTTCTGTATGATGGTAGTGTTTCAAATAAGGGATAATATCCTCAAATGTCACACTATTTAATAAATCTTTGTAAGTCATTTTCTATCAGTTATTATTAATCGTCATAATAATCACACTTATTCCAGTCGAGTTCGTCGTCATCACTTCCTTCGCCAATAGACCAGTCATGCTCCATGGTAGTCTCGACCTCGAAGTTCCTTACCCAAAGGAGGTCGAAGATGGAGAAGTGGGTGTGGTCATAGAGATTGTGGAACTGAAAAGTAAGATGCATGTCCTTGGTCAGTTCCGGATCCAGTCCTTCATTCCAGTTGTCAATCTCCTTTTGCTGGTACAGTATGTTGTTTTTCGGCGCTTGGTCATATACGTCAGCTGTGCCATCTGCCGTATAGCCACCCATGATGACTCCATCATCGTAGTAGGGACAGTAATTGTCGATTGTGCCATTCAGGATAGCCCAAATCTTCTTCGAGCGAATGGTCTGGACAGGATGCGACTGCGGATAGCCATAGTCAAGAAAGCATTTCGACACCACCTCGATGTCCTCGCCTAGCAAATCCTGATTATACCTACGCACCTGTTCCGCCTGACTGGCAGCTCTCAACACAGCGTCAGACATTGCATCGTTGAACTCAGCAAGTAATTGTTTGCTCTCTTCATTCATCACGAACATGCGATCCAATACCTTCTTGCGGATTTTCAGCAAGGTCTTGATGCATTCTTTTTCCGTAGTTCTGTTGTACTTCCTATGCTCTTGACTCATCCAGTGGTGAAGAACACTTATTTCCAAATCACGAATAACAGGATCTTTGAATATCTCTTTTACATGCTGCATGTCCATACGCTGACCTCCTTTACTGTTTATTTCTCGTGCAAAATTACCGATCACTTGTCTCACTCTGCGTTGCACCTTCGGTAAATTTATTGGTTTTCTGCAAAGTTTCATACGATTCCTCGTAGAATATGTCTCGCCTTTGATAATCAGAGAAGATATAGTTGGCTATCAGCTGCCCGAAACGCTGTTCGGGGTATTGTTCTATAATCGTCGACAACCGTTCCAATATCTCCCTGTTATAATGCTGCCTATTCTGGATTTGACGTTCTCTATCCATTGTAATCTCTTTTTATACAAATCCGACTCTGCTACTTTTGCTTTTGCCAATCTTTTCCTCCTTGCAGAGGGTGAGCAGACTCTCATACGATGGAGCAATGCCACCAACAATCTCGTCCATGGTAGCCTTGCGGGCAATGTTGTCTATCTCGCCGCCGCTGAAGTCGAATTGCTCTGCGAGCCGTTCTGCACTCAGCTTGTCCAAAGATGGAAGCTTGTTAAGCCAGATGTTCGTCTTAGCTTCTAGTGTAGGCTTATCGAAGTGAATTTTGAACAGGAACCTACGTTCAAAAGCTTTGTCGAAATTGTCGGCGAGATTGGTAGTGGCGATGAGTATCCCGTCGAGCTTCTCCATTTCCTCCAGGATGATGTTCTGGATGGCATTCTCCGTCTGAGCCACGTTGCTGCTATTGCTGTCTTTACGTTTGCCGAACACACCGTCTGCTTCGTTGAAAAGAAGGATGGGCTTCACCTTGCTCTTCTTGCAAAGCGAGCGGTATTTCTCAAACACGCCCTTGATGAGTTTCTCACTCTCGCCAAACCAGCACGACTTGGTGCTGGAGATATCAACGTGCATGATGTCGCGGCCTGTCTGTCGGGCTATCTGCATCACGGTTTCTGTCTTACCAGTGCCAGGGTGCCCATAGAGCAGAGCAGCCACACCAATGGGAAGATGCTTCTCCTTGAGTCGGGTGTACATGTCATGGTAATTCTTCTCATTCAGACTTTCTGCCACTCTGTCGAGCTGTCTGTCGAGGTCGTGAGTGAAGAAGAGTTTCTTCTCCTGCACATCAGTGTGCTTGATAATGTCTTTGTCCGACACGCTCTCAATAAACATATCGGCATCTTCGCCCAAGAACAGTTCCTTGCCTTTATCGGTAAGACTGAGTTCTGAATACCCGAACATGCTGTCAGAGGAAAGCTCAACTAACTTGCGTGTCTGCAGAACAGTACGCTCTTCCTTGAAATCGCGCATGATATGCATTTCTTGGTTCTTGGTGAACAGGTTACCAATCTCACGCAAGCGATAAGTGCCACCTCTCACAAGCTCATTAGCCACCATGTAGAAAATCAGACGGAAGTCGAAGGCGGGAACACTATTCTTAAGTTTGATAATAAACTCCAGGTGAGGATTTTCATCTTCCATAACTTGGAGTTTCTTGTAGAATGTAAGCTTGCCATAAGTGTCAGCTTCATCAAGGTCGATGGCCAGTGTAGCTATGTTCTGAACAAACTCATATACATCCTTTGCTCGCATCGACTTTTTGAATGAGTTGGCTAATTCACCGAAAAGCATGGTAAGTGTTTTCTTTGTTACAGCCATCTCGTCTATGTCATGTATCTCAATGAGTCCCTTTTCTACAAGCGGATGCGTGCTTTCTATGAGTTCCATCCTTTGACGAGCCTTCACCTCTGGCTTTTCAAAAATATCGTTGAGTGTGCTGCCGATTCCGCTTGCACCTCGCTCAAAATTGTCTATAAAGTCATTACACGACTCGTACAGAATAGTTCTATTGTCTACAACACTTTCTAAAGACATAATTGTCTTTACAAAATCAATCTCGGAATGTTTCTTCTCGAGATTCTCCACGAGAGTGAGAAGTTTTGATGTACTGATAGAATTAGAGCGACGTGCTTCTATTATATTATGTACGGCATTGATAAAGTCGAATGCGGTATATTCTTTTTGTCCAACGAGATTCTTTCTAATCTCACGGCCACCTACGATATCCTCAAAGAGCGCATCAGGAATGGCAAATGCCATCTTCCGCATGCGGAACTCGTCCTCGTTGTCATGCCTAAGGATGCCTTTGTCGGCCATACTTGCCAGACAAACTTGATACTCCATCACAGCAAGAGAGGAACTGTCGAAATAATTGGCCAGGTCGCTGATGTCTGAGGTACGCTCATCACAGTGGCGGTCGAATACTGCCACAAACATCATTGCCTCGTCAGTGCTGGCGAGATTAAGTTCTTTTACTATACGTTCCAAAGCAGGCTGGATTGTCTTGTATGTCTTCAACTTACCATCCTTCAGTTTAGCTGCTGCGGTCTTGATGTCCTTAATCAAAGTCTTCTTTTCCATATCACACGTGATTTTGTTTTCGTTTGCAAAGTTAAATTCAACATGTACCATTTGGTGTGGCATGTTAAGTAATAATCGTCACTTTTCTCATTTTTTTCAAAATATGAGTGAATAAATGATGATTTTCTTTCGCTGGAACACAAAAAAGTCCCTCATCATCGCGACGAGAGACTAATTTTGAGTTTAATCGTGTGTAATGAACAAAAAAATAGTGCTTCGCAGCATTTATATATGATTATATGCTTTCAATAGCGTGGTCGCGGAGGACAGAGTGTTAAGAAATCAGTTGGCCATTCCATGATTTTGGCACGTTCAAAGCGGAGTTTACTGCCCGGAAGGCTTGCTATAAGGAATCTTTCCTTTGCGTCATAGAGTATAAAGATATCCCGGTGTAATATTCAGAAACTCACATACCTTCATGGGAGTCCATCGGTGGAAGTTGTTCTGGCAAAGTTGGGCGAATGGGTTGATCTATCATTGCAACACAAGACACATTTATGCCTTTTTTGTACTGCAGATGTGCTGCCATTTGAAAGATCGGACTCTTCAGGATGACTATAGTGAATCAGTGGTAGAATTCTTGTCATAGATAGGAGTGATTAGTGTTTACTGAATAATTTATAATCTTTTAGTATACAACAAATTATATTATTTTGTCTTTGGTTGTTTAACATAAAATTAAATCACATTCGTTTGATATACATCAACAGTTAGTTAAAATTTGAGATAATGGCTACGCAGCTTTCCTATGTCAGCCAAAGAGTTCTTTGATAGTATGACTAATAAACTTTCGGTTCGGTATGCTCCGACACCTGTCGAAAATTAATTTTGCAATGTATGTGCGCGCCATGAGCTCCTTGATAGAAGCTATGGAATACGGTAGCCCGTTTTCCTTCATCATCACCTTTGCCACATTCTGTGATGCAAATGATGCGTTGTAGGAGAAGTCCAGCTAATTCTTGTGCCTTGCCTGGCAATGCGCGAGTCCGGTATACTGCTTGGCATCGCGGAAGCAAAACTCGATTTGGAATCTTGAGCGGTATGTGCGCAACACTTCCTCACCTGACATGGATGTCTTTGTGGAGAAGAAAAGCTTGTGCTTGCCGTTCTGCATCACCCAAATGACAAGACGCACTTTCTGCTTCAGTGCCTTTGAATAGGCGATGAGTGTGTAGGCTGTGCCTTCAAGTCCTTCGATATGTATCTTCGTTATACGCGTGAGGTCGAGTTTCTTGTAATTGATTTTCCCGTCAAGTGTTTTGGGGCGTCTGGGCTTATTGGAACGGGGTCCCGTGTACACATAGTATAGGCTCGCCGTATTCCAGAAACTGCTGACAAGATGAAAGCCTTGCTCCTTGATTCCGTCCACAAACGGACGTATGGAAAAGAAGGCATCAGCGACGACAATATCAGTGACCTTCAATAATTCTTTCCTGTGCGTTTGATGACGGCAATGTAATGCTGCACAAGAGTCATGCTACGCAGCTTCAACTCTCCTGTAGAAGGGGTTTGATGGGCACGAAGCATCATGCAGTTGTTGGCGTAAACATCGACAAGGGCAAGTCACATAATTTCAAGGCCGTGTTTCATGGAACCTGCACAGCCGGACCAGAAAGTACCAACATGCGGAGTCTTCTTGCCTGACTTACTGATGTAGCTCGGATCTATGGCTATAGCCAGCAGCCCGTCCATGTTCAGATAACGCCGGGAAAGGGAGAGGTTGAACTTAACCCAGTTGACGCACTTAGCCCGGCTGCGGTTGAAATTCGTTCTGTAGGTCTGCTCGCAATGGGTGCCGTAACGCTCCATTTGAGTGAAATTTATCTTTCTTTGTATCGCCATGTACAATAAGAGTATTTCCAGGAGTAGATTCTCGAAAGTTTTGCCTAATCTTGCAGATGAGCTTATGATGGCATCTCTGCAGATTTCCGTATATTGGTCGAGTGGTTCTGATGTCATTTACTTGATGTTTAGTCTACTATAAAGTTACTGACAATCAGCCACTTAATCAAATTTTATTAGTTATAGACAGTTAATTAACTCTCTCATATTCAAGCGATTATATTAGAATTAACGGAGTAATGTTAAAACCTCTGCTTCGTTATGGCATACCCACATTCATACCTTTGCACTGTCAATAGTGACAAACAACAATTAAATCTCTACATCATGCCAATTATGATCAATCGTGGGAAAGAGATGCTTCGTATCTCGCCCAAAGACAGTAAGAAAATCGAGTATTCAACCAATCAAGGTCGCACTTGGATAGTTCGCTATAGCGGTTCGTCGAACACTGGCGCCTTCAGCGACTTGATGGATGCTGGCAAGGAAATCCTTGGAACTACAGACAAGGGATTGTACTATTCAACCAATGATGGTAGAACTTGGATTTGTCGTAAACGTGGATAATATGAACTTAAAACAGAAAAGCGTATGAAAAAGTTATCGAATGAATTCATGGAGAAGATTCTCAATGATTCAGCTTGGAAAGAGCTCTCTGAAAGCTTTGAATGGACTGAGCAGATGCTTGACAAGCACAAGAACCAAGTAGATTGGAAATTGATTTCCCAAAACAGTAACATCGTATGGACACCTGCCATGCTGGAAAAGTTCAAAAGACTCATTGACTGGAAGGAGCTTTCAAGCACAGGGTGCGAAACCATTCTCACTGAGGATACTCTTGAACAGTATAAAGACTACTGGGATTGGTCAGAGTTGTCTGAAAATACAGACCTCGAAATGAACTATCAGTTGATAGATAGATTCATTGACCAATGGGATTGGCCTGAACTCATTAACCGTTGGCATGAGGATAATCTCTACAACATCGACTTCTTGGAGCGTTATGCAGATAAGATTCCGTCAAGCAAGCTACAGGACTCTCGCCTCTGGACGGCCCTTGTTGAACAGAGAGAAAAAGAATTGAAGTTAGAAGTGATTGCGTAAGATGAAGAATCATTTCTATCACCACGCGCCAACAGAAGAGGACATCAAGGAAGTCGCAGATGAACTTGGTCTCTTCCGAAATGGTCATCATTTGTTGGCGTGTGATATAAATGACGTAAAAGTCATGATGAGTAGTGCGGCCAACTTCATTTTGGTTGAAGGCATTGGCAATGGTTCCGGACGTTTGTATAATGCCATAGAAGATGCTGTAATTCGCTGCTGTGGAACGGCCAAGCCGTATACACTATTCAGTGCCGATAAACTACTGCTTCATATTGAATACAATAGCGAGAAACCGTTATTAGTCGAAGAATTAGCGGAGGTGAATACTTTTGTGGACATGTTTGAGAAGGAGGTACTCCTTATTACAGACATGGCTATTGATAATAAGAACGTGAAAGGTGACACTATTATAGTGTGCATCTTGGCAACAAACTTAGCAATAAAATAAGCCTTATGGAGCATGTAGTCAGAATGTGTGATTTGAGTTTCGACCCGAAACTCTTCGAATCGTTCAGCTGCGGAACAGCCTTGGATGAGTTGCTTAGTTCTCATTGTGGGTTACCTCGTGGCGTGAACTACATGATTATAGGCGACCCCGGTGTGGGTAAGACTACCATCATACTGGATATGTTGGCAAATATGCAAAACCATTATCCCAAGGCACGTATACTTTTTATTAGTGCCGAGATGAATGAAATAGATCTCACCGTTTATGTGGAGCGCTATCCTAAATTCCAAACATTGCCTATTCTATTCGTGGAAACGGATTTCGACAATGAGATTCACAATTGGGAGGTGGTAAAAGAGGTTGTGGAACAGGGCTGGGACATTGTAGCCATCGACTCTTTTTACGAACTACAGGGCATAATCAAAGATGAAGAAAACATCCGAATGAAAGATGCCGAGAGTTGGCTTCTACAACTCATCAAGAAGCAGAACAAGGCACGAAACGACCGTCGCCTTAATTGTACGTTTCTCACTATCCAGCAAGTGACCAAGTCGGGCAATTTTGTAGGTTCCAATCGTTTGAAACATTCTATAACGGCCATGATGGAACTGCGTTTGGAGAATCCAAAGAACATTTATTCCGACCGCTACATCACCTTTTCCAAGCATCGTAGAGGAGATGTTGGCGTAAAACTCTTCTATAGCCTGAGTAGTACGGGGGATGTTTCTTTTGATGAGCAGCACTTTCGTCAGGACCAACGTATTAAGCACATGCAAAGCGAAGTTGCCGGACAAATTCGTGACTTCGCTGACCAATTTGATAAACTATTCACTCCAGAATGATATGAACAACTCAAATATTCAACAAGAAAAGCAACGCTTTATGAATGGGCTATGGCCACAGAAGACCATTGAGCTCAGCGAACTCCAGCATGTGGGCGAAAATGTATTTGCTCTCAATGGCATTGAACTACCCGCAGACGATAAATTCACTTCCTCGTATGACCAGACACTAGGGATAAACAGCAGCCAACGTGCCATGGTGAAGGAAGCATCTGGCGAGACTGGATTGACGAATTACCGCAACTATATCAATGTAGCTTCCAACCTGCAGAAACCTAAATCGGTGGTAATTATAGCTTCGTCAAAGAACCATCAACTTGCCGAAATCATACCCATTGTTGATGAATATATTTCGCCTACCGTTTTCTTTGATTTTGCTGAAATGATGGCCGATGAAACAGGTTATCAAATTTCAGACGTAAGGTTCAACAATGCTGGAAAGCCACGTATTACGGTGGTCTATACCAATCCTAATGGAAGAACACATAGATTTGAATCAGGAGAAGACTTCATGATGGATGGATTCTATCTCACATGGACTCCATCCAATGTGGAACTGGGACATTATTACGAAAGGTTAGTCTGCTCAAATGGACAAACAGTGAAGGAAGAGCGAAAGGATAACACTGTTTATAAACTTTCAGCCAACGAAATACATTCTATCATCGGGAAGGTGAAAAACAAGTCATTTTTCGCCATCGGCGTTGAGCAGTTTGGAAAGTTACTGAAAAGAGCTTCTTCTTCCAGAATATCATTAGCAGAAATGAAAAGAGCACAGAAAATCCTTATTGCCGAAAATGTTAATGCTGAAAAAGCTGAACATCTTATACCGTATGCAGAAGTGTGCTCCTCATATCAAAATGCCGGTCTTTACGATGCTAAAAAGGAACATCTGATGAAAGGAGAAGGTTCTATATGGGATACGTACAATGTACTAACCAAGTTCGCCAGTCACACCACTATATGGAAACCTAATGATCATCGGCGTATAGCCATTATGAATGGTGCTGTAGGGTTGCTGAAACGAGAACCTGACATCGTAAACTACCTCGACATCTACTGATATGGATACGCCTTTTATCAAATACATCACTGGTACCCAACACTATGATGATGTGTTGGCAAGAGTTGCGTCGGTCAAACATACATTATGGATAGGAACAGCTGACATCAAGGATGTATATGTAAAGGCTGGTGCAAAAGCAATGCCTTTACTTGCTGTACTTGACCTATTGGTTAAACGTGGGATTGCAATCCGTATTCTCCATGCCAAAGAGCCTGGACCTGCCTTTCGAGATGACTTTGATAAATTCCCAGCATTGTGGCCGGCCTTGGAAATGACCCTATGTCCACGCATTCATTTATCTTTGGAATTGACTGAACCGTCTTTGGTAAACGCTGCTATTGGACAGTTTGATGAAGTTTGGCGTGGAGATTACTGTGTAAAATGTGGACGGAAGCAGTTTTGCAAAGGGCGAATACGTTAAAAATCAACGTCTAAAGCAAAATTTTTATCCTATGCCACAATATTTCATAGGATATTATATACCTTTGTAAGCAAACAATAACAAATAGCGTATGGCAGCAAATATCTTTGGCCGTTACGTATGGCTGATAGAACAATTCAGGCGATATGGCCGGCTGACCTATGAGGAGGTAAATGCTCTCTGGCATAGAAGCGGGTTGAGCTATGGGGACGATGATGATCTCGCCCTCCGCACTTTTCATAACCATCGCAAAGCCATCTTCGACATTTTTGAGGTGGAAATCGCTTGTGATATCAAGGGTGGTTATAAGTATTATATCGACCATTCCGAAGACTTGGAGAAAGATAATCTTCGCATTTGGCTCATTGATTCCTATACGGCTATGAATCAGATTCAGGCAGATCGAAAACTGAAAGGACGTATCATCTTCGAGAATGTTCCTTCTGGTCACAAATGGCTCAATGTCATCACCGATGCGATGCGAAATAATCAGGTGCTCAATGTCACGCATCAAGGTTTTGGAAAACCTGAGCCGTGGTATTTCGACATCGAGCCTTACTACCTCAAAGTAGTGAAGCGCCGTTGGTATGTATTGGCTCGAAGTCCGTATTACTCCAATCGCAATCGCCAAAAGAACAAAGAAGATGGTGGCGACCGTCCAGAAGATGTATATATGGTCTATGCACTCGACCGCATTCTCGACTGCCATCCTACAGGCTCATCTTTCCAGATGAAGGAAGACTTCGACATCGATGAATACTTCCGTGGATGCTGTGGTATCATCCATTCTAAAGAAGAGCCCATAAGAGTTATGTTGAAGGCCTACAATGGTGGTCCTGATTATCTTCGTACCCTGTCATTACACGAGTCGCAACGTGAGCTTGTAGAACTGAAGGATGATGAAGCTTCCTATTTTGAGCTGACCGTACGCCCAAACTATGACCTATATCAGACCCTATTGGCTCAGGCCGATCAAATTGAAGTACTTGAGCCGGCATCGGTGCGTAATGAGATGCGCAACTTTGCCAAGAACCTGATGTCGTACTATAAAGAGAAAGAACAATGAAAGACGGATTAAATTTTATAGCTATAGACTTTGAAACGGCCACTCCGAAGCGTGCTTCTATCTGCGAAGTGGGCATTTGTGTGGTACGCAATGGCGAAGTGGCGGAAACGCGCTCATGGTTGGTGCAACCGGAGGATAATCTTTACAGCTACTGGAATATGCAATGCCACGGTATTCGCCCGGAAGATACAGATCATTCTCCTTCTTTCCCTGAGGTGTGGGAAGAGATAGAGCGCTTGTACCTCGATGAGTTTGACACCCTCGTGGCACATAACGCACCCTTCGATCGAAGCTGTCTTGAACACTCTGCAAAACTTTATCGTCTGCATTTACCCGAAATCAACTGGCAGTGCTCGTTAAAGACAGCCCGACAGGTGTACGACTTCGGCTGCAACACCCTCGGCTACCTGTGTGAGCAGCTCGGCATCCCTGAAGGTACCCACCACCGTGCCGGTGATGATGCGGAGATGTGCGCAAGGCTCTTTCTTAGGGAAAATAAGGATGCTGAATTGACTATTGCAACTGAAATATAAAACGAAATACGTATGAAGCTGTTCATTAAACCTACATTTGACAATATCCGAGAAGATCTTGGGTATGATGAATTTGAAGACGTTGACGAAGATGCCATAATGTTTCAACAAGGCTATGATGGAGACATAATGGAGGTTGAAGATGGTGAATCATTTGAGATCCCCAATGGCTACTTGGCTAGTATAATTGAAGATGAACCTTATTATATGCTCTTTGAATACTTCGAAGGAAATTGGGACAAAGAAGAAATCTATGATGATATCGATGCAGGTCGGTACTCATTGAATGGGAATACCATCAAAAGAATCACCGATTCGGACATTATTAACGAGTAAAATCAAAACCATAAAAATGGACCCTATAAACATTGATTACTGGATGCATGACGCAATGCACAGCATGTACCCAGACAGAAAAATCCAAGACCATCTTTATTATATAAAACGGAGGTATAGATATATCCAGCTTGCAACTGTATATCATCCTCAAGAATTAGGGCATATTCATTACGAGATATGTCCTAATGGTTATTTGGAACTGCATATAGAAGGCAGGTATGAACAAAAATGGGCTGATTTGGCAAAATATCTGTATCTCCAGACACAAAACGACGACCGTCTTTCATGGTTCCCTCGTGGAGATTATGAAATTGGCACTTGTAGATATGATCAGATGATAGAGGATGGCAACAGCTCAAAGTTCAAAGAGTATCTTCAAAAAATGGTAAATATCATCGATCGACTTCTTGTGGAATATAAAAATATCATCGAAGTTGCATACGATAATTCCGACTATGACCCAATAATCATAGAACCAATTGTTAATGGGAATACGGATGAAGAGGTTACTTTGGTTGACAACCTCTTGCTCGACGACATATTCCATCTAAACATCAGTATACCAGACTATCAACGCATATATTGTTGGGAGGAAAAAAATGTGCGTAGGTTGCTTGATGACATCCTCAATGCCGAGGGCGCATATAGGATGGGCGCCATCATCCTTCACCATCATAACAATGTATTTGACATCATCGATGGGCAGCAGAGGCTTGTTACATTATCCCTTATTCTAAGGAAACTTGGCTATGACGGTTCTCCTCTTTTGAAACTTAGTTTCGCCTCCAAAGAAGCTATGCATTACGTGGCTTATAATCGATTTATCATCGATAACTTCATCAATGCTAACGTGCTGACTAGTAGACATAAAAAGGTGAAATTCCTGCTTCGTAATCTGGAGTTCAGTGTGCTTATTCTCAATACTGATCAAATAGACCTTGCGTATACATTTTTCTCGAACGAAAATTCTAGAGGAAAGAGTCTGAGCGATTTCGATTTGCTCAAAGCTCATCATCTTAGATTTATCACAGACGATATGCAGGCTGGGCATCTAGCTAAGTTATGGGATAAGATGCTCAGCGATGCGAATCTCCATTACGATAATGATATTGACAAGCCGTATTATCGTTCGCTTGGCCTATATATCTTCAGGCTACGCAAATGGATGGGCAACGAAGACTGGGACGATTTCGCTAAGTACAAAATCAAGGATGAATATGAAGCCGCACCTGTGATAGATGAAATACCACCTTTCGGGGAGCAATTTTCTTATAAGGAATCAATTCAGGGCGGCACACATTTCTTTGCATTTGTGAAGCACTTTGAGTATAAATATCATTTATTTGTACAGACGGATGAATTCAAATCAATTCATAAACTTGACAATCGAACACACTGGTGGTTTCGAGATGTTATAGAAACGTTTCTGTTCGCCTATTATCTGAAATTTGGAGTTGATTATCTAAGCGAAGCGCTATTGTCAATCAGCCGAATCGTCCTTCAGTTCCGCTTCGACTACAAAAAGGCTGATTATAGACGCTTACTACGTCAAGCAGGAGATTCAGGAATTATCTATATGATTGATTGTGCAACTTCGCCTACATTCGCATTGGCTGAAATGGAGAAAAAAGTTCGCTCGCTTCCTTCTATAAATATCGATGTTTCTCCAGTGGCGAGAGATTTCAATCGACAACTTCGCGAATATCTCGCTCCCATAAGAAAGCATATTGTAATCAATAAATTCAAACTTATTTAGCTATGGCCGACTCTATATTTTCAACTCGCCTAACTCCGGAAAAAATTGCCGGAACCGATAATGTATATTCCATTCCCATCTATCAGAGGTTATTCGAATGGGATAAGCCCAGAATAACCCAGCTCCTTGATGATATGTATCGAACATTCATTAAATCGCCAGAGACTCCATATTATATAGGCATGCTGACGAGTAATGATAATAATGAACTCATTGATGGCCAGCAGCGTTTCACTGTAACGATGCTATTAGGGATAGCCATGACAAAATACGATGGTATGGAGACAATCGGCACCCACTGTATTCATTGTGATTGGAAAGGCTTCCTAAAAACCAAGAGTGGAAGAATGCGATTAACTTTCTCGTCAAGGGATGAAGACAATTCGTTCCTAAGGAATAATTGTAGTCCTTCGTTAGCTTACGAGAATCAATTCATGAAGGCAGGTCTTGATTGCATTCAAAGCTATTTGAATGAGAAATTTGATGATGATAAAAGTCGGAAAAAATTCTCGGCTTATGTATACTCGAATATGTCTCTCTTCATATCAAAGTTACCAAACCAGCATTCCCCGAAGGCTCTGAACAAATATTTCGAAACGATGAACTCTACAGGTAAGAATTTGGAAAACCATGAGATTCTCAAAGTTCGGATGCTTCAGAATGCAAGTAACTATGATAAGGTTATTCTTACTCGCATATGGAATGCTGTTAGCGATATGGATCAATATCTAATTAGACAAAGAAAGAATGAGAAAAAGTATGAACTTATCGATAGATTCAGAAGAGCATACGAAGCTGTGTCAAATAAAGATTTGGAGAACCTATTCAGAGGAGGATTCATCAATCAACTGTCCTATAATGAAGGAGACAGCGAGAGTAAATTCACGTGTATTGGAGACATTGCTATCAGTCCGGATAAGCCCGAAAGGCAACGTTTATCGAAAGAAAAAGGGTTCCATTCTATTATATCTTTTTCTGAATTCTTGTTGCAGGTTCTATGGCTTTCAGAATATGAAAAGCGGGATAGTATACAGACAGAGGAATTCTTTGATGTAAACAAACTGCAGAACACATTCAATAAGTATCGGAATGACATCAATGCTGATGATTTCATTCTGACTTTGCTTCGATACAGATTACTCTATGATTATTATGTGATAACCATATCAAATGATGATTCGAATTATAACCTCAGAGTTGATGCTAACGACAGCGACGAAATGGATAATCCCTACGACAATGTATTGAAAGTTTATGAGTCTATGCTATTTGTAAACTCATCGTCTCGTACATATTACTTCTGGCTTCCCGAACTTCTGAGATTTGTAGATGGTAAGGAAAGAAGTTGTAAGGAACTATACCAGTTTCTAAAGCGTACCGATGAGAAACGACATCCCTCAAAGGCTATTGAAGACATCTCTCAGTTATCCTTCAAGGTTGTTGACAGATATTGGTTTTGGAAATTGGATTTCATCATCTGGCAAAAAAGACACGAAATATTTACTAGCGAGAGTGCGAGAAAAATTGCAAGCAACTACGTGTTCAGACGCAATAGATCTATAGAACATATAGCGCCACAAACTCCCAAAGAGAACAGCACTCTTTACCTTTCCAATGAGGATGAGAATTGCTTCGGAAACCTCGTTATGATTTCATCTTCTCAGAATTCTGGTTTACAAAACTCCACTTTTGAGATGAAGCGTTCGAAAGTGATTGAATTCATTCATAACAATCTAAACGGAACAATTGAAAGTCTAAAGATGCTTCTGATTTACCAGTATGAAAACTGGACAATAAAGGAGATTTATAAGCATCAAGAAGAATGCGTAAAGCTATTAAAAGAAAGCTTTGATACTGTCCTATAAAAGTGTGTAAGCCCATATATTTATTATCTTTGTATTTAGATATAAAATAAGATAAAAAATGGAACTTACACAATTACAAATTT
>QWBY01000673.1_pt1 | contig 23220 bp, 21 predicted proteins | sample 1972471 | NCBI WGS metagenome assembly QWBY01 (sample SAMN09866722, study PRJNA288562) | Human gut metagenome isolate term6_stool, whole genome shotgun sequencing... | reverse complement strand
TTACACTAATGATAAAATAGGTCCGGAAATTTATCGTATGCAAATTAAATTACCTTTGACTGCACAAAAGGCCCGTGCCGGACAATTTATACATGTAAAGATTAAGGATTCGTCAAGAATACTTCGTAGACCAATTTCTATATCGGGAGCATATCCTGAAAGTGGAATTGTAGAGATAATTTATAGAGTAGTAGGTCCGGGAACTGAAAACATGTCTAAAATGAAAATAGGTGATTTTTTAGATATACTGGGACCGTTGGGGAAACCTTTCGAGTTACCTGTGGAGAACAGTATAGCTGTAGGCGGTGGAGTAGGTATAGCACCCATACTGTTTCTTTCTCGACAATCAAAAGAGAATTTGTTGACGGTAGTAATAGGAGGAAGAAACGAAGAAGAAGTTTTCTGGAAGGATTTATTTCCTGAAAAAGTAAAAAAAGTAGTAGTAACTACAGATGACGGATCATACGGTATAAAAGGTTACTCAGTTGCTGTTCTTCCGGAAATTTTAAAAGACGGAAATACAAAAAAAATGTACGTTTGCGGACCGCTGCCGATGATGAAAAAAGCTGTAGAAATAGCTGACAATTCAAATGTAGAGTGTGAAGTATCTTTGGAAAGACGTATGGGTTGCGGTACAGGTACATGTTTGGCATGTGTATGCAATAAAGTAAACGGAGGTCATGCAAAAGTTTGTTCCGACGGACCGGTGTTTAAATCATCGGAGGTTATTTTATGAATTTGAATGTAAAATTTTGCGGTATTTCAATGAAATCTCCGATAGTTGCAGCATCCGGTACTTTCGGATATGGTATTGAATATAAAGATTATTTGGACTTAAATAAATTGGGCGCAATATCTGTTAAAGGGTTATCCTTAATGCCTTCTGAAGGGAATAAAGGTGTAAGAATAGCTGAAACACCTTCAGGAATTTTGAATTGTATAGGTTTGGAAAATCCGGGAGCTGAATATTTTATAAATAAAATACTTCCGGATTTAAAAAAGTATGATGTTCCGGTTATAGCAAATATATTCGGAAAAACGAAAGAAGAATACGGGAAAGTTGCAAGAGCATTGACAGTTGAAGGTGTATCCGCACTTGAAGTAAACATTTCCTGTCCGAATATTAAAGAAGGTGGAGTGGCATTTGGAACAAATCCCTTAAGTGCCGCAGAAATAACAAAGGAAGTAAAAAGAAATACGCATTTACCGGTAATAATGAAATTATCACCTAATGTAACGGATATAGCGGCTATAGCAAAAGCTGTAGAAAATGCCGGAGCGGATGCAATTTCATTAATAAATACCTTATTAGGTATATCTATAGATTTAAGAACTCGCAGACCTGTTTTAGGAAATATTACAGGAGGGTTATCCGGTCCTGCGATAAAACCGGTTGCACTTAGGATGGTATGGCAAGTAAGAAATGCTGTAAATATTCCTATATGCGGAATGGGCGGTATTATGACAGGAAAAGATGCTGCAGAATTTTTTATAGCGGGATCTGATATAGTGCAAGTGGGAACAGCAAATTTGATTAATCCCGATGCAATTATGCGTATTACCGATGAATTGAACGCATGGGGAGATTCGCAGGGAATAAAAAATATAAATGAATTGGTTAACACCTTGAATTTCTAATTTAAAAAATTTATAAAAAATTATTTAGCCGTGAATGTTTATTTGAATTTCAGATATAGACATTCACGGTTTTTGTACTTAAGTTTACAAATTATAAAAATTCCCTCTAAAGTGATTTTGCATAAATACTTTAGAGGGAATTTTTTAAATTGATTTTATTTAGTATTAATCATTCCACCAGAAGATACCTTTTTGTTTAGGTAAACATTTTTTATTGAATATAGGAGATTTGATTCCCTTTCGTAATTGTTCTTCATAATCAGTCAAAGCGGCTTTAACTTGAGGGAATAAAATTAAAAGTGCGGTTACGTTTGTCAGCACCATGAAAGCCATAAATAAGTCGGCTAAATTCCAAACTAACGGTAATTCCGCTTCTGCACCGAATAAAATCATTACTGCAATTAAAACTCTGAATAAATAGAGAGGCCATTTTTTATTTGTCAAATGCATAATATTTATTTCACCATAGTAGTAATTTCCTATGATGGAGCTGAAAGCAAATAATAAAATAAGAATTGAAATTGCTACTGAAGCGTTAGGTCCGAAATATTGTGTGAAATCCCATTGAATCAATTCAATTCCGGTTATTCCTGCAGATGCATAATCTCCGGACAGTAATACGATGAAAGCTGATGCAGAACAAATGAATAAAGTATCTACATACACACCGAAAGCTTGAACTAAACCCTGAGTAACCGGATGTTTAGTTTCAGCTGAAGCTGCTGCATTTGGAACGGAACCTTCACCGGCTTCATTTGAGAAAAGTCCGCGCTTGAATCCGGTTAAAACAGCAGCACCCATACCTCCACCGAATGCAGCCTTGTAGTCAAATGCACTTCTGAAAATCAATGCAAAAGCGTCAGGTAACGCTTTAATGTTATATATCATAATACCAAGAGCGATAATAATATAAATTCCCGCCATGATAGGTACTATCCATTCAGTAACTTTTGCAATACGATGCATACCGCCACAAATAACAATCATTGATAAAACGGTAATAACTATACCGACTATCATACGATCAGCACCTAAAGCATTGTTTAATGCCAATGAAATTGTATTTGACTGAACAGAATTATAAATCATACCATATGTAACTGAAATCAGTATTGCAAAAATTGCGGCCCATAATTTATAACCTAATCCGTTCTTTAAATAGTAGGCGGGGCCGCCTCTGAAACTGGAATCTTCATCTTCGGCCGGAATTTTATAAATTTGAGCCAATGTACTTTCTACAAATCCTGTAGCGGAACCTATTACTGCAATAAACCACATCCAAAAGATTGAACCCGGACCACCGGTTGTAATGGCTATTGCAATACCTGCTATATTACCTACACCTACACGTGATGCAGTACTTATACAAAAAGCTTGGAACGAAGAAACTTTTTTTCCGGAAGTTTTATTTCCGGCAGAATCTATAATAAGATTGAACATCCGTTTAAAATGTCTAAGTTGTACGGCTTTTGTTTTGAAAGTAAAATAAAAACCTGCACCGACAAGCAGAATTATGATTACCGAAGACCAAAGGAAATCGTTAATCATAGTAATAAAGCTGTTTAGAATTTCCATACACTTCTCCTCTTTATATTTACCTTAAACTCACATTATGCTCTATATTTTGAAATAAATGAAACATATTGTTGTTAAAATTATTTTTATATATTGAATGTTTTTGAATAAGAATTCGGCTTTACGTTATATTAAGTAAAATACATAATATAAATTTTAATTTAAATATGTTATTTATAATCATATAAAGCTTATAAATATAATAGTATCACGTTTTCAATAATTTTTCAGTAATTTATGCACATGGAAATAAACTTTTAATTTTTATAAAGTTTAAAACAGACAAATTTGATTATTGTATATGAGAATATTAAATAAAATTTGCAATTAATGTTTTGAAAAATAAAAAATGGAATAATTTACTAAAATATAAAGTATTAATAGGTAAATGTTTATTAAAGGGGTAAATTATAAAATAGAAATTTTAAGCATTTATGTAAAAATGTTATAATGTAATCATTTGGAGGTGTAAGCATGCGTTTTTTTGCAAGAATTATTCTCTTGATTATGTGTTTAAGTGTATCAGTCAATATATCTGCAAAAACATTAAAGATAGGAATGAAAGGGCAAGAAATAACTGCACTTCAAAATTCATTGGTTGCTGCAGGTTATTTAGCGCGAACAGTTGATTCCGAATATGGTTCAACAACTGAGAAGGCCGTATCGTTATTTCAAAAAGATAAAGGACTTACCATTACCGGAGAGGCTGATGAAAAAACGTTGAAGGCTATAAAAAAAGCTGAAAATAAAGGATACAGAAATGGTGGAGGCATAGTATACGCAAAAGGTAATCTTGGAATCGAAGTGGAAAAATGGCAAAAAGTTTTATATGAGTCGGGATGTTTGAATGGAGATGTTGACGGAATATACGGCACAGAAACTTTCAACGCTGTAGAGCTGTTTCAAAAAAATAATGATATTCCGGTATCAGGTGCTATTGATGAAATGACACTTAGTGCTTTGGAAAAGCGAAAAGAAAAAATAGATTTGGCGAGAAAAAATAATAATATTTATTTATATACATCAGGTGATGTAGGTAAAGATATAGAAAATATTCAAACGAAATTACAAGAATATGGTTATTTGGACGGAGACATCGACGGTATATACGGTAATGATACAGAAACCGCGGTCAAAAAGCTTCAAGAAAAAAGCGGATTGGCAATATCGGGCAGTATTGACGAAGAAACGATGAGAGAACTTTTAAATACAAAAAATGTATATGATAAAAGTTTACATAAAAAATATATAATGATAGGTGACAGCGGTACCGATGTAGGTGAATTACAAAATAAATTGATTTTACATGGATATAATCCGGGAATTGCCGACGGTTTTTTCGGTAATGATACAGAAACCGCAGTAAAGTTATTTCAAAAAGATAATAATTTGGAAGTAACTGGAATAGCAGACAGTGTTGTAATAAAAAAATTAAAAAAAGCACCATACTTTAAAGGAGAATATAAAAAGAAAATTCATATGCAATCTACCGCATACACACCGTTAGACGGTGACGGTAACGGAAAAACCAGTATGGGAGCATATGCGGGCAAAGGTCATGCAGCTGTAGATCCTTCAGTAATACCTTTAGGAAGTACAGTTTTTATAGAAGGATACGGATATGCGGTTTGCGATGATATAGGCGGAAGCATAAAAGGAAACATAATAGATGTAGGAGTAGATACTTTAAATCAAGCATATCAATGGGGATATAAAGAAGATGTTTTAGTATACGTAATTTAATGAAACGGCAGTTATTGCCGTTTTATATTGAGTTTAAGTTGTAATTAATGTATAATTTTCTGTTGTAACTGAGAATTAATTTATGTTGAAAAATAAGTATATAGAAAGCAGGATGGTTATGAAAGAAATGACAGCCGTAATTTTGGCAGCAGGGCAGGGCACAAGAATGAAATCCGACTATCCGAAAGTACTACATAGTGTTTGCGGTGTGCCTATGGTTAAACAAGTTATTAGAGTGGCAACTGAATCCGGATTTAAAAAATGTGTTGTTATAACAGGTTTTAAAGAAAAATATGTACGTGAAACAGTAGGAAATATTGTTACTTTTGTACATCAAGAAAAGCAACTCGGTACAGCACATGCAGTTATGCAAGCTGTTCCGGAGTTCAAAGATGATAAAGACGGATATATTTTGGTAGTGTGCGGAGATACGCCGTTATTAAAGGTGGAAACAGTAAAAAAAATATTGAACACTTGCGTAGAAAACAATGCCGCAGCGACAGTTCTAACGGCTATTGTAGATAATCCTTTCGGATACGGAAGAATTATTCGTGATAAAAATGGAAATATGAAATCTATTGTAGAACAAAAAGACGGAACACCCGAAGAGTTGAAAATTAAAGAAATAAATACCGGAACATATATTTTTCACGTAGAAACTTTTTTGGAAGCATTGTCTAAAGTAAGTAATGAAAATGCACAAAACGAATATTATTTGACAGATGTATTTGAAATAATGATATCTGAAGGCAAAAAAGTAATACCTGTAATAACAGATCAAGAAGAAACTTTAGGTGTAAATACACGTCAGCAATTATCACAAGCGGAAAAAATTTTGAGATTAAGAAAATTGGATGAGTTGATGACTCAAGGTGTGACTGTTATTGATGCAGAAAACACATATGTAGAGCAAGACGTAAAGGTAGGAAGAGATACAATAATTTATCCGGGAACAATATTGCAAGGAAGTACGGAAATCGGAGAAAAATGTATAATAGGACCTGAAACTCAATTGAAAAATGTTAAATGCGGAAATAATTGCAATTTAAATAGAGTGTACGCAATAGATTCGGAAATAGGAAATGATAATAATATAGGACCGTTTGTACATATAAGACCCGGAACTGAAATAGAAAATAATGTAAAACTGGGTAATTTTGTAGAAGTAAAAAATTCCACGATAAAAAGCGGAACCAAGTTACCGCATTTGATTTACTGCGGAGATGCGGATTTGGGTGAAAATGTAAATTTCGGCTGTGGAACCGTGACAGTTAATTTTGACGGAAAAGAAAAACATAGAACTGTTGTTGAAGATCATGCATTTATAGGCTGTAATACGAATTTAGTTGCACCTGTTCGTGTAGGTAAACGTGCATTTACGGCAGCGGGTTCTACTATTACCGAGGATGTTCCTGAAAATTCACTTGCTATTGCACGTCAACGTCAAAAAAATATTAAAAATTGGGTGAAAAAAGGAACTTATAAAGATGATTTGAAGTAAAAAAATAAAAAAAATCAAAAATCTGTGATTTTGTAATAAAAAATGTTATAAAAACGGTCGATTTTGTTATATAATAAAAGCGATACAACAAAGTATACTGTTTTATACAAATCCGAAATATATTCTAATATCTAGGGAAAAGGAGCGACCCAACAATGGAAATGGAAGATACGTCAAAACTGAAGATTTTTACCGGTAATTCACACCCGGCACTTGCAAAAGAAATTTCAGATTATATCGGAGTACCGTTAGGTAAAGCTATATGCGGAAGATTTAATAACGGCGAAATTCAAATTATGATTAATGAAAGTGTAAGAGGTAAAGATTGTTTTATTATCCAACCTACCGGTGCACCTGTTAATGATAATTTGATGGAAATATTAATAATGGTAGACGCTTTAAAACGTGCATCCGCTCGTCATATTACCGTGGTTGTTCCATATTATGGATATGCAAGACAAGATAGAAAAACAAGAGGAAGAGAACCAATCAGCTCCAAATTGGTTGCAGATTTATTGACAGTAGCCGGTGTTACACGTGTGGTTACAATGGATTTGCATGCAGGACAAATCCAAGGATTTTTCAATATGCCGGTAGATCATATGTTGTCATCTTCACTTCTTGCAGATTATGTAAAATCAAAAAAACTTGAAAATCTTACAATTGTGTCTCCTGATTTGGGTGGAGTTACACGTGCAAGAGAATTGGCGGATCGTGTAGGAGCTCCGATTGCAATTATAGAAAAAAGAAGACCTGAACCCGGTGTGGCGAAAGTAATGAATATTATAGGTGAAGTAAAAGACAGAAACTGCTTTGTAGTAGATGACATTGTAGATACTGCAGGTTCTCTGTGTGAAGGTGCAAATGCACTTATGGAATATGGTGCAAGAGGTGTGTATGCAGCTGTTTGTCATCCGGTACTTACAGATCCGGCAATAGAACGTATAAAAGCATCTGCAATTAAAGAACTTGTTGTAACAAATTCATTGCCGATAGAAAAATACAAAATGATTGATAAGATGACCGTTCTTTCTATAGCACCTATTTTAGGAGAAGCTATTTTACGTATTTTCCACGATGCATCCGTGAGTCAGATGTTTGATAAATAAAATGAAATTGATTGTAGGTTTAGGAAATCCGGGAAAAGAGTATGAAAAAACTCGTCATAATATAGGGTTCGATGTATTGGAACTTTTTTCACATAGAAATAAATTAAGTTTGTGGAAGAATTTCATGAATTCTGAAATTGTAACTGTAATGAATAACGGTGAGAAAATTATTTTTGCAAAACCTCAAACATATATGAATAACAGTGGGGAATCGATAGGAGATATTGCAAAATACTATAAAATTGAACCTGAAGATATATGGGTTATTTGTGATGATTTGGATTTACCTGTAGGGAAAGTCAGAATTCGCAAAAAAGGGTCTGCAGGCGGACACAACGGATTGAAATCAATAATGGCACATTTACAATCTGAAAATTTTTGCAGATTTAGGGTAGGAATAGGACATCCTAAAAACGGACATACCGTAATTGAACATGTTCTCGGAAGGCCATATGGAGAAGATATAAAGAAAATAGAAGAAGCTGAAGAAAAAGTAGCTGAATCTATAGAATTTGCTTTAAAAGAAAATATTGATAAAGCAATGAATTATTTCAATGATAAAAAAAATAAATAATAAGTGTAATGTAAATGAAAGGTTGTTTATTGCAAAAGCGATGCAACCTTTTATTACGGGAATTTTGGAGGAAATATGGGCGGTAAACTTATCGTACTGGAAGGGATAGACGGAAGCGGTAAAGCGACACAATCTGAATTGCTCGCCGAAGCTTTGAAAAAAAACAATAAAAGTGTTATTCAAGTAACATTTCCTGATTACGAAAGTCAATCATCATCTTTGGTGAAAATGTATTTAAACGGAAATTTCGGAACAGCACCCGAAGATGTAAATCCGTATGCCGCTTCAATGTTTTATGCTGTAGACAGATTTGCCTCTTATAAAATGAAATGGAAAAAATTTTATGAACAGGGCGGAATTGTAATTGCAGATAGATATACTACAAGTAATATGGTTCATCAAATGACAAAATATGATAATGAAGATGAACGTGAAAAATTCCTAAAGTGGTTGGAAGAAACGGAATATAAAATATTGGGATTACCGACTCCGGATATGGTTATTTTGCTTGATGTGCCTCTTGAAATATCGGAAAAACTTGTAAAAGAGAGAGCTTTAAGCGGTGGGAATATGGATATACATGAAAAGCATTTAGACTATTTACATAAGTGTTATGATTCATATCAATGGCTTTGTAAAAGATACAATTGGGAAAAAATTTCATGTACAAATAAAAAAGAGTTAAAGAAAGTTGAGGAAATTGCAGAAGAAATTTATAAAACGGTAAACGGAAAAATTCTTGCAATGTAATTTAAAAACTTATATAATTAAATATGATTCTTCAGGGCAGGGTGAAATTCCCGACCGGTGGTAAAGCCCACGAACCGAAAGGTAGATTCGGTGAAATTCCGAAGCCGACAGTAAAACATGACAGTCTGGATGAAAGAAGAATGTTTTTTGTGTGTTATGCCTCCCTGAAGAAGGGAGGTTTTTTTGTTTATAAATGAAGATGAAAAATGGATGTCACATGCATTGGATTTGGCAAAGCACGGATATTGGTATACGGAAACAAATCCCTTGGTAGGTGCGGTTCTGGTAAAAAACGGAAAAGTTGTAGGAGAAGGTTGGCACAAAAAGTATGGAGACGTGCATGCTGAAGTAAATGCTTTTAAAAATTGCAAAGAAAATACGGAACATGCAACTTTATATGTCACACTTGAACCTTGTTGTCATTACGGAAAAACACCTCCATGTTTGAATCTTGTTCTTCAAAAAAAAGTTAAGCGAGTAGTAATAGCAATGAAAGATCCGAATCCGTTGGTTTCAGGTAAAAGTATAAAAATATTAAAAGAAAACGGTATTCAAGTAATTGTAGGTGTGTTGGAAAATGAAGCGGTAAAGCTTAATGAAATTTTTATTAAATACATAACCGAACATAAACCTTTCGTTTTATATAAAGCTGCAATGTCGATTGACGGAAAAATTTCTTGCTATACAGGCGATTCTAAATGGATATCATCAGAAACATCAAGAAATGATGTGCATTACTTACGAAATAAATATAAGGCTATTATGGTCGGCGCAGGTACTATAAAAAAAGATAATCCTTCTTTGACGTCAAGATTTTATATAATTAATAAAAAAAACGGTGAAAAAGAATTGATGAAAAATCAACGCAATCCGATACGTATTATAGTTGACGGTAAATTATCTTCACCGATAGATTCCAAAGTTTTTCAAGATGGTGGAAAAACTGTTGTACTAACAACTTCATATGCAGATAAGAAAAATGTGGAAAAATTTAAAAATAAGGGAATTGAACTTATATATTCAAACTTAGGGAATGACGGCAAAGTAGATTTAAATAAATCATTGGAAATACTTGCACGAAAAGGCATAAACAGTATATTGCTGGAAGGTGGAGCCGAGACTGCAGCGGAAGCATTTAATCAAAAGATTGTAGATAAATTGCGAATATACATAGCTCCGATTATAATAGGCGGAAAAACATCTCCATCAATTATAGGAGGATCCGGAGTAAGTAAAATTTCAGATGCAATAAAACTTAAAAATATAAGTATAAATAATTTAAATGAAGATACAATTTTTGAAGCATATACAAATTGGTAAAAATTAATTAAAGGATGCAAAATGTTTACAGGAATTATAGAAGAAATAGGAAAAGTGGAAAATATCATAAAAAATACTCATTCCTTCAAGTTGATTGTAAAATGTAAAAAAGTAATTCAAGATGTAAGTGTTGGAGACAGTATTGCAGTAAACGGAGCGTGCTTAACGGTAACCGAATTCGGAGAAAATTCGTTTTCTGCAGATGTAACTTCGGAAACAATGAGAAGGACTGCGTTTTCATTATTACAAATCGGAACGGAAGTGAATTTGGAAAGAGCATTATCATTTAAAGGACGTTTGGGCGGACATATTGTATTGGGACATGTAGATTGCTGCGGTAAAATTATATCCGAACGTAAAGATGAAAATGCAGTACATATAAAAATTGAAACGGAAGAAAAGTGGTTTAAATATATAATTGAAAAAGGCTCAATAGCTGTAGACGGTATAAGTCTTACGATTTCAGAAAAAAGCGGAAAAACATTTATTGTAACAATTATTCCTCATACGGGGATTAAAACAACTTTATTAAACAAAAAAGTTGGTGATATGGTAAATCTTGAATGCGATTATCTGGGTAAATTTGTAGAACAACTGATAAACAAAAGCAATGAAAAATTGACGATGAAAGATCTCGAACTTGTAAGGGGGAAACGTTATGGGATATAAATATGATCCTATTGAAGATATTATAGAAGATATAAAAAACGGAAAAATTGTAATTATGAAAGATGCAAGTTCGCGTGAAAATGAAGGTGATTATATTTGTGCAGCCGAATTTGCAACACCTGAAAATGTTGCACGAATGGCTATCGAAGCAAGAGGCGTAATTTGCATGCCTATGGATGAAAAAATTGTAGATAAACTTAGATTAAGGCCGATGGTTGCAAAGAATACCGATAATCATCAAACGGCATTTCTTGAATCTATAGATCATGTTGATTCCGGAACAGGTGTATCTGCATATGCAAGATCATTGACAACACTTGAAGCGATAAAAGATGATGTAGACCCTTTAAAATTTAGAAAGCCGGGACATTTATTTCCTTTAAAAGCAAGGGAATGGGGTGTATTAGAAAGAGCCGGACATACTGAAGCAACCGTTGATTTGGCAAAACTTGCAGGACTTAAACCTGCCGGACTATGTTGCGAAATAATGAGTGATAAAGGTATGATGTCAAGTGAAAAAGAATTATTTGAATTAGCAAAAGAAAAAAATTTAAAAATAGGGAATATTCAGGATTTAATAGAATATCGGAAAAAGCATGAAAAAATAATTGAACGTGTTACAGAAGCTGAAATGCCTACAAAATATGGAGAATTCAGAATATATGGGTATATTAATAAATTGAACAATGAGCACCATGTAGCACTTGTTATGGGAGATGTTTCAAAAGAAAAAGAAGTATTGTGTCGAATTCATTCGGAGTGTTTGACAGGAGATTGCTTCGGTTCATTACGATGTGATTGTGGAGAACAATTTGCAGCTGCGATGAAACAAATTGCAAAAACAAAATGCGGAATTATGGTTTATTTAAGACAAGAAGGAAGAGGAATAGGTCTTATAAATAAAATAAAAGCATATAATCTGCAAGATCAGGGATATGACACTGTAGAAGCAAATTTAAAATTGGGATTTGCTGCAGATTTAAGAGAATATATGGTAGGAGCGCAAATTTTAAAGGATTTGAATGCAACACGAATTAAACTGTTGACAAATAATCCACATAAAATTCATGATGTAAGCGGGTATGGTATTGAAATAGTTGAACGTGTTCCGATAGAAATGAAACCTACACATGAAGACGAATTTTATTTGAAAACAAAACAAGAAAAAATGGGTCATATGTTAAAAATTTAATTTAATAAAGGAGTATTGAAATGAATATTAAAATAGGTATGCTTAATGAAAGTGATGTAAAAATAGGTATTATAGCATCAAGATTTAATGAAGTAGTAGTATCTAAGTTGATAGACGGTGCAGCAGATGCTTTGGATCGTCACGGAGTAGATATGGAAAGTGTCGATCTCGTATGGGTGCCCGGAGCATTTGAAATTCCTGTTACAGCAAAAAAAATGGCTGAAAGCAATAAATATGATGCAATAATTTGTTTAGGTGCCGTAGTCAGAGGAGAAACGGATCATTATGAACATGTAGCAACAGAAGTTACTAAAGGTATAGCCTCCGTATCATTAAACACAGGAATGCCTGTACTTTATGGAATTTTGACCACTGATACTGTTGAACAAGCTATAAACAGAGCCGGAATGAAATCCGGAAATAAGGGATTTGAGTGTGCTGTAGATGCACTTGAAATGATAAATTTATTTAAAAATTTATGATTGATTTGTCATTCGGAGAATACTTATGGGAAATAAAAAAGAAAAATTTTATGAACAACTTTGTGAAATTACAGCAAGTTGTGAAAATGAAATAAATTTGCTACAAAAAGTCTTTGAAGGTAATTTAAATGTTTTTGATGCATTTGCTCCTATAAGTGAGACTAAGCAAAATATAAATATTTTAATGCCTAAAATAAATCGAAGGGCTATTAAAATTTGTAAAATATCCGATGAAGGATTCTTAGTTTATAGATTGGTAGACAAAATATATACTGCATCAGTGTTGATTGATGAAATATTTTTGCAAATTCAGACATTTCCTCAAGAAGAATGTCCGAGAAATTTGGAAGTAGTACTAAATTTGATAAGATGTTCTTTTGGAGAATTGGTAAAAATTTTGCAATATACTGAAAATATCGATGATTCGTACATGAAAGCGGAAGCGAGAATAAGAAAAATTTTCGAATATAAAAAACGTGGAGATGCATGCTATTCAGATTTGTTGAAAAGTTTATATACTATGGAAGATAGAACTTTGTATGTAATACGATGGAAAGAAATAATTGAAAAATTAAAAAATATTTTGGATGAATGTATTGAATCCGCAATAATTTTAAGAACTTTATTGTAATTAAAACCATCCTTTCGGGAGGATGGTTTTAAAATATTGTTTCCGGCAGGATGGTTTTAATTCTTTATCTATTTATAATCGATAACAATTTTATCTAAGTTAAAATATTTATAATAAATTGAGAGGTAACTATGAATTTCAAAAAACGTTTATTTTCATGGGATGACGGCAAAACATTAGAGTTGGGTGATGAACCTTCCATTATGGGTATTTTAAATATAACTCCCGATTCTTTTTCTGACGGCGGGAAATGGAATTCAATTGAAGCTGCTGTGAAACATGGGAAAGAAATGGTTTTACAAGGAGCAGATATAATAGATGTAGGTGCGGAATCGACAAGACCCGGACATACAGTTTTAACCTATGAAGAAGAAATAGAAAGATTGAAAAAAATTCTTCCTTCTTTGATAACAGAGCTGACAGTCCCGATTTCGGTAGATACGTATCATTGGCAAACTGCTAAATATGTAATTGAAGCCGGTGCTCATATAGTAAATGATATATGGGGATTGCAATATGATAATGGAGAAATGGCAGATGTCGTTGCAGATAAAAATGTACCCGTGATTATAATGCATAATCAAAAAGATGATATTTACAATGGGGATATTATTGATTGTTTAAAATCATTTTTTGATAAATCATTAGAAATTGCAGCTAAACATAAAATTGATGAAGAACAAATTATTTTGGATCCAGGTATAGGTTTCAATAAGAATTCAGAAGAAAATTTAGAAATTTTAAAAAGACTTGATGAACTCACATGTGAATATAAATATCCATGGCTTTTAGGTGTTAGTCGCAAACGATTTATAGGAACCGTGCTCGATTTACCTGTAAATGAAAGAGATGAAGGAACAGGTGCTGTAAGTATTTGGGGAATAACGAAAAAATGTACTATAATGAGGGTGCATAATGTAGCTTTAAATGCAAGATTGATAAAAATGTGGAATGCTTTGTCGACGAAGGTGTAAAATGGATGAGATTTTTTTAAAAAATATGTCTTTCTTCGGGCATCATGGAACAGATAAAGAAGAACGAAGAATAGGACAACGTATATATGTTGATTTAATTATGAAATTGGATTTATCTCAAGCATCTGAAACAGATTCATTAGAAAAAACTGTTAATTATGCAGAGGTCTTTAAAAGAGTGGAAAGAATTGTGGAAGAGGATTCTTGCAAACTGCTGGAAAGACTTGCGGGGAAAATAAATGAAGAGATATTAAATAATTACTCCGATGTTAAAGCAGTAACAACATCCGTACATAAACCCGGAGCACCGATTCAAGGAATATTGGATGACATAGTTATTACCATACAAAAGAAGCGTGAGATATGAAGTACTATATAGCATTGGGATCCAATCAAGGTGCAAGTGAAGAAATATTTAAATGCGCATGTAAAAGTTTGGAATGTAAAGGTTGTAAAATTATTTCGAAATCTGCACTTTATAAAACAAAACCATGGGGTAAAACAGATCAACCTGTATTTCTAAATTCTGTAATAGAAATTAATTTTGATAAAGGACCGGATTTATTGTTGAAATATTTGCTTTCGGTCGAAAAAGAATTTGGAAGAAAAAGAATTGTACATTGGGGACCTCGGACATTGGATTTAGATATTATTTATGCTGATGATGTATATGTAAATACGAAAACATTAAAAATACCGCATCCGTTTTTCTGGGATAGAGCTTTTGTTTTGATTCCGCTATGTGATATACGACCTGAATTTAAATTTAAAAATCAAACTATAAAAAATAGAATAGAAGAGCTTAACGGTTATGAAGATGTAATCAAATATAAATTGCAGTGGTAAAGGTGAATTTTATGAATGATAAGACGGAATATGCCAATGTAGTAACTCTTCCATCAAAAAACATTTTAGGAAAAATAAAAAAAGATGATTATGAAGTAAATTTATATGCAGGTAAAGAGATTATTGATTTTTTAAATAATAAATCTTACATAAAAAATGATTTAAATAAATACAACGCCGGTAAAATAAATATGATATCCGGCGCTTTTGGAGCGCAAAAAGCATATCTTACCTCAATTTTAAAAAATAATAATTCTACATTGATTATTGTTCCTGAACAGAAAGATATATTCTTATGGAATCAAGATATTAAGTTTTTTATGCCGGAAAAACAAGTTTTATTTTTCCCGATTATGGATAAGGTAAATTTTGAAGTTACATATAGCAGTACGGAAAGATTAAGGGACAGAGTACAATCTTTAGCGGCATTATACGATAATAAAGATGTAGTTGTGATAGCATCAATAGTAGAGGTAATGCAAAAAATACCGTCTAAAATAAATGTAATTCAAAAGACATGGACAATTTCTCTTCAAGATGAAATTGTTCGTGGAAGAATATTAAACAAATTAGTTGATTTGGGATATGAACGTGTAGATCAAGTTGAGAGAGTAGGGCATTTTTCTATAAGAGGAGATATACTTGATATATTTTCAATAAATGAGGAAAATCCGATAAGAATTGAATTTTTTGGAGATGTTGTAGATAATATAAGGTATTTTAATAAAGATACTCAAAGATCTGTAAGCGGTTTAAATAAAGCTACTATATTTCCTGTAACTATAGGAATGGAAATTGATGATTGTATATTTTCATATTTAAATAACAGTCATTTGATTTTTGATGAACCGTCAAGATGTAAAGAACAGTTAAAGAAATATTTTAAAGAGGAAAAAGAGAACAAAGAAAAAGCATTTGACTGGAATTACGTAATCAATATTTTAAACAAAAAAGAAAATATAGGAAAATGTACATTCTTTTCACTTTTAAAACAAAAAATTGAAGGAATAGAAATACAATCATCTTTTAATTGGGACGGTCAGACCGTTACGAATTATCAAAGACAAATTCAGATTTTTATAGAAGATTTAAGAAAATTGCTTGAAAGAAAATGGAGTGTTATTGTTTTAGCTCCAAGTATTTCAATTTATAAAGAATTACAAAATTTATTTTCCGATTTCGGAATAAATATATCAAAAGAAATAAAAAACGGTGAAGTATACCTTACAAACGGAACAATATCAGGAGGTTTTGAAGTACCTTCTTCATCTTTTGTTGTATTTTCTGCGGGAGATATTTTCGGTAAACATAAGAAAAAACGTTTTGCTAAATTTTCTCAAGGAAAACAAGTACGATACTTTTCAGATTTGAAAGTCGGGGATTATGTAGTTCAGAGATCTCATGGAATAGGAAAATATATAGGGGTCAATACTATAGAAATTGACGGTATTCATCGTGACTATGTAACAATACAGTATGCAGGTGATGATAAATTATATTTACCTATGGAAAAAATACGAACGCTTGAAAAATACATAGGTCCGGAAGGAAAAGTTCCTGCTTTAAATAAAATGGGCGGTATTCAATGGGAACGAATTCGAAATAAAGCAAAAAAATCCATAAAAGAATTGGCGGAAAAATTATTAAAAGTATATGCAGAGCGTCAATTAGCAAAAGGGATTTCTTTTTTACCTGACAGCAGTGAGCAAATTGAATTTGAAGATGCTTTCGAATATGTAGAAACCCCCGATCAATTATCTGCAACGGAAAAAATAAAAAAATCTATGGAATCTTCCACACCTATGGACATGCTTTTGTGTGGAGATGTAGGGTTCGGTAAAACTGAAGTTGCAATGCGTGCCGTATTTAAATGTGTAATGAGCGGATATCAATCTATAGTACTTTGCCCTACAACGGTTTTGGCAAGTCAACATTTTAAAACTTTTTCAGAAAGAATGAATAAATTCGGAGTTAATGTTCAACTTTTAAATCGTTTTGTAAAAACAAGTGAAAAAAATAAGATATTATCTGGTTTGAAATCAGGGCAAATAGATGTTTTGATAGGCACTCACAGTGTTTTATCAAAGTCTATAAATTGCAGAAGGTTAGGACTTTTGGTTGTAGATGAAGAGCAACGTTTCGGAGTATTTCAAAAAGAAAAATGGAAGTCATTGACAAGCGGAATTGATATACTTACTTTATCTGCAACACCTATACCGAGAACTTTACATATGAGTTTATCCGGAGTACGTGATATGGCTGCAATTACGCAAGCACCTCAGAACAGGCATGCAGTACAAACATATGTAATTGAATACAATGAAGATATTGTTAAAGAAGCGGTTTTAAGAGAAAAAGAAAGAAACGGTCAAGTTTATTTTGTTTATAATCGTATCGAAAGTATAGATATGATGAAAGACAGGCTTGAAAAAATATTTAAGGGAAAAGTACGTATAGGTGTAGCTTATGGAAGAATGAAAGGCAGTGAACTTGAAAAAGTCATGTTTGATTTTTATCAAGATAAATATGACGTATTATTATGTACTACACTTATAGAAAATGGATTAGACCAACCTAATGCAAATACCATTATTATTTATGATGCCGATTTTATGGGATTATCTCAGCTTTATCAAATGAAAGGTAGAGTCGGAAGATCCGATAAAATTGCTAAAGCATACTTTTTTTATAGAAAAGATAAAGTTCTTTCGGAAGTTGCCGAAAAGCGTTTAAATACAATTCGTGAGTTTACGGAACTAGGTAGCGGATTTAAAATTGCAATGAGAGATTTGGAAATAAGAGGTGCAGGAAATCTTTTAGGTTCAGAACAACATGGAAATATTTACAATATAGGGTTTTCTACATATTGTAATATGTTGGAAGAAGAAGTATCTAAACTTCGCGCAAAAATATATAAAACTCCAATACCTAAAAAAATTCATCACGCAATGATTGAATTCAGGCAAGAAGCGTATTTGGATAAAAATTATATAGATAATGATAACAGTAAAATGGAAATTTATTATAGACTGTCGTCCGTTACATCTATAGAAGAATTAAATGATTTCATTGATGAAGTAATTGATAGATACGGTACTCCTACAGAGCCTGTGAAGCGATTATTTAAAATTGCAGAAATGCGTATTAAAGCAAGTGAACTGGGGATCGGTTCGATAATGGATGAAGGTAAGACTGTATTGATTACATGGGCAGCAGAAGAGTGTCTGAAAAAAATAAATTGGATGAATCTTCCAAAAGAAATCCTTATGAAAATACATATTTTGCCAGGTTCTCCTGCTCGTGTTAGAATTAATAAAGCTGCTATTCAAGAAAATATAACGGATTGGATATCAGAATTTATTGATAAAATATTGAAAGAAATTCATAGGTGAAAAAGTGCGTAAAAATACTTTTATACAAGGTGCTATGGTTTTAGCCGTGGCAGGTATTATTGTAAAATTTATAGGTGCATTCAGTCGTATATACTTATCAAGATTGCTCGGCGGTGAAGGTATAGGATTATACCAAATGGCATATCCTATTTATTTGCTGTGTTTATCTGTATCTTCTGCAGGATTACCTGTTGCGATTTCAATTATGGTTGCGGAAAGAAATGCCATACATGATTATCTTGGTGGTCAAAAAGTTTTCCGTATATCAATGATATCGTTGGCGGCCACCGGATTGTTTTTCAGTGTTCTTTTATTTTTCGGCGCACAATGGTTGGTTGATTCCGGTATGGTTCGTGACGAAAGAGCTTACTGGTCACTTTTAGCTTTATCTCCGGCTATTTTTTGTGCAACTATGCTTGCAACATTGAGAGGTTATTTCCAGGGATTGCAATTAATGACACCTACTGCAGTGTCGCAGATTATAGAACAAGTAGTCAGAGTAGCGGCCATGATTATTTTTGCAATTATATTATTACCTTATGGATTGGAATTCGGTGCTGCAGGAGCAACACTTGGTGCGGCTCCCGGTGCATTCATGGGAATAATGGTTTTGATTGCATTTTTCTATACTACACGCAATTGGCGAAATGAATTGGCACATGAACAAGATTTAAGTATAAAACCTCAAGGCAGTTTTGAAATTATAAAAAGACTTTTAGTTTTGGCAATACCTGTATCATTAGCAAATATTATGCTTCCTATAGTTTCAAATATAGATTTATTTATAGTTCCGCAGAGATTGGAAGTAGCAGGATACAATGTCGAACAAGCAACAACATTGTTCGGATATTTGACGGGTATGGCGACATCACTAGTGAATATGCCTACCATTGTAACAGCATCACTTGCTGCAAGCCTTGTTCCTGTAATTTCTGAAGCCATAGCACAAAAAAAAGAAGAAGTTATTATCTCAAGAACCGATACCGCAATTCGTTTATCAAATCTTGTTACAATTCCTTCTTTCATAGGAATGTGTGTAATTGCAACTCCTATTTCGACGATGCTTTATGCTATTCCGGATGCCGGACCATCTATAGCAGTAATGAGTTTTGGTATATTTCTTTTAGGAATTCAGCAAGTAACAACAGGTGTACTACAAGGTATGGGCAAAACTTCAATACCTTTTATAAACATGGTTATAAGTGCTACCGTGAAAGTTGTTTTATCGTGGAATTTAACTGCGATACCTTGTTTCGGCGTACTTGGAGCTGCATGGGCAACAAATGCAGACTTTGGTGTTGCAGCTGTTTTAAATCTTATATTTTTGTATAAATACAGAAAATATGTGATGGATTGGATTCATACAATAAAAATATTTATTTCAGCTTTCATTATGGGTGCGGCAGTTTATGGAGTTTATAACGGATTGCATAGTATAGTAAAAGGAAATACTATACCGACAGTATTTTCAATAACTGTAGGTATTGTAGTATATGTTGCATCGATCATTTTGATTAAAGCGGTAAAAGAAGATGATGTAGTAAGAATACCGAAAATAGGAAATAAATTAGCTAAAATTATAAGAAAATTAAGTATTAAGAGCTGATTGAAGATTGATATATACAAAAAAATCAGATTTAAAGCACAAAAAATGCAAATATCCTTGCCAAGAGATGATATAACGTGTATAATTCAGTAGAAAGTCAGTTCCATAGGGCACTGGCGACTGAAAGTGCTTGTATAAGCGATTATATTTGTTAATTTTTATTTTTTATAGTCCGTGTTCTATAAAAGACAGAAAATGTTATTATATTTTTGTTAAGTGAATATAATCGCATTTAATTCAAGGAGGATGTTTAAATATGAATAAAACGGAATTGATTACGGCAGTAGCACAGAAGTCTGAAATGACAAAGAAAGACGCTGAAAAAGCAGTTAAAGCAGTTATTGATGTTATTTCAGATGCTATGGTAAAAGGAGAAAAGGTTCAGTTAATCGGATTCGGAACATTTGAAGTTCGTGAACGTAAAGCAAGAGAAGGTCACAATCCTTCAACACAGAAGCCGATTAAGATTCCTGCATCTAAGGCTCCTGCATTCCGTGTAAGCAAGCAGTTGAAAGAAAAAGTAAATGCAAAATAATGTAATATAGAATTAAAGAGCAACATTGCACAGCGCGGTGTTGCTTTTTAATTTTATAAAAGATTTTAAATTTCTTTACCTTTGCAGCTCTTTCCTCTATAATTAAAAAAGCTTATGAAATGGAATGTGATATTAATGGAAAAACAAAGATCTCGTCGTTTTTTTATTTTAACGGCAAGTATAGGGACAGGACACAGTCAAGCTGCAAGAGCGATTGCAGAAGCAATCAAGGAAGAACATCCGCAAGATAGTGTAAGAGTTTTAGATTTTGTTTCAAGAGATTTTTTTTCTATTGATTCAATGATAAAAAAATCGTACTTGAAGATGATTGAATTATTTCCGGAACTTTATGACAGTTTATATAGTAATTCGCAGAAAAGTCGTTTTGGAGAAACTTCACAAATTTTAGTTTCTTGGAGTTTTAAAAACAGAATGAAAAAATTAATTAAAGTATTAAATCCTGATGCTTTAATATTTACTCATCCGTTTCCGGCTGCTGCCGCAAATTTATTGAAAAAAGAAGAAATAATAAAAATTCCGTTGTTGGGTGTTATTACAGACTTTGATATACATCAACTGTGGATAGATAAAGAATTGGATGCATTATGCGTAGCAACCGATAATTTGGCCGAACATCTAAAAAATTATGGAATTGATTCAAATAAGATTTATTCTACCGGGATACCGATAAGAAAGTCGTTTTATGAAGTTTCGGACAACATAACACCTGAAAAAGGAACGGTGCTTTTGATGGGTGGAGGATTAGGACTTGGAGATATAACCGATAATTTAAAACGTTTGGATAAAGTAAAAGAAATAAAAAAATTTATTGTTATTACAGGTAAAAATATTAGTCTCTATGAAGATGTATCGGCATTGTCGGAACATCTGATACATCCTGTGGAATTACATAGTTATACAAATAAAGTTGCAGAAATAATGAAAAGAAGTGAGATTTTGGTAACTAAACCCGGGGCATTGAGCTGTACTGAAGCCATGATGTTGAAATTACCTATGGTACTTGTAAATACTTTGCCGGGACAAGAAAGAGCAAATGCATCTTATATGGTTAATAAGGGTTGTGCATTGTGGGTTAAACGTGGAGAGTTGTCGGAAGCGGTAGAAAGTATTTTGCAAAATTCCGAAAAAAGGAAACAAATGGCTGAAGCCTGTGGAGCAAATACCGTACAAAGTGCAAAAGAAGTTGTAAAAATTTTATATAATTTGATGAAAAATAAAGAAAGAAATACTTGAAGTGTTTCTTTCTTTATTTCTTGTGTTAAAATAAAACAAAATATTTTAGGAGGACTTATTTATGGTTCTGAAAAAATTACCTATTACAGAACATCGTTTATATAAAATTGCAGAAGAATATGGCACTCCTTTTTATATATATGATCAAAAAGGTATTGAAGATAATATAAATAATTTTAAAAAATCTTTTTCTTGGTGCTCAAATTTTTATAAATATTTTGCAGTAAAAGCCACACCCAATCCTTGGATTTTAAAATTATTACATAACATGGGTATAGGTGCAGATTGCAGTTCGATGGCAGAGTTGATTTTGGCAGAAGCGGTAGGCTTAAAAGGCAAGGAAATTGTTTTTTCATCAAATAATACTGCCGATGAAGAATTTATAAAAGCAAATTCTTTAGGAGCTATTATTAATTTGGATGATATATCAATGTTTGGAGATTTGGAAAGATTAAAAATTATTCCGGAAAAAATTTCATTTAGGTATAATCCGGGAAATAAAGTATCCATAGGAAATAATTTCATAGGAAAGCCTGAAGATGCAAAGTATGGAATGACTAAAGAACAACTTCTTGAAAGCGTACAAATAGCTAAAAAACTTAAAATACCGTTTATAGGCATACATACGATGATTGTTTCATCAGAATTAACATTGGATGTATTAATAGCCAATATTAGAATGTTGTTTGAGTTGGCAATTGAAATAAGAGAAAAATTTAATGTAATTGTAGATTTTATAGATTTCGGTGGAGGAATAGGAATACCTTATCATCCTTATGATAGAGCTGTAAATCTATTTGAATTGGGAAAAAGAACTCATGAGTTGTTTAAATCAATGATGAGCGGATTTGAAAAAACTCAATTGAGTTTTGAATGTGGAAGAGCAATTACCGGACCATATGGATACTTGGTAACAAAAGTTATACATCATAAAAATATTTATAAAAAATATATAGGTGTAGATGCTTGTATGGCAGATTTAATGAGACCCGGAATATACGGTGCATATCATGAAATTACAGTTTGTTCCAAGGAAGATACAAATGAAACTCAAATTTATGATATCGTGGGTTCTTTATGTGAAAATAATGATAAATTTGCAATAAACAGAAAATTACCGAAAATTTTAAAAGGTGATTTGATTGTTATACATGATACAGGAGCTCATGGACATTCAATGGGATTTAATTATAACGGTAAACTCAGACATCAAGAATTATTATTACATTCGGACGGTACAATTCAAAAAATAAGAAGAAATGAAACTTTAAATGATTTATTTTCAACTCTTGATTTTCCGGGATTATAAAATTAAAACACGTTCCACTTTGTGATATGTACCCCCTTTACTGGACAAACCAGTAAAGGGGGTATTTTTAGTGAAATATAATTATGAGTTTAAAAAAGAATGTGTTCAAAAATACAGAGA
>QWBY01000969.1_pt1 | contig 23336 bp, 19 predicted proteins | sample 1972471 | NCBI WGS metagenome assembly QWBY01 (sample SAMN09866722, study PRJNA288562) | Human gut metagenome isolate term6_stool, whole genome shotgun sequencing... | reverse complement strand
AGGACTTGAAACAATAGGAGAAAGTATGTTTTATGGTTGTAAAGCATTGACAGAAATAAAATTGCCTGTATCTTTAAGGCAAATTCAGAACAACGCATTTGGCGATTGTTCAAACTTACAATCAATCGTAATTCCAAATAATATTGTAGAGATTGAGTCAAATACCTTTGAGAATTGCGCTTCATTAAGTTATGTTCAACTCTCTGAAAAGTTAGAAATAATAGGTAGTTATGCCTTCCATAATTGTGTATCACTAAAGGGAATAAAACTCCCCAAAACCTTAAAGACACTTGGTTCTTTTGCTTTTGCAAATTGTATCGAATTAGACGGCATTAAAATTCCTGACAATGTAGATGATATGGGAGCCTATCTCTTTGCTGATTGCAAGAAATTGAGTGCAATAAATATCCCTAATAAGGTGAAAGTTATTAATGTTAAAACATTCCATAATTGTATTGGTTTGACAAATATTGTTCTCCCTAAAGCGGTAAACAATATTATGCACTCGGCATTCCTGAACTGTACAAATTTGAATAAAATAGATTTGCCTTCTACACTGAAATCAATTGGCATAAACGCATTTACAGGTTGTATAGAACTTGCTGAAGTATTCTGTCGTGCAACAACAAAAAGCAATATAGTAACAATGCTACATGGGGAGAAACTAATTTTGCAGAAATAGAAGAATTTTAACTCAACAAATAGAGTAATTTATACATTTAATCAATAACAATTAACAAACAAATTAAACAAACAACAAGTATGAAAAAAAGTTTTCTTACACTTATGTTCCTCGTTGCTTTAAGCGTTCAAGCTATGGCACAACGAGAAGTAGTATTCGATTTTTCAAAAAATCCGTGGAATGCGCCAACAACAACTAAGGAAGTAGCAGACAAAGATGCAAACGTTGCAAAATTAGAAGACGATAGCAAAATTCTTACAACCGATGGCGTAACAATTACCCAAAAGAAAAAAAATGCAAAAAATTGGAATAGAATTGTAGATAAAAAATACATTTGTTATAGGGGTAATATCTTTACTTTCTCGGTAGAAGAGGGGAAAGGAAATATTACTCGTATTGATTTTTACTGCGAAAACCCTAATTCTGATTTTGTAGAAGACCCATATAAACTAAGTATACGGACAGAAGATACAAAAGGGCATTCTTCTTGGACAGGAAATAGAACAGAGGTTTCATTCAAAGGAGAAGATGTTTCTGATTTTAAAAAGATTGTAATTATAGTAGAGGGCGGAAAAAATGAAGGTAATGGTAACGATGATTCTAAGCCAGAAGAAAATCTTTCTATCTTTGATTTCTCAAAGAATACATGGGGTGTTCCTACTACAACAAAGGGAGATGCTATAGATGATAAGGAAGCAGGTAAATTAGATGATAATGTAAAGATGACTACAGGTTCGGTAACAATGACACAAAAGAAAAATAGTGATAAGTACTGGAATAGAATTATAGATAATGTTTATACAGCATATAAAGAAAATGACTTTACATTTACTGCTAAAGAAGACAAGGTTATTACTCGCATTGAGTTTGTAAACATACCTTATCAATGCGATATTACATACAAAGGTAAAAGAGTGGAATGTGAAAACGATGACGATACTCCTTACATTTGGACAGGTAAAGAAAAGTCTGTAACATTTAATGCGACTCTAACTTCAAAGTTTAAAGCAATCAAAGTAACATTAGAGGATAATGTTCCAAATGAAATTGAGGCTATTAACGCAATAAATCAAAAGGCAAACAATAGAATTTATAATATTCAAGGTCAATATGTAGGCACACGTTCAGAATTGAGCACTCTTCCAAAGGGTATTTATATCATTAATGGTAAAAAGATTGTAAGATAAGAAACAAACTATTCATAGCAAAAAGAAACCACCTTTGCCCAACGAGCAAAGGTGGTTTCTAATTATGAACACCTACTTAAAGAATTAATTGTGAACTAATGTTCCAATTTCTTCGCCATTCATTACCTTTTTCAAGTTGCCTACAATATCCATATTGAACACATAAATAGGCAAATTATTTTCTTTACACATAGTGGTTGCCGTTAAATCCATAACTTTTAACCCCTTGTTGTAAATTTCATCGTAAGTAATTTCGGTAAACTTTGTTGCCGTTGGGTCTTTCTCTGGGTCAGCAGTATAAATACCATCAACACGAGTTCCCTTCAACATAACATCGGCTTCGATTTCTATACCACGCAAACTTGAACCTGTATCGGTTGTGAAATAAGGATTACCTGTGCCTGCTGAGAAAATACAAACATAGCCATTTTCGAGTGCTTCTATGGCTTTCCACTTGCTATAAAACTCTCCAATGGGTTCCATTCTGATAGCAGTCATCACTTTAGACTTTACGCCAAATGCGCCCAAAGCAGAACTAAGTGCTAAAGAATTAATCACAGTTGCGCACATACCCATTTGGTCGCCCTTCACTCGGTCGAAGCCTTTTTGGCTGCCACTCAACCCACGAAAGATGTTACCACCACCAATTACAATTCCAATTTGTACACCCATTTCTTGCACTTCTTTGATTTGCCGTGCATAATCTTCAAGACGTTCAGGGTCAATCCCATGTCCTTGTTTTCCCATAAGGCTTTCGCCAGAAAGTTTAAGGAGTATTCTTTTAAATCTTGCCATACTTTATTTCTTTAAATTCGTAAGTTCTAATTCTGCCTTCACGGTCGCGTAAAATTAAATGTCCATTGTCTTCTACCTCAACAATCGCTCCTTCAAATGCACCGTCTTTATCTTCATACCAATAAAAACCTTTGCCACGATAGAGTGCATCGTGGTACATACTCGAAATTGCGCCATAATTAGCACTGCGTATCCATTCGTAATTGCGTTCAAAGGCTTGCACTATTTTTTGCAAAAGTGCCTCTCTATCAATTTCTTTTCCTAATATTTGGCAAAGAGAAACTGGATTTGGAGCATCACTTTTAAACACTGTTTGATTCACATTCAGCCCTACTCCAAAAATGCAATCTTTAATTCTACCACCACTCAATTTGGTTTCGATTAATGTTCCGCTCAATTTCTTGTTTTTCCAATAAATATCGTTCGGCCATTTCAGCGTAATATCCTCGCCAACGTATTTGGTTAGCACATCGCGTAGGCACAATGCGCCATACATTGACAATAAAAATTGGGTAGCAATAGGAATTTCGTAAGGGTGTAAAAGCACTGAAAATAATAAATTTTTACCTGCTTCGCTTTCCCATTTATTCGCTCCCTGTCCACGTCCAGTCGTCTGATAGTCAGCCATAACCACCGTCATGGGCTCGTTTTCTTCGGGCTTATAGGTGCGAAGATAGTTGTTTGTACTTTCCACCGACTCCAATCTTATTATTTTTGTGGTCGAAACGGGCTTCTTTCGGAAAGCAGTTTTAAGTTTATCTATTATTTTCATTGGTCTAAAAAGCTATATTTTCATTTCTGCCTATCTCTATATAAAAGGCAAAAAGGCATCTTCCACATGGCGCACTTCATATTTTTCGGGCGTACCAACAATGGTGATAATGTCGAAACGAATCTCCCTATTCATGCCGAACATCTTTACATACGAGTTGGCAGCTATCGAAATTGAGCGTATTTTCTGTGGTGTAACCGCTTCATCAGCATTGGCATATCGCTCATTGCTACGGGTTTTCACCTCAACGATAACCAAAACATCATCGTCAATGGCAACAATATCTAAATCACGCTTGCCAATTTTCCAATCACGTTCCAATATTCTGTAGCCCTCACGCATGAGAAATTCACATGCAAGGTCTTCCCCCCAATGCCCTATTTCATTGTGCAATGCCATATTATTCCAAATTTTAGGTGAAATAAATCGCCCTTATAGGCGACAGGTTATATGAACTACAAAGGTAGAGTTTTTTTCTGAAATATGAAATATATATTGTATTTTTGCAAAATATGAGCAGTGAAGAACAAATAAAGAAAGACGAATACTACATGGGGCGTGCTTTGGCTATGGCTGAAGAAGCTTTCGAAAAAGGCGAAGTTCCTGTTGGAGCCGTCATCGTGTGTCGCGACCGCATTATTTCTCGGGCGCATAATCTTACAGAAGCCTTAACCGATGTTACAGCCCATGCTGAAATGCAAGCCATCACCATGTCGGCAAACGAATTAGGTGGCAAATATTTGCAAGATTGCACATTGTATGTAACCGTTGAACCTTGCATAATGTGTGCTGGCGCATTGGGTTGGTCGCAAATCAAGCGCATAGTCTATGGTTGTAGCGATGACAAACGTGGTTTCTCTCTCCATGCTCCGAAAGCCTTACACCCTAAAACCGTAGTAACAAAAGGGGTTCGAGAAGAAGAATGCAAAGCACTCATGCAACGTTTTTTTAAAGAAAGACGATAAAAATAATTATCTACAAGTATAAACCTCCTTCAAAATGATTATCAATATTTTTCAAAATATTTTCTATTTCTACAAAAAGCTATTGTTTTGCAATGAAAAAGAGCCTATTTTGAGTGGCAAAATAGGCACTTTGTATTAATCAATTCGCAGCATTTTTCACAAAAAATCCCAACTATCAGCGTAACGATTCATTTAAAGAGGCTGATAATTGGGATTTTATATTATTTTCACTTGCTTATAATTTCAAATATTTTGCAAATTGTTCTTTGGTAAGAATCGTTTGTAAACGAGAAATATAGCTATTACGCTTTGCTCTCATGTCCATTATATGCTTGTCTTTAGCGTCTACTGCCTTTGAATTTGAGTAGTAGACTAACTTATTTGGAATCATTTTCTCACGATAAGTGCGTGGACAGTCTTCACAACTATTTTTCTTGCAACCTTCTTTTTGCTCATTGCAGTTTTTTTCACAACTCTTATCGCAGCCATTTTGCTTGTTTTTGCAGCTATTTCCGCATTCTTTTTTGCAACCTTCGTGATTCATTTTGCATTTGTCGCCGCATTCTTTCGCCGCCTTCTTTCTTGCAATCATTGCCACATTGCTTCTTGCATTCACCTTGTTGCTTATCGCAGCTACATTTGCAGCTATTTCCGCATTTACCTTTGCAACCCTCTTGGTTCTTTGTGCAATTGCTGCCGCCTTCTTTCTTGCAATCATTGCCACATTGCTTCTTGCATTCACCTTGTTGCTTATCGCAGCAACATTTGCAACCTTCCATTTCATGCTTACACATTGGCTTGATGATACCATTACCGTGTGGGCAAGCTATGACTTCAGCATATTCTGTATTGAGTTTTAGGATTTTAGCCTTTTGCTGTTTGTTCAGTTTCAACTCTTTAGCAAGTTTCTGTGTGAGTGCTTTTGGTGTAATTTTAGCTTCCTTTTTAGGAGTACTTACAACCATACCATTGCTATTATTAGAGGTGGCAGTCAGTGGTGAAGCTACAAAAAGCCCCATTGCCAATAGGCTTAAAATAATTTTTTTCATATTTTGCATGTTTATTTTTGATGAATTTTATTAAACAATCTGTTACTCTTAATATTTATGCGAAAAAAAAGTTCCGCTTTATAATTTTCGCAAAGATACATTTTTTACATTGGAATAGACCGATTAGTAACAAATATTTATTTTTTCTTCACAATTTTACTGCACTTCTGCTCTATTTTGAGTCTTTTTTGGAGGGAGAATAAATTTATTACACTAAAAAAATCCCATAATTTTCCTTGTGGAAAACTATGGGATTTATATTTATTTTACCGTTTTTCTTACGAAAGCAGGAGTAAGACAACCTTACTTAACCATAACTTTGCGAGTTGTACCATCGCTCATCTTCACAATGTTCAAGCCATGTTGTGGAGCGCTAAGTTGTGTTCCATCAATAGAATAACGAGCTACTTCAACTGCTTTTTCATTGTTTACAGTTGTAATACCACCTGGAACAGCCTTTGTTGTTGATAATACGATATTGTCAATAGCTACATAAGCAGGAGTTGAAAGCAAACCATAAGATGTTTTCTTTGTACCAGTGAAATTAAACTTTACGCATTTAATATTCTGTCCTAAGAATTCAGAAAGGTCAACAGTTTGCCAATCTTTGATATATTCTACTTCTGTTGCACCTTTCTTGAATTCTACGAGTACAATCTCTTTTTCTTTTGCAGGAACTTTATCTTTTAGGGTCTTGTAACCTGCAATATGAAGAACAAAGTTGTCGCCTTCTACAAATTTTTCATCAGGCTCTGTACTTTTCAAAATATATTTAAGAGGGTAAATAGCATTTACGATATCAATACTCTTAACTTCAGCATTATCAGCCAATTCGAAACAAGCTCCTTGTTTAGAAACAATACCATAAGTTTTTGATTTACTACCACCGCCCTTTACATTTTTGAAATAAAGGTTTTTATAGGTATAGTCAGTTTCGGTAATTGCAGCAAAGCTAATACCGTTTGATGTTCCAAGTTTATACTTAACACTGTAATCATAGTCAAGGTAAAAGGTTACTAATCCTTCCTTGTAAGTACAATCGTAACGCTCGATATCCTTGTTTCCAAATTTTTCATATGGTTTTGTAGGTGTACCTTTCTTTTCACCACCATAGACCCCTTGATTGAGGGCAGCACCTTCTGGATTTTCGAAACCTACGACTACATCAACTTTTTCTTGTGCCATTGCGGGCATTGCTAATGTTGCCAATGCAACCAATGAGTAAATTACTTTTTTCATAGACTAAAATTTTGAATTGTTAATTATTAGATTGTTCTACATTCCTTTGCCCAAAGAAACATAGTTATGCTTTTTTCGATTTTCCTTTTTAAGGATTTTAATGTACATTTCTTGCAAAGATAATACAAAATGATTAAATTGACAAATTATAATGATATTTTTTTATTCTTTTCATGTCAAAATATGTTTTGCAAAAAAAACAAAAAAAACACTCCTTTAAAAGAGTGCTTTTTTCCATTATTTCCACATAAAATTATTTCTTTTTAGGTTTTCTCCTTGCCCAACCTTCTTCCGAAAAATCTGGCATTTCACCTTTTAATTTAGTGTTTTGTTGGAAGAATTGACGCCAATCACCATTTTCGTTGTCGTCTTTTGGTGAACGTGTATTGCGTTTTGGTTTGCTGTTACGTTCTTGACGATAGCCTCCAGAACGTCGATTTCCACTTTCGTTATCGCTACGTCTACCACGACGCTCGCCATTGCTGCGACCACCACGACCATGACCACCTTCTTCTGCATCGTTGCAACGTACCTCACGTCCTTTGTAAGTTGCTCCGCTAAGGGCATTCATTACTTTGGTAGCGTCCTTTTCTGGTACCTCAATATAAGAGAACTTGCTCAATAAATCAATATGACCAACTGCTTGGCGACCATGAACATTTTTATTAATGAATTGCATCACTTCTCCAGGGTAGAAACCATCGTCTTTACCGAGATTGATAAATAATCGTTTGTAGCCAGCTTCAGGAGTGCGTGGAGTTTTGCGCGTTCGTTCGCCACGACTGTTACGACTTCCACGATCGCTCTCTCTGTCGCTACGTTTGCCCGAAGGCTTTTCGATTTCAGGAGCATTAGCATAGTATTCCAAAAAACGATTGAAAGTCATGCTAATGATTTTCTTAATAATATCTTCCTTGTCTATAAATTCAAAATGGCGATTAATATCCTTAATAAATGGTTCTATTTCTTCTTCATTTACATCAACTTTAAGAATTTCGTCCATTACCTTAAAAAGTTGCTTACTGCAAATTTCTTTGGCAGCAGGCAATGTTCCGTCTACAAATTCTTTTTGAATAATCTTTTCAATTTCCCTTACTTTGTAACGCTCACGAGTGTGAATAATCGAAATTGATGTACCTTTCTTGCCTGCACGACCAGTACGACCGCTTCGGTGGGTATAGCTTTCAATATCGTCGGGCAAACCATAATTGATAACGTGGGTTAAGTCATCAACGTCCAATCCACGGGCTGCAACGTCGGTAGCCACAAGGAATTGTACGTTATGCTGACGGAATTTTTGCATGGTTAGGTCGCGTTGTTGCTGACTAAGGTCGCCATATAGAGCTTCTGCATTATATCCATCGCGTATTAGTTTATCGGCTATTTCTTGCGTTTCCACTTTTGTGCGACAAAAGATAATAGCAAAGATACTTGGATAGTAGTCTACAATTCGTTTCAATGCCAAATACTTGTCTTTTGCGTGTACCATATAATAAATATGGTTTACCTTTTCGGCACCTTCGTTACGGCTTCCTACTACAATTTCTTTGTAATCGTGCAGATAACTTTTGGCTATTTTCTCAATTTCTTTGCTCATCGTGGCAGAGAAAAGCAATGTGTTACGTTCAGAAGGAATACCCTCGAAAATAGCATTTATACTTTCTGTGAAGCCCATGTTCAACATTTCGTCAGCCTCATCAAGTACAACGTTGTTCACGTTTTCCAATTTTGCTACACCTCGTTTCATTAAGTCGATAAGACGACCAGGCGTAGCTACAATGATTTGAGCACCCTTACGGAGTTGGCGACTTTGCATTTCAATCGATGCACCACCATAAACGGCAGCGACATGAAGCCCTCCGATGTATTTAGAGAAATCGGAAAGGTCGTCAGCAATCTGCAAACAAAGTTCACGAGTTGGACTAAGAATAAGTGCTTGAGTTTCTTTTTTTGTTGGGTCTACTTTCTGTAAAACAGGAATACCGTAAGCTGCGGTTTTACCAGTACCTGTTTGTGCAAGTGCTATTACATCATTTCCATTACCCAATAAATAAGGGATTACTGCTTCCTGAACAGGCATCGGTTGTTCAAAACCGAGTTCTTCTATTGCGTGGCGAATCTCTTCGCTAACGCCTAATTCTTCAAATGTTTTCAAACTTCTTTTTTATTTATAAAAGTCAGAGCGTGTAAGTCAATTGAAAGCCATAATATTTAAGCATACCAAGATAGCATGCCTCAACCTAATATTAAAAACTTTAAATGTTGTAACCCACTCAAACTTTTGTCTATTATTACTTGTTCACCCAATCGTTGCCACCCAGCCATAATAGACAACATTCTGTTTGAACGCATGCAAAGGTAGTAAAATGATTTGAAACGCATTGATTAACAGCGTTTATTTAAGCTATTTTGGCTAAAACACCTACTTCACATCATGTATAAGAAAGTTTTTTACAGAAAAGGCTAAACTTCCCACAAATCAAAATCTATTGTTTTCCGCAAATAAATTTATTGTTTTGCTTTTTAAAAGTATATTTTCTGTCATTTAAAGTACGAAAAATAACTAAAAAGTTTGGTTCAACATGCAGTGTGTTGTATCTTTGCAGTATCTAACCTTAAAATATAAATGGAGATAATAAAATTTCGCCCTATTTTAAAACAAGTACTTTGGGGGGGCAATAAAATAATACCTTTCAAGCAACTTGATACCAAAATGGAACAAGTGGGCGAGAGTTGGGAAATTTCTGGTGTGAAAGACCACGAAAGCATCGTTTCCAATGGGCAATATAAAGGCATGAAAATCAATGAGTTGGTAGAATTATTAAAAGCCAATTTAGTGGGAAAGGATAACTACGAACGCTTTGGAAATGAGTTTCCTTTGCTGATAAAATTCATTGATGCACGCCAACAACTTTCCATTCAGGTACACCCTACTGACGAACAAGCACAGGAAAAGGGCTTGAGCAGAGGTAAAACCGAGATGTGGTATATCATGAAGAGCGATGAAAATGCATCGTTACTTTGTGGATTGAAGCAAGAAATTACACCTGAAGAGTACAAAAAAAAGGTTGAAAATGACACGATTACAGACGCATTATACCAATATAATGTGAAAGAAGGCGATGTCTTTTTCTTACCAGGGGGACGAATTCATTCTATTGGTGCAGGTACTTTTTTGGCTGAAATACAAGAAGCCAGCGATGTTACTTATCGCATTTACGACTTTAAACGAAAGGATAAAGACGGAAAATATCGCCAACTGCATACGGAAAAAGCAGCAGAATGTATTGACTATCATGTGGAGAAGGATTACAAGACCCACTATATTCCCAAGAAAAACGAAGGTGTTGAAATAGCCAATTGCGCTTATTTTACTACTTCCGTTTATGAGCTTGACGAACCAATGATACTCGATTATTCGGAGTTAGACTCCTTTGTGGTCTTAATGGCATTGGAAGGAACGGCGATAATGAATAGCGGGGAAGGCAACCAAACAACGTTAAATGCTGGGGAAACTGTACTTTTGCCTGCCACAACCCAGACGGTAAAAATAGAGGGCAATATAAAATTTTTGGAAACATTCGTTTAATAGGAAAATTGAAAAACCACTTTGTTGTATCAAAATAATTACTTATATTTGCAAATATTATGGCAACAATGGACAATATAAATGGTGAAAGACGTCGACAAGGACGCATCGAAGTGATTTGCGGTAGTATGTTCTCTGGCAAAACAGAAGAACTTATACGCCGAATGAAGCGTGCAAAATTTGCAAAACAAAAAGTTGAAATATTCAAACCCGCAATTGATACACGCTATTCCGAAGAAGACGTCGTAAGCCATGATAAAAATGCCATTCATAGTACGCCCATTAACTCATCGGGAAACATTTTATTATTGGCTTCTGATATTGACGTTGTAGGTATTGACGAAGCGCAATTCCTTGACGAAGGGCTTATTGATATTTGTAATCAATTGGCAAACAATGGTGTAAGAGTAATTGTTGCGGGACTCGATATGGATTTTAAAGGCGTTCCTTTTGGACCTATTCCCGCCCTTTGTGCCATTGCCGACCAAGTTACAAAAGTGCATGCTATCTGCGTAAAATGCGGAGCATTGGCCTATGTAAGCCACAGATTGGTGGACAATAACCACAGAGTAATGTTGGGCGAGCAATTAGAATACGAACCCTTGTGTCGTGAATGCTACAAAAAAGCAATGGAAACAGAAGATAATAAAAAAGAAAAAGAAAAACTTTGATAATGTCTTCCTAAAATAAACTAAAAACTCAAGACTATGTTAGATGAAAAAATAACGTTCGACAAATTCATTCGTTGGGTACTTATAGCTGCTTTGGTTTTTTCAATTTTATACATTGTGAACTATCTTAGCCATGTACTCTTACCTTTTTTCATCGCTTGGCTTTTAGCTTATTTACTCAATCCTGTGGTGAATTTTGTACAACACAAAATGAAAGTCAAAGTGAGAGCTTTGGCAGTCATCATCACAATGCTACTCGTTGTAGCGATTATTACAGGGGTGATGTACACCATTATTCCGCCAATGGTTGACCAATTTGAAAAATTGGGAGCGGTCGCAAATAGATATGTACAACAAAACACGCCAAGTAATAATCTTACGGCATGGATAAAAGATTGGATTCAAGAATATTTACCACAAATAAATGAATATTTCAAAAGTAAAGATTTCACTGAAACTATCAAAAATGCCATACCAAAATTGTTTACCGTTGTAGGGCAAACAGCTAGCATTGTGCTTAGCATTGTAGCCTCATTAATTACCCTATTATATCTGTTTTTCATTTTATTAGACTACGATTACTTAGTTAAAAACTTCGTACGAATCTTCCCAAAGAAACATCGTTCGTTTTGGAAAGATTTAATGCAAGATGTTGAAACAGAAATGAATAAATACATTCGTGGGCAAGGATTAGTGGCATTAACAATGGGAATTTTATTTTGCATAGGCTTCACTATCATTGGTTTTCCTATGGCTATAGGCATGGGAATCCTCATTGGTATCTTGACACTTATACCCTATCTCCACTCCTTAGCACTTATCCCAATGGCATTTTTATCTTTACTTGAAGCCGCAGACAAAGGACAAAATTTTTGGGTAGTATTTGGTACAGCAATTTTAGTCTTCGCTATCATTCAATTATTGTGCGATTTGGTCGTAACGCCACGCATCATGGGAAAAACAATGAACCTAAACCCAGCCATACTTTTACTATCGCTATCCGTTTGGGGAGCACTTTTAGGCTTTATTGGACTTATCATAGCATTACCATTGACCACTCTCATCATTGCCTATTGGAAACGTTATGTAACAAAAGAAGATGAAAATAAGCAAAAAGAAATGCTCATAGAAAATGATAACCCAACGTCAAATCATGCGGAAAATTAAGACGAAGAGAAAGAAAAAGCTAACTTGTAGATAGATAAATAGCCGATAGCCTTTTTCTCGAAATAGAAAAATTGAATGAAAGATTAAGGGAAAACTATTTTTTTCGACCTCTAAATGCGAGTTCTTTAAAAACATATCTTAATTTTGCACTTGTTGGTTGGCTCAACGTTTATTATTTTGCGGTTTAAAGCAGTAGGTTTTATTTTCGGCTGTTCTCATTTTTCAATTAAAAAACGTACCTTTGCCCTCCAAGAACGCAAACGTGCGATGAATATACAAGATATAAACGAACTATATGCCGTCTTGCCACAGGGCGGTGCTTTGATGAAAACAATAGAAGAAAAGTCGGTACGAACGGTTTTTCTTCAGGGTTTATTGGCTTCTGCCACACCGATGTTCTTTGCTTCGATAGCAAAGCGGTGGCAAAAAACAATGCTTTTCGTGTTGAATGACAACGACGAGGCTGGTTATTTCTACAATGATTTGAAAACCATAGCTATGCCCGAAGGGGGCGAAGGTAAGGTTGCGGAAGTGCTTTTCTTTCCTTCTTCCTATCGTAGGGCTGTGAAATATGGGCAGCGTGATGCTGGAAACGAAATTCTAAGAACAGAGGTTCTGTCGCGTTTATCGGTCATTGGCGAGGAAAAAGTAAAAGCAAAACTACCACTTTACATCGTTACCGAGCCTTCGGCGTTGGCTGAATTGGTGGTGGCAAAACATAAATTAGACGAGCGAACATTGTCGGTTAGTCTTGGACAGACCATGGATTTAACCGAAACAGAGAAGACTTTGCGCTCGTATGGTTTCCAACAAACCGACTATGTCTATGAACCTGGGCAGTTTGCCATACGTGGTAGCATTCTCGATGTTTATTCTTTTTCGAGCGAATTGCCCTATCGTATCGACTTTTTCGGTAACGATGTGGACACCATTCGCACCTTTGAAGTGGAAACGCAGCTATCAAAGGATAAGAAAGACAAGGTAGAAATTGTGCCAGAACTGACAACATTGTCGGAAGAAAAAATACCTTTCTTACAATTTCTTCCGCAAGATACCGTCCTTGTCATGAAGGATTTATTGTATATTCACGATACCATAGAGCGCATTTACAACGAGGGATTTACGGCACAAGCCTTGACCGAACAACTCGAAGGAAAGACCGAAGCCGAGCAAAATGAATTGAGAAAACAATTGCAAGCCAATCTTCAGTTGATAACAGCGCATCAATTTACCGACGATGCTCTCAATTTTAAGCGCATAGAGTTTGGAATAAATCGCACAAAAGACGAGGAAACAAAGGCAATAATCCGCTTTAATGTTTCGCCTCAACCTTTGTTTCACAAGAATTTTGAATTGCTAACGCAGTCCTTAAAGGATTATCTTTTACAGGGTTATAAGCTCTATATCCTTGCCGATAGCGAGAAACAAACGGCTCGTTTGCGTGATATTTTCGACTCAATGGGGGCAGATAGCGAAGCCGAAACTACTTCCGTAGCCGACAATCTTCCGTTTATTCCAGTGAACAGAACCATTCACGAGGGTTTTATTGACAATGATTTAAAGGTTTGTTTCTTTACCGACCACCAAATATTCGACCGTTTCCACAAATATAGTTTAAAGTCTGACAAGGCTCGACAAGGCAAAATGGCACTTACAATGAAGGAGTTGCAAGAAATGGAACCAGGCGATTTCCTTGTCCATGTAGACTTTGGCATCGGTAAGTTTGCAGGTTTGGTGCGTGTTCCAGCAGGCGAATCCTACCAAGAAATGATACGTTTGGTTTATCAGCACAACGATATTGTGGACGTTTCCATTCATTCGCTCTATAAAATCAGCAAATATCGCCGTGCCGATAGTGGCGATGCTGCCCCACGCTTGTCTGTTCTCGGTTCGGGAGCATGGGACAGATTGAAAGAAAAAGCCAAGAAACGCATCAAGGACATTGCTCGCGACTTGATAAAACTCTATGCCAAACGCCGCCACGAAAAGGGGTTTGCTTTCTCGCCCGACTCCTATTTGCAGCACGAGTTAGAGGCTTCGTTCCTTTACGAGGATACACCCGACCAATTGAAAGCCACGCAAGAATTGAAACAAGATATGGAAAGTGCGCGCCCAATGGATAGATTGGTGTGCGGAGATGTGGGCTTTGGCAAAACCGAAGTGGCTGTACGAGCGGCGTTCAAGGCTGCCACGGACGGAAAACAAGTGGCGGTGCTTGTGCCAACTACGGTGCTTGCGTTCCAACACTACCAAACTTTCAAGAAGCGATTGAAGAATATGCCCGTTACGGTGGACTACCTTTCACGAGCAAGAACGGCTAAACAAACCAAGCAGGTCATAACAGATTTATCGGAAGGTAAGATTGATATTCTCGTAGGAACGCACAAATTGATTAGCAAGAGTGTGAAATGGAAAGATATTGGATTACTCATTATCGACGAAGAGCAAAAGTTTGGCGTATCAACCAAGGAGAAACTCCGCCAATTGAAAAGCAATGTAGACACGCTCACCATGTCGGCAACGCCAATTCCCCGCACGCTTCAGTTTTCTTTAATGGGTGCAAGGGATATGAGTATTATGCGCACACCACCACCCAACCGTTATCCTATCCAAACAGAAATATCAACTTTCTCGGCAGAAACAATCGCTGACGCCATCAACTTTGAGATGAGCCGCAACGGACAAGTATTTTTTGTGAACGACCGCATAGCCAATTTGCCCGAACTGGCGAGCCTTATCAAGAAATATGTACCCGATTGTCGTGTGGCAATAGGACACGGACAGATGAAACCTGAAGAATTGGAGGAAATCATCATTGGTTTCATGAACCATGACTACGATGTTTTGCTTTCGACAACGATTGTCGAAAACGGCATTGATATTTCAAATGCGAATACTATCATAATCAACGATGCCCACAAGTTCGGACTTTCCGACCTCCACCAAATGCGTGGACGTGTGGGACGTTCCAATAAAAAAGCATTTTGCTACCTTCTCGCCCCACCTTTGGCAGCACTCAATCCCGATGCACGCCGCCGTTTGGAGGCTTTAGAAACTTTCTCCGACCTCGGAAGCGGCTTTAATTTGGCAATGCAAGACCTCGATATTCGTGGAGCAGGCAATCTGTTAGGGTCGGAACAAAGCGGATTTATGGAAGATTTAGGCTACGAAACTTATCAGAAAATCCTTAATCAGGCAGTTACAGAACTCAAAAATGATGAGTTCCAAGATATATACAACGAGGAAATGGCAGAAGGAAAAGAGTTTACAGGCGACGATTTCATTGACGATTGTGCGGTGGAAAGCGACCTTGAGATGTACTTCCCCGACAGTTATGTACCAGGAAGTTCGGAACGTATGTTGCTCTATCGTGAACTCGACAACATAGAAAACGATGCCGACCTCGATGCTTATCGCCAAAGATTAGAAGACCGTTTCGGTCCCGTACCCCGTCAAGGCGTTGAACTGATGCAAGTAGTTGCCCTCCGAAGAATAGGCAAACGACTCGGCTGCGAGAAACTAATCTTAAAACAAGGCACGCTCCAAATGCAATTTATATCGAATGCCGACAGCGCATATTATAAGAGTCAAGCCTTCGGAAAGGTCATTGCCTACCTCACCAAGCAAACTCGCCGCTGCAATCTAAAGGAGAAAAACGGAAAACGCTCCATGGTTATCAGTCAAATCAAATCGGTTGGCGATGCCGTCTTTGTGTTGAGGGAGATAGAAAAGGGGTAGATTTTGAAAAAAATGAATAGTTTCTGAATATCAACAAGTTGCTATTATAGCAAGTTTCAAAGGTTTTTGCAACCTATTTAAAGGTAGAATACGATGAATTTGTAGACCAATTAGAGTGAAACCCATAAGGAATTCAGTCGTTTTGTATGCGCTTTCACAGATACATTATTTATGATTTGAGTGGAAAGGTATATACTTTTAAAATAGTTTCCCCATAGAAAACTGAGAGTTTCAATAGGAGAAACTATGAGTTTTCATATGAGAAACTGATAGTTTCCAATATTGAAACTAAAAGAAACTAATAGAGATGTATTCAAAAGATAGCGTTATTAAGACTGGAGTGCTACTGATTCCAGTTCATTAATAGATGATTTTAGAAACGAAACATGGCGATATTGCATCGTCTACATGCACAAAGTAAAGATGATAGAGGTAATACAAAAACGAAAGAGCCTATTTTGATGCACAAAATAGGCTCTTTTTAAGTTCAAAACAATGGGTTTTAAATTATTTGGAGTATTTCTCTATTTTTAATCTTAATCATTTTGCGACTATTAGGATTAAACTTTATAGTTGAATACTAACCCCAGCAATAACCCAAATTCCTGGCTGTGGAACGTTTCCGTAGTCTACATAGTTGCGGTTGAGGAGGTTGTTGGCTGAAACATAAGCAGACCATTTGGCTTCATTCCATGATAATCGACTGTCAAGTATGCCGTAAGTAGCATATTTATGTTTAACATTAGCCACATCAAGATAGTTTCCCATGCGGTGGAGCAATCGATAATTCAACCCTAAATCAAGTTTTTTATAAAGGTTGAGCTGTAAATCGGCTACAAATTTATGCTTCAAATACTCTAAAACATACTTACTTACGATGCCTTCGTGTTCGTTTTCATGCTGATTCAGATAACAATAAGCCATGCTAAGGGTCTTCAAAGTGCGCATCGAAGGGAACATTTGGCGGAAATTGAATGCCAACGATGCTTCTAAACCGAGGGTATTGATATGCCCAAAGTTTACACTTTTCCAAAGTGTTGCCTTATTTTCATCTAACGTACCATCTGAAATCCAATCGATTAAGTTCTTTTGGTGATTATAGAAGATACTTGCCTTTCCACTAATACCGTGTTGATGATACTTTATACCACCCTCCAAAGCCGATAATTCTTCAGGTTTTAAGTGTTTGTCGGCTTTGTGTCCACCTACGGAATAGAACAGTTCAGTGAACGAAGGCATACGCAACGAGGAGTTATAAGAAGCATATAATTTCCACGCATCGCCTATTCTGTAGCTTGCATCAATGCTTGGGTAAACGCGCATTGCCATATCGGCTTGGCTATTTTTCACTGCTATAATTCCCGCAGAGAGTGTAAAACGATTGAAAATAAGATTATGTTCCAATACAAATTGCAAGTTTGTGCGATTTATACCATGCGTATAATTTTTGTCTGTGCCATGAATAGGGTGCGAACGTTCGAGTTTTTCGCCCAAGTTGGTACTGACTAAATCTTCATTACGCAACTCTGCACCAAAAGCAGTACGCCCTAATGTCCAATCAAAGTAAGCATTCAAATTTACACCATACACATCTGTGCGATGATAATTGAACGCATATTTTTCAGGAGCATTACGGAAAAGTTCAAATCTATCCATACTTCTGTTCCAATAAATAGAGGGACGAATATGGAATTTACCTTGCTTGTTCTCGGCTTGTATGGCGGTAAAAGTTTTAAAAGTATGTTCAAATTGGTCATCAAACTTAGAAGAATAGAAAGTATTGGAACCAAAGTTCTTAGAACTCAAACCTGCATGCCAGCGTACAAGCATATTGTTGTCGTTGTAATTTCCTTGATAAAAACCTTTCACTGTGTTGTAATCGGCATTCAATCCACCATTCTTCGCACGAGAAAAACCGTCGCTGCGTGTAAAAGAAGAAGAAAGTTGATTGTTCCAATGCCCATCTTTTGAGGTTACATTTCCCCTTGCTCCGATAGAAAAATAGCCATACGAACCGCCTTCAGTATGGGCTGAGAGAGAAGAATGAGGGGGAGTTTTAGTTACAATGTTTATCGCACCTAACAAAGAAGAAGTGCCATAAACTCGTCCAGCAGGACCTTCGAGAATTTCAATGCGCTCGATTTCACTTTTATCAACAGGGAAATCGAAAGTGTTATGACCCGTTTGCGCATCACCAATGTTGATACCATTGAGCAGAACAGTGATTTGCTCAGAGTTTCCTCCTCGAATGCTCACATCGGTCAGTGCTCCTAATGCTCCTTTCTGTCGCACATCAACACCAGCGGCATACTTTAAAAGGTCGTTTACACTTTGTACCGGAGCCGCTTGAATCTCTTCTCGGCTCAGTACAGTTACCATTCTCGCTTGCTGACTTTGTGTCAGCGGCGCTCGCGTACCCATTACGCTCACCTCATCGAGCATCACTTGCTTGTTGGTTACTACCGAATCGCTCTTTGCTTGCAAGGCTTCGTTGCTTTGATTGCTTGCCGTTGCGTGTTGCAAAGTTGCGACACTCAGTACACCAATAATCACTTCCTTGCCCAAAACAGCAAAAAGCGAATAGCCGTGATTAGTGAAGTGCGTAAACTTCAGCACACTGCGCATGTTAAAAATTGGTTTGTACATAATATATAATATGTGGTGGCAGGGTTAAAATAATGCCAACCGAGGTGCAAAATTACATAAAATTTATGCAATAAGAACTACTTTAGTGTTTTTTTCTGCCGACATTAAAAAAAACACAAGGAAAATAAAAATAAATGGAGAGAAAGACAGATAATTTTTCATAATGTATTACTTTTGCATTTTATACTGAAAATTTGGCAATCTAACCGATTTTACGGTATTAACTGAATATCAAAATAGAGTTAAACGTTTAAAAGACCATACAATGAAAACATTAATAGACCGTATTTTAAAGGACGGAAAATGCTATGAAGGAGGCATCTTGAAAGTAGACAAGTTTATTAATCATCAGCTTGACCCTAATTTGATGAAACAAATTGCCGTGGAATTAATTCGTCGCTATGCTTCTACCGAAATTAATAAGATTATTACAGTTGAGGCAAGCGGTATTGCACCAGCCATAATGATGGGCTTTTTACTCGATTTGCCTGTGGTTTTTGCAAAGAAAAAGAAACCTTCTACCATGGCAGATATGCTTTCATCAACTGTATTTTCATTTACAAAGCAACGTGAATACCATGTTTGCATTTCCAAAGAATATCTGACTCCAGAGGACAAAGTATTGTTTGTAGACGACTTTTTGGCTTACGGCAATGCTGCAAAGGGTATCATGGATTTGTGTAAACAAGCTGGAGCAGAACTTGTTGGTATGGGTTTTATCATTGAAAAAGCATTCCAAAATGGTCGTGAAGCCATTGAAGCAGCGGGAATACGTTGCGAAAGTTTGGCCATTATAGATTCATTAGACAATTGTGAAATAAAGATTAGACAATAAAATACTTATGGAAACTTCAAAAGAACTAATCTATGGGCTGAACGACCGCCCCCCTTTGCGTGAAACTCTCTTTGCAGCAGTTCAACATTTATTAGCCATTTTTGTTGCTATCATTACACCTCCGCTTATCATCAGCTCTGCTTTGCAGTTCGATTTAGAAACTACGGGTTTCCTTGTTTCTATGTCTTTGTTCGTATCGGGTATTGCTACGTTCATTCAATGCAAACGTTTCGGCATCGTAGGAGCAGGTCTGCTTTGTATTCAAGGTACATCTTTCTCGTTTATTAGCCCTATTATAGGAGCAGGAATGCTTGGTATGGTGGGTGGAAAGATGAATGTTGAAATGGGGTTAAGCTATATTTTTGGTGCATGTATGGTTGCTTCTGTGGTCGAAATGTTTGTCAGTCGCGTCTTACCTTATATGCGTAAAATCGTAACTCCATTGATTTCAGGCATCGTTGTAACGCTTATTGGTTTGTGTTTGATTAAAGCTGGTATCAATTCGTGCGGCGGTGGTCAAGTAGCTATGGACGCTGGCACGTTTGGTTCTATGCAAAATCTTGGTTTAGCCTTATTGGTATTGGTGAGTATTGTCTTTTTTAATCGTTCAAGCAACCATTTTTTACGCATGGCATCTATTGTTTTAGGACTTATTTTGGGTTGTGTGGTTGCTTATTTCTTAGGTATGATAGACCTTTCTCGCCTCAATCCTACGGATTCTATTAATATTCCCGTTCCATTCAAGTATGGTTTGCGCTTCGATGTGGGGTCAATCATTGGATTAGGGTTGATATATTTGGTTACAGCAGTTGAGGCTTATGGAGATATTACTGCCAATTCTTTAATTTCAGGCGAACCTGTTGAGGGACCTGTGTTCATGAAACGTGCGCAAGGAGGTATTCTTGCCGATGGTTTTAACTCATTTTTAGCTGCGGTTTTCAATAGTTTTCCAAACTCAATATTTGCCCAAAACAATGGTATGATACAACTTACAGGAGTGGCAAGCCGCTATGTGGGCTATTTTATTGCTGCTGCTTTGATGGTATTGGGCTTATTCCCTGTGGTAGGACAATTGTTCTCACTCATTCCTGATTGTGTTTTAGGTGGCGCAACTTTGTTGATGTTCGGAACAGTAGCAGCTGCGGGTATTCGCATTATTGCCGCAACCAAGATAGATAGAAAGGCTACTTTGGTTATGGCCATTAGTTTTGCAATGGGTTTAAGCGTAGAATTGGTGCCTGATATATTAAGTAAAATGCCCGATGTGATACACAATATTTTTTCAAGTGGCATCACAATGGGTGGTTTAACAGCCATCATTGCTAATGCAGTTATTCGCATTAAAGATTAGGAACTTAGGGTAAAGTTTTAGGACTTTACCCTTTTTTGTTTCCGCTTTTATCCCTATCTTTGTGGCATAATAAGAAAAAAATAACGAGAGTTTCACCAATATATACAAAAAGATAATGGCAAAAAACAATAAAAAGCATAAATTTACAAATTCTTTAACCTTTAAAATACTCTGCGGAGTAGTGGTTTTGTTTGTATTGGGATTGCTTTACAATCTCGTCATTGCGGGTAACGATGAAGTAACCGAAGAACAGGTGCAAGAAGAACAGCAGCGCAATGCTACATTAGATACGTTAGATGTTATCGGTGATTATCTTTGGCCTAACCAAAAGCCACGAGGGGAGGATTTATTGACCGATGAGGAAAAGGCAAAGCAAGCCGAAGAAGCTAAAAAGGCTGCCGAAGAAGCTAAGAAGAAATCGACCAATGTTGCTGAAAAGCAAAGCAACGACATAAATATAGAGAAAGATGCCGCCATTCCGCTGCCTGCTCCCGCTGCCGACCCTGTGTCAAAGACTGAGTCAAAAGCGACATCTAACCCTACTATCGAAAAGGTTTCAGCACCAAAGATTGAGCAAATAGAACAATAAAGGGAATATTAAAAGAAGGAGGAAAATATGAAAAAGTTATTATTTCTACTTATATCAGTGCTATTTTTAGGTAGTTGTGCCACCATTTATCGCGATTCTGAAGGCAATATCGTATCAAAAGAAAAAATGGAACAACTGAAAAAAGCTGCCGTATATGGACATTTAGACGACCAACGCTATCGCATTTTTGTTGATAAAATACACCCAATGGGTTACCCTACACGCACACTGACAAGCGATTATGTGGTTGAAGTGAGTGGCGACTCTATTGGTTTATCGCTCCCATATATGGGTAAGGTTTATCGTGCGCCTATTGACGGTATTATAGATTGGCAATTTATCGCTCCAATCAATTTCTATAGTTGGTCAAAAATAAAGAATGGCGCCCAAATAACTATTACCACGCAACATGAAAATGAGAACTTTGAAATCCAATTGGATATTTATGATAATGCTAAGGCTTACATTAATATAAAATCAAACTTTAAGAGTGCCATTGGATATTCGGGCGAAATGCAACTCAACGACAAGTTTATTCCGCATAGGAAGTAAGAAAAATTCTGCAACAAAGTGGGTTGATTAATCCGCAAAACTATTATTTATCACGTTCCTAAAATCAATTTTCATTTTAGAAACGTGATAATTTTTATTTGGCACACAACTCATATCAACACAAAGTCAGAACGTCTTTTTATTTATAACCCATGGTACGAAAAATCGATACCTATTGTTTTTTAGTGGTTTGCGAGCTTATCTGAAAAAAAATGCGTAAGTTTGCAGATAGAAAATAAGAATGTAGAACCTTTCAAAAAATAAAATACGATTGCGTATGAACTTCTTTCAAAAGTTGTTTGGTGGAAAAGACGAAGCCAAAGAAGAAACAAAAGTACAAAATGAAGCAAAAGACTTCGATGTTTTAAAGTATGACGGCGTAAGAGCCATGAAGACAGGCGAGGTAGATTATGCCATAAGATGTTTCAAACATGCTTTAGAAATTCAAGAAGACTTAGAAATACACGATTACCTTTCTGTTTCGTATATCGCAAAGAGCATGCTTTCAGAGGCTTACGACGAACTACAAATACTCAGCGAAGCCCAACCCGATAATATCCAAATCTATATTCGCATGGCTAACATTGCCTTCATGATGGAGAATTATGGAGTTATGGCAACCGCTTGTGAGAAAGCAATTCTTCTTGATAAGGAAAACGCAGAGGCACATTATCTATATGCACAAGCTTGCAAAGGTCAAGGCGATGATGTAAATACGATTGCAATGGCGACAAAGGCAATTTCGTTGAACGAGAAATATGGCGATGCTTACTTACTTCGTGGCGAAACTCACTTGCGCATGGAACAACTTGAAGAGGCAACAACAGACGCAGATTGGTTGGTGGAACACACTGATAATAACGAAGATGTATTGTTATTAAAGGCAAGAATTGAACGTGCAGCCACCCGAAACGATGAATCCATAGCATGGTTCACCAAAGCCATTGATGCCAATCCGTTCTCCTACGCAGCTTTCAAGGAGCGTAGTGAGGTTTATTCTGCAATAGGCGAAGAAGAAAAAGCCAAAGAAGATGCCGAAAGAGCCGAAGAATTGATGCCAGAAACAACCGAAAATGGCGAAGAAAAAGCAGAAGAAACCCCAGAAAACATAGAGCAAAAGCTCAATAATAAGTATAAGGAAATGAACCCCTACGGTTTTTAGTAACTTGTAGGGGCGTGATTTATCACGTTCCTAAAAACGTTTGAATAAGAAAAAACAAATATAAATGTTAGGAACGTGATAAATCACGCCCCTACAAAGTAAAAACGATGGAATTTTTCCACAGAAAATACATAAGGTGGCATGGGTATAATTATGATACAGCTGGGTATTATTTTATCACAATTGTTACTCACGAAAGAAAAAATATATTAAGTAGAATTGAAGATAACCAAGTTCATTTAAGTTTAACCTCAAATCCGCAACTTAACTTTTCAACGTCCTTCTTGCGTGTACACATCCTCTCATTACTGAATTTGCAGATAATTAGAACTGAAATCCCCCACTTC
>QWBY01001781.1_pt1 | contig 23344 bp, 22 predicted proteins | sample 1972471 | NCBI WGS metagenome assembly QWBY01 (sample SAMN09866722, study PRJNA288562) | Human gut metagenome isolate term6_stool, whole genome shotgun sequencing... | reverse complement strand
TAAAAATCTTGTATAACAATACAATTTTACAAATCAAAAAATACCCTCTTTACTGATTGTATCAGTAACGGAGGGTATTTTATATTACAGAATATTTGAGGCAAAATTTATATTTAATAGAAACAAAATAAATAACTAAAATATAAACTTCAACAAAAAAATGCTTCCCCATTAGTGGCTAAGCATTCTTAAAATTTTAATCTCTTTTAATATTGTCTTCTTCATATTCATTTAAAAGTTCCTCAATATCAGGAATTGTTTCACGCGCTATATTCGAAAAGCCTTTTCCGAAAATATATGTGTCCTGATAAACCAGAATATGGTTTTTAATTTTCTCTCCGCTCGTTTTGTCAACAGAGTAGTCAGCTTTCCAGTCCGCATCCGGATTAATTTCTTCGAAAATCTCGAGCACTTTTTCTTTGTCAAGCTTTTCAATTTCACCTCTGATCGAGCGCATTGCGATTTCCACAAGAAGCTCCGTCGTGCTGCTTCCGTATGAATAGACCCAAGTTCCCATTCGGTCCGGATTTTCTTTATACAAAACCATTTCTTCCTTGTGCAGCATGTCGTGATTGCTCAAATCTTCGTTTATACCAAGCGCCTCTTTGTACCCAAGACTCGGACTCGGCAAGTCCTGCTCCACAAAAATGGCGCCATATTCCATCGTCTTTTTAATTAATGGCGCTATATGTGCATCATTTGTCGAAAAGAACGCCGTATCTTTTCCATATTTTTTTATCCATAGCGGAAATTGATCCAAAATAAAGTTTTGCGCTTCGGCAACTCCGCCGTCACTTGCCGGGTCCGGCGCATCAATCGAAACAAATTCGAGTCCGATTTTATTGCACGTCGCCTTCATTATACGCTCTCTCAAATTTATTTGCTCGATATCCCTGTGCCTTTTAAAGGAAACATGAGCGAAAGTTTTTGCCCCCATTTTTTTTGCACATAGTGGAATCAAATACCCTCTTTTAATATTGTCCGGGTCTATTACAAGGTCGGCGTATTTGTTAATCTCATCGGGCTCCTCGTGTGAGTTTGAAACAAAACACAATATGTCCGGTCTTTTTTCTTTTATAATTTTAAAAGCCTCTGCCGTCCCTGTTATCCCTTGATTCACAACAACCGCCTTAATCTTCTCGTCTTCAATAAAGCTTGTGATTTGCGAAATTGCATTTTCCTGCTCCTTAGGAAAATTGTCGGGATAGTTTAGATGGCAAATATATCCGCCGAGATTTGCATCTCCATACTTTTCGATAAGCTTTTCCGCCATCTTAAACACATCTCGACTTTGAGTCGTAGTGCCGGTTACAAGCCCAATATGAAACTTTGCAGACTCCTTGCTTGTGTTTTCTTTGCTTTCTTCATTGCCGCATGCCGTAAAAAAAAGCATTGAAAAAGCAATAATCGTTATTAAGATTTTCTTATAAACATTATTTGTATCCATGTTATTATTATATACTGTAACCTATCCTTAAAATTTAAATTTTAGTTACGAAAAATTTGTGAAAGAAAAGCTTTCACATTAAAATGCGAAAGCTTGAGTTTATATATTGTATTTTACAATAGAAAATACATCGGTGTCGAGCTTTTCACGACCCTTGAGGTCCGTGAGTTCAATTAAAAATCCGATTTTTACAACTTCAGCACCGGTCTTTTTTACAAGTTCCTCAGTCGCCTTAATTGTGCCACCGGTTGCTAAAAGGTCGTCTATGACCGCAACTCTGTCGCCCGGTTTTAAATCGTCCTTGTGCATGAAAAGTTCGTCCGTTCCATATTCCTTGTCATAAGAAACGCTGATTGTTTCGCGCGGCAATTTGCCCTTTTTTCTTATAGGTACAAAACCGATTCCAAGTTCATACGCAACAGGGCATCCAAGCACAAAGCCACGTGCTTCAGGTGCGACTATATAGTCAATATGTTCATCTCTCAAAGGCTCTGCAAGCGCTTTGACCGCTTCTTTGAATGACTCTCTTTCTCTCAATAAAGTTGTGATGTCCTTGAATGAAATTCCTTCCTTCGGAAAATCCATTATGACATCAATTTCTTTTTTTAAATCCATAATATCCCTTTCTAAATTAGTCCCCGCCGCGAATAGCTCTTTCTATTGCAAGTTCTTCCTCTTCGGAGAGCATAAGATTTGATTTTTTATTTTTTATAGGCTTCGCATAACACACACTCGTTTGACTTGTGTAGATGCTAGTAAGCACAAAACCGTTGTTAAAACCGTCAAGAAACGCAATTGAGAACGAGAGCTCGCCGCCTCGTCCGGCATCTTTGTTTAAAAATGCATTATATCTGTAGAAACCGACTTTTCTTATTGTGAAATTTAATGCGGTTTCCAGTTCCTTAATCTTCTCTTCTTTTAGTATATTGGCGGTTTCAAGGTCTCTTATATCCTTTTGAATCAATTTAATAACTTTTTCAGGATTTGCATCTTCAATTCCAAATGTAAAAGTGTCCACGCGCTTTTGAAGCTTTCCTATCTTTGAAAACAATACCGCCGAAAGTATTGCAAGTATCAGGACAATTGCTCCGAGCGAAACCGTTATTATTGGTAAATATGCTTCGAGCATTTTAGTTTTCCGCCGCTATTTCTTTTACTGCAAGAACCGCTTTTTCGATTTCCTCATCGGTCGTAAAATATCCCGGTGAAAATCTAACCATTCCGCTCTTAAGTGTATTGAAAAACTTATGGGAAAGCGGTGCACAATGGATTTGGCTTCGGGTGCAAATGTCATATTTGTTTGCCAAAATATCTGCGACCTCACCGCTATCCATATCTTTTATATTTATCGAAACAACCGATGTAATAGTGTCCACGCCGCCAATTGAATAGGTTTTAACTCCGTCTATTTTTTCAAATTCCGTAAACAGTTTTCTTGCAAGAGAGTGAACTCTCGTCATTATTTTTTCTTCAGTTTCATTCATTACAAATTCTATTCCGGCTTCAAGTGCCGCATATGACGGTACTGCAAGCGTTCCCGCCTCAAATTTATCCGGACTGAAATTCGGCTGAACCGGCGAACTGCTCTCAGAACCCGTGCCCCCCACCATAAAAGTTGTGAGAGTGTCAGGATTTTTCACATACAAAAACCCGCTCCCCATCGGTCCGAAAAGCGACTTGTGTCCCGGTGCCGCGCAAAGATCGATTCTATACTTTTGCACGTCGATTTTTTCGTGACCCAAAGATTGAGCGACGTCGACCAAAAATAAAACATTGTCCGAAAGGCTGTTTCCAATTGCTTCAATGTCCTTTTTAAATCCCACAAGATTGTCCACATGGCTAATTGCAACCATCTTCGTGTTGTATTTCACATTTTTTAAAATATCCTCAGTGAGATTCATGCTCGGCTCAACATATGTCACCTCAACTCCGCGCTCTTCCATATCATGAAGAGGTCTTAGAATTGAATTGTGTTCAAGATAAGTCGTAATAACATGATCTCCCGGTGAAAGTGCGCCGAAAATTGCAATATTCAACCCTTCCGTGCAGTTTTTTGTAAGCACTATATTCCTAGTGCTTTCGGCATTTATGAGAGACTTGATTTTATTTCTGCACGTAAAAACCATCCTCGCCGAATCCATGGCGAGTTGATACGCACCCCTGCCCGGGTTTGCCGAGTTTCTGAGTGCGTAATCATTCGCTTTATAAACCGTTTCCGGCTTTGGATATGAGGTAGCTGCATTATCTAAATATATCAAAGCAAACCTCCATGTTCTTCAACTATTGTAGTTTTGAATAGACAATTTCCAATGTCTTTTCTTTTAAGTCCTTGCCTTCTTTCATTATTTCATCAACTTCAGCTCTCTTTTGTGCAACATATTCCGCATCTTTTACAGAATTCAAATTGATAAGTGCGTTGAATAGTGCGCCTTCGATTCCCGATTGCAAGAGAAGTGTTCCAACTCCGACGTCTGTTATAGCATTCTTGTTTCCTTTAAGAGCATAGATATTTTGAAGTCTCATTGCTTCAAGTCCGAGCTTTGCAGCGTGAATAGGTGTTTCAAGAGCCTTCTTGTAGCCTGTTTGAATTGCTTCAGTTCTCTTTTTCTTTTCTTCGTCCGTGTTCTTAGGGAGCTTAAAAGCAGCCATAACGTCGTCGAAACTGTTTGCATCTGTGTCTACGATGTCATTTAATTCATCGATAATTCCATCGAGTTTCTTTTGATTGTCTCTCATCAATGCTTTTTCATCGTCTGTGAGTTCTTCAAAAGCTTTTTTGTCAATTGTCAAACTTCCGACCATTTGTGTGAGCGATGCGCCAAGTGCTGCTGCATATGCGGAAACAGATCCGCCGCCCGGTGCCGGTTTTTCGCCTCTAACTTCATCTGTATAAGCTGTCAATGTTAAATCTACTAATTTTGTCATATTTACCTCCAAAAATATTTATTGTTCCACGTGGAACATTTTTAATTTTATATTTTCATAATTCCATCCATCACAAGTCTCGAATGTCCGCTCATCCAAATCTTGCCATCTCTATATTCGACGTCAATCCTTGCAGGACGTTTCATCATTTGACCTTGATAGATTTCTATATTTTCTATATTCTTTTTATCGAGCAGAATTTTTCCCGCAACAACGGCGCTTGAACCCGTTGCCGCCTCTTCCATAATTCCGAAGAGCGGTGAAAAATATCTTGCATAAGTGTGAAGCTTCGGTTTCTCTATTTCTTCAGTCATTGCGAAAAGACCTTGAGTGCCGGTCTTTTCATTTAGAGCTCTCAGTGCCCACGGGTCTACTCTTAGACTATCAAGCACTTCTTTGTTTTTCAAGGATACAAAAATGTCGCCTTGAAAAGCTTCTCCGATAATTACCTCGGAAATATCACTCTCTTTTATTTTAAGAACTTTTCTTATCGATTCCTTATTTATAATGTCCAAAAATTTGTCGTTTGTCGTAATCTCCGGAGAAAGAATAGAAACCAGTCCTGCTTCATAATTGTCGTATTCAATTTCTACATCCAAAATTTGACCGTTTTTCAACTTGGCATGAACAATTTTCTTGCCGTTTTCAATCGGTCTTATAAAGCCCATTCTACCGAGCACATAAAATGCAGCTATAGTAGCGTGTCCCGAAAAGTTAATTTCGCGATTCGGTGTGTAGAATTCTATATAGTACATATCTTTTTCTATTTCGTCCACAAATGCAGTCTGCGCAAGATTTATCTCATTTGCAATTTGAGGATAATACATTTGAGGAATAGCTGACGCCTCAGGAATAACTGCGGCAGGATTTCCGCCGAATCTGCACTGAGTGAATGAGTCAACCGTGATAACCCTCACTTCAAATTCTGACAATTACATCACCTCTATATCTAAATTATATCAAAGATTCTCAAGTATTTCAATTATGCGTGTGAGTTCGTCTTCCGAATAATAACTTATCGAAATCTCTCCCTTGCCTTTTTTATCATTTATTTTGACCTTTGTCATGAGGCGGTCTTGAAGCTTGTCCTCAATCTCCTTATAAAGTATATTTGATTTCGGCAAACTCTTCTTTTTGGCTTTTCGTTCCTTTTCGGTATCGCGAACGCTGAGATTTAAATCGATAATCTTTTTTGCAAGCTTCTTTTGCTCAGGAACTGAAAGTCCGACCAGAAGCTTCGCATGACCGAAACTGATCTTTCCGCTTCTAACCATATCCCTCACTTCTTCATCCAATGTCAGAATTCTTATTGAGTTTGCGACATGGCTTCTCGACTTTCCAATCTCTTTCGAAAACTCGGCTTGCGTCATTTCAAGTTCTTCCATAAGTTCTTTGTAGCTGAGCGCTTCTTCAATCGGATTTAAATTTTCCCTTTGAATATTTTCGATTAACGAGATTTTTTTAATATCTTCCTTTTTAAACTCCTTTATAATCGCCGGAATCTTTGTCTCCTTATTCTTCTTAAACGCTCTATATCTTCTTTCACCGGCAACAATCATATATTTGTCGTCGTACGGCGTTATAAGAATCGGCTCCAGAAGTCCATGATTTTTTATACTTGTCGCAAGCTCATCTATGAGCGCTTCATCAAAATCGTGTCTTACCTGTTCCGGATTCGGCATGACATCCGCCAAAGGCACGAGTTTAACCTCGTCGTTTTGTGTCTCCTCAACTTGAGAGAACAGCGCCCCCAAGCCTTTTCCAAGCGTTTTATTTTTCATCTTGATTAAACCTTTCTATAAATTCTTTTGCAAGTTTCTTGTACATCTGCGCTCCGATTGCACTCTTGTCATATTCGAAAATCGACTTTGAAAAACTCGGCGCCTCAGCAAGCTTCACATTTCTTGGAATCATAGTTTTAAAAACATACTCTCCGAATGCATCTTCGACCTCGCGTCTAACCTCAACCGCTAAATTGTTTCTAAAGTCGCACATGGTTAAAAGCACACCTTCAAGCTTCAGTCCCGAGTTGTAATTTTCACGAACGAGCGAAATTGTGCTCATGAGCTGTTTTACACCTTCGAGTGCATAGTACTCCGTCTGTATCGGAAGAATCACGCCGTCACTTGCATTTAAACTCATAAGACTTAAAATGCCGAGACTCGGCGGGCAGTCGATCAATATAAAATCATAATCGCTGTTCAGCTCCTGAATTTTATTTCGAAGTATAAAAAACCAATCTCCCTTTACCGCAAGCTCAATCTCAAGCCCATATGAATCATTTGAGCCCGGCAGGAGCGACAGTTTTTTTGTATTTGTATCAACAATTACATCTTTAATATCTTTTTCGCCTATAATAACTTCATAAAACGTAAACTCAGGCTCCTCCGAAAGCAGTCCCGACGTCAAATTCCCTTGCGGATCCGCATCGACGACAAGCACTCTCTTTCCCTTCAAAGCGAGCGCCGCTCCGAGGTTCAAAACAGTTGTGGTTTTTCCGACTCCGCCTTTTTGATTGAAAAATGATAAGATTTTTGCCATAGCCACCTCCTAATATATGTTTTACTTTCTATATTATATACTAACATCTACTGAAATTATTTTCAATAGAAATGTTCCACGTGGAACAAAAAAAGCTACGCGAATGCGTAGCAAATTTTATCTCTTATTCATAATATTTTGTACAAGCTCGTCAATTGCAGCTTCTCCCTCATATACATACTTCGATTCTCTTATATGTGCGAGTTTCCAACCGACTCTTTCAAGAAGCAAACTCGTTTCAAGTTGTCTTTCAAGTTCTTCGCGTTTGATGCCCGTCTTTTCCTCAGGTGTTTCAATCGCAACTTTAGGATTTTCTACAACCAGCGGAAGTGGATAACGACCCGCCGTGTGGTTGTTTGTAACGACGAACTCTCTCTTTTCAAGCTCGTTCATTATATCTATTTCAAACGGCGTGAGTTTTCTTTCTTCGACTTCACGTTCGTGTGATTTTTCTTTGAAATATTCGATTGCCGCAAGTCTCAAGTCCCCGGTTTTTAAATCGTTCTCACCGAGAGATGTGACGAGAAATTCCTGGTCACGCGCACGAGAGAACGCAACATTGAATCTCTTTTTATTAATTTCTTCAGCGCCTTCAGAAAGCAGTCTGAGCGGAGAATCTTTCGGACTGTCTACCATCGAAATGAACATTATGTCTCTTTCATCGCCTTGGAAATCGATTGCCGTGCCCGCCATAATCTTTCTTCTGTCATATTCAAGCGTGTCGATCATTTCCATGAGTCTGTCGTTTATCGCCTTAGCCTGTGCGGAGCCGAGGAGCGTTATAACGCCGATTGTCTTGTCTTCATATTCCGGATTTTTTATCATATCCAAAATCATTTCGACAATCTTTTCTTTTTCAACCTCATTTATATCGCCATCTCTCACTCCGTTAACCTTCACAAGATTTAGTGCCGGTTTTAATGTCGTGTCATTTTCATCTCTCAAAGGAAGAATCTTTCCGTCGTATGAAAGAGTGTTTACAAATTCAATTATATCAGGCACAGAGCGGAATTCTTCGCTCAATAAGAACGACGGGAATGTAGTTTTTAAAATATCATAAAAACTCGTCGACAAATCCATCAGATGGAAGTTCGGGAAATCTTTTGAAAGCATCGTCTCTCTCAAGTTTTGTACACGCTCAAGCGGAACATTTCCGTAAAGAGGCGTAGTTTGTTTATCGTCTCCGATTGCAATCAGCTTGTTTGACGTATAAAGAAGCGGCAGCGCCAAAATGTCGGCCTGCGATGCTTCGTCGACAACAGTCACGTCAAATTTGTTTTTAAATACAACATTTTGAATTGCGTCGTCGATAGTCATAATCCAGCACGGCACGAATTGTTGGCACTGTATCAAAAGCTCTTCCGCTTTCTTTTGAAGTTCCTTTGCATCAAAGCCCGTACCTTTTCCAAGCTTCTTGTATGTGAGCTCAAGACCTTTAATCGACTGCCTTATTTCCGGATTTTCGTCCATTCTTTTTAAGAAATGATACCACGCAAGCGTTTTTGCGTATTCACGGTTTTGCTCGATGATTGATTTTTTATACCAACTGAGCATCTTTCTCATTTTTTCGTACGGACTCTTTACAATTCTTTGAATTTCGTTGTTAAGGACATTTGCCATGAACGCAGTTTTAATTCCCTCAGGCACCGTGTCTCCACCGTGCTCACCGAAGCGTTTTTCGATAAATTCACGCCACGAAGATGCGCACGAGAGTTTCGAAAGAATCTCACTTCTCCTTAAAACGATGTCCTTCTTTCTTGAAAGAACCTTATATTCGTCGTAATCTGCGGCATATTCCGTAATCTTTTTGTTTTTTATTTCATTTATAAGTTCATACAAAATAGGGACGTCCGCATCCACATAGTCATTCAAAGTAGAAAGACTGCGTTTGATTTTGTTGTTGAGCGGAATATATTCATTTATATGAAGATGCGCGAGCTCGAGCAAATTGTAAATCTCTGTCGAGAGATAACTCAAAACCTCACTCGTCGGATTTTTCTTTACAGGCGCAATTTTATTTATAATCTTCGCCGGTAAAAGCTCATTTAACCTGTCAACGAGTGGCAAATACAGCTCCTTAAAATTGTAGAGCGTTTCAAGATTTTGGAAAATTTCGTCCTTGTTTCTGAAATATCCTGAAAAATCCGGACCGCCTTTGTCGGTTATAAGCTCGTCATATTGCGCTTTCAAATCGCTTAAAATCCTGTCATAATTCATAAGGATTATAGCATCATTTGCATCTTTTGCGCCCCTGATAGGTTCACCGTTAATTGTGAATCCTTGAATGACATTTTTCAAATTCTTTTTAAAGAGTGTGTCGAAAGTGCCCGGCTTGTCTTTTTTTCCATAAATTTCCTCGAGATTTTCGAGCGCCTCGATAACATCTTCTCTCGGCATATCCGGATAGACAATAGTCTTTCCCGTCAAAGTCTCGATGTATTTTTCGCGGTACTCGTCCACAACCATCGCTTTTCTTGAAAGCTCGTTGTACGCTTTGTTGTCTATGAGATTTAATCCCGCTTTAAGTGCGTTTTCTTTGTATGGCGGAAGATTTATAAACGCTTTAAGCTTTTCAAGCTCGGTTTTTACTTCCGAGATATCGCTCATCTCGTCAATCAAAATCGCATCCACCTTAACGCCCTCATCCGTAAGCTTTGTGCCTTGCGGTGTGAGCGGTAAAAATTTGAGCTCGTTAAACTCTATCGTGTCCATCGAAGCAATCGTATCTTTTATATCCTCCGGACTTATGAGTTCATCAATCGACGGAAGTGGTCTTTTTAAAAGCACCTCTTCGGACTCTGTAACCTCTTTATTTGTAGTGTAAATATAATCGAGCTCATCGTCTGTGAGTGGAAAAGTTTGAAGCCTTTCAACTTCCCCCGGAACAAGATTTATAATGTCCTTGTTTTTTACAACAAATCTCGCCGCTTCGACGGGACTGAAAGTCTCGTCTCCAACTCTAATCTCCTTTGACTCCGACTCCAAAATGTCCAGCACACTCTTCTTTGTCTCGTTCATCCTCGTAATGATGTCGTGCCTTTCGCTCTTAATTCTCTTCGCCTTCGCCTCCATCTCCGGAGTCGTGTGATTTAAAATAAAATCATTTATATAATATAAAGTTTCCCTTATGTCGTCGTTCGAGTCCTTGACCCTTGAAACGACAAGGCCCGCAAACCCCGGATCAATCATATTCTTTATAACTCTGAGCGCTTTTTTCTTCTTCGAAAGAATTAAAACTCTCTTTCCTTCAGCCAAAAAATGACCGATCATATTGGCGACAGTGTGGGTCTTTCCGGTTCCCGGAGGTCCGTCAACAAGCGTGATCGGGCTTTCGTACGAATTCTTTAAAATGTCCGCCTGTTCCGTGTTAAATTCCTTTGTGAAAAGAACATCAAGTTCCTCTTCAAAAGTGCTTTTTTTAGGAAGCGGTCCGTCCCCTGAAATCGCATCTATAATAAACTGGTTTTGACCTTTTGACTCACGTTCAACCGCCTCTTCAAACACTTCGACCTCACGAGAAAACTTCGGCGCAAGCATAAAGAGATTTCTTTCAAGCAAAACAAACGACGATTCCGAATCCGCCGCTTCATCAACCGACAAAACCTTGCCGTTTAAATGGAGTCTCTTTGTGAGCCCCTTTAAAAATTGATTGGACTCCGCACTTATAAACGGATCGTAAAAATTGTCCTTAACTTCTTCGGATGCTCTCTTTAATTCAAGAGGACTTATATTTTGTACCTTAGATAAAAGCTTTATGTCAATCCTTGCCGGACTGTTTGATGGACCGATTTCGATAAACTCCTTCGGCGCATTCAAAATAATATTTGCCTTTTTCGTAAAAACAGGATAATACGCATCCGGCAAATCCTTTGATGTGAGAATGCCGTTTCCAATCAAAAGCTCTGACTCCTCAGTTTCGTTATGAATAATATAATAAAGATTTAAAAATTCACGATACAGCTCCTGAATACGTCTATCCTCCGCAGTCTTTGAAGAAAACGGGCGCTTGATTCGAAAATAAAAATCGCCCGGCGTATTTGAAATTGTCACATAAGGTGAATTTTTAGGCAATTCGTCAAAAAATTTGAAAAATGAAAGCTCATTAAGATTTTCAATAGTTCGCTCTTTTTCATTTGACAACTCGCGCAAAAATTTAAGTAAAGAAAGTGAGTTGGTCATAATACCTCCTACATACTAAAAATAAACTTGACTTAATTGTACCACAAATTGATTAAAATCCAAAATAAATACAAAATCGCGCGCCTTTACAATGAGAATGAAAAGTGATATAATTAATGGGTCATTCGATAAATATGTTTACAGAAAGGAAAATTTAATGAAAAGATTATTTTTAATTGCTGTTCTTGCTGTTACAATGACATTTTCAGCTTGTAAAACTGACGACAAAAAAGTCGACGACAAAAAAATAGAAACAACCGAAAATACTACAGAAGATACCACAGCAAACGACGAAAAAGAAGATAATAAAGACGAAGAAGAAAATAAAGACGACATGGAGGAAAAAGTTGAAGAGTTGGAACTCGACGAAGAAAAGAAAAAGACTCTCGAAGAAAATACAAAGACTTTGACAGAGCTCCTTGCTAAAAGAGATTTCGACAAATTCAAGGAAAATATCTCCGAAGAATTTAAAAAAGCAACTGAAGGTCAAGACCTCGACGTCTTTAAAATGCTCGAAGAAGAACTCGGCGCATATAAAGAAATCACAAAGACCGAATTTGAAACCCAACATGGATACTATCTCACAGACTCAACCCTTCAATTCGAAAAGGGAACAGTCGACCAAACGATAGCATATAACAGCGAAATGGTTGCTGACGGAATAAATTTCCTAAATATGAAGAAAGACATTATTCCGGAAGAAGGGGAAAAGGCAATCACTCTTGACGCCGGAACAGGATATCCTGTAAAGGGAATGCTCAAAATGCCGAAGGGCGAAGTTAAAGCCGGAATCGTCATCGTTGACGGCTCAGGACCGAACGACATGAACATGACACTCGGCGAAAACAAAATGATGAAGCACCTCTCCGACCAACTTGCTGAAAAAGGATTTGCTGTTCTAAGATTCAACAAGAGAACCTATGAATACGGCAAAGAACTCGCAAAAATCGGAATGCAAAACAAAACTTTAATAAAAGATGAATTTATCGACGATGCTGCAGAAGGACTTAAAACTCTTGCAAAAGAAGAAGGCGTCCCGGCTGACAAACTATTTATCTTGGGACACAGCCAATCCGGCTCATACCTTCCGGTAATAAACGAAACTGCAGGCAACCTTGCAAAAGGATACATCATTCTTTCGGGAACACCGACAAATATCGCTGAACTTTCCAAAAAGCAACTCGAAGCAGTGATTGCAGAAGGCTCTGAAAATGCAGATGAAGAACAAACTAAAATGATGAAGGACAACATCAAGACAAATGATGAAATCCTAAGCAAAATAGAAACAATGAGCGAAGAAGAACTGAACAATCCGCAAAATTATCCATATGGCATTCCGGGAGTTTATGTAAAAGACCTCCTGAGATATGACCCGATAAAGCTCTACAACGACAGCAAACTTCCTGTGTTTATTAGAAATGCCGAATTTGACAAACAAGTTCCGGTAAACGAAATCGAACTCTGGAAAAACGGACTCGATAAAAAGGAAAACGACAGCATCGAAGAAGTTAAAGGCGCAATTATTATACCACGTCGGGGTGTAGCGCAGACTGGTAGCGCACATCGTTCGGGACGATGGGGTCGCAAGTTCGAATCTTGTCACCCCGACCACAAAAAAATCCGCCTTCTGGCGGTTTTTTATTGCAAAAAATTATTTTTTTAAGTATTATTTATGAAAAATAAATAGATATTCGTGAGCCAATAATAAAAAATTATATTTTACACTGTTTGTTTTCCAAAATCCGGTCGCTTTACAATTGTGTTGCTCTTTTATAATTATTTCTTTTAACTTAAAACCTGCATTTTGAAAAACTTCCATAGTTTTAAATCCCAAAGGTATTACATGTCCGTTCTTTCTAGTGTCTCCCATTAAAACAGCACAAAATTTCCCCTTCTTTAAAACTCTGAAGCTTTCACTTGCCACTTTTTCCATTTCCACCAAAAAATCTTTAACGTTAAGTAACGATAAATCTTCAGCAATCCCTTCGCTATAATTAATTATATTTGCATATGGCGGATGTGTACATATAAGGTCAATCGAGTCATCTTTAATAAAGTCAAGGTTCCTAGCATCTCCTTTTTTTATATAAACTTTTCCCATTTCAGAGTCCGTCTCAAAGTCGGTTTTCTCCACACATCTGTTAAGAGCCACATCATTAACGTCGACTCCTATGATATTACGATTTAAAAGTTTAGCCTCTACAAGGGTTGTTCCTCCGCCGGCAAACTGATCCAGAACTAAGTCGCCTTCTTTTGAATATCTTAAAATTATATTTCTCGGAATATAAGGCGACCAATTTCCTCTCCATTTTGCATCGTGAGTTGCCCAATTTCCTCTGTTTGGAAATGTCCAATGAGATGTCATCTCAAGCTCAAAATTTTCCGGTCCTGTCTTAAAAATTTCTTTACTCATTATTTTATCACCTTGTCTAAAATACCATTTCTTAAATCATTAATATTGTATAAATTTATCATAGAGTCAAATGTTTCTTCTAGATTATTTCTTGCAGTTTGCCAACCCTTTCCATCCGTTATCCAAATAAATTCGAATCCGGCAATTCCCTCAGCCTCAATTGCAATATTTTTATAGCTTCTTGCGGTCTCATTTAACTTCGAACCCCCTGAAGAATAAAAATTTGTCTCAATGGCGTAAATTGTGGATTCCGTTTTAATCACAAAATCAAAACGTTTTGCCGTTTTACCCATATTTGAAATGGACGACAAATCTATATTCCACAATCTTTCGATATCTTTTAAATACATCTCTTTAAAATAAGATTCCCCCTTGATAAATCCTGATTGAATAATATATGTTTCCACAAGATTTTCCATTAAATGACCGCCGCGATTCTTCCTCGCATTTGAATCAAGTCCAGTTTCAATGCCCGTTACATAATCCACAAAATTATTAATTTTTTTAGTTTTTATCATCTCAAATAATCCAGTTTGATCCATAAATTCAGAATACTCTTCGGGAGATAAATTTTGTTTTTTAAAATCAAAAATAATATTTTCTTTTTCTGTTGTTATTGCAATCTCATTGCTTCTGACTGCCAAAAGAATTGGAATGCACTTCAATATTTCAGGATAATCTTTAAGCAAATTAATAAAATCCGACTCTATATTTTGCGAGCCTATCAATGAATTTAAAATATTTAATTCAACTTTTATCTTATCGACATTTCTGCATATTTTATCAAAATCAACATAATATTTATAGTCGGAAATACTGTCTATAAACTCTCCAAACCAGGTTCTAAATTCCCTCATCATTTCTCCTTTTAAAATTACTCACAATTATTTCATTTATCTTTCCACGATTAGCAGCATCACTGTTAATCATTCTATTTCCACTAACTCTCTCTATATTAAAATCTTTATACAAATCATCAAAAAAAAGATCTCCATCATCGGATTTAGGATCTGAATTACTCAAAAATACTTTCGCGCCTTTTTCACTCAACACTTTAAAAAATTGCGACAACTCAATCTGATTATCATCATTAAATCCACTCTTAGAATAGGATGTAAATCCGGATTTTGATAAAGGTTTATAAGGTGGATCGAAATAAACAAGAGTGTTGGCGTCTATAAAATTTTCCGAATTCTTATAATCACCACAATAAATCTCTACATTTTTAAGTTTATTTGAAACAGCGAGCAAATTTTCCCTGTCGCATATTTTAGGATTTTTATACTTACCGTGGGGAACGTTGAATTCTCCCGACTTGTTTTCTCTATATAATCCATTAAAACAAGTTTTATTTAAAAAAATCATAAGCGCTGACTTTTCTAAAATATTTTTATTTGCTTTTTTTAAAATATTAAATTTCTCTCGTTTGTTATAGAAATAATTTTTTCTTTCTTCCTCATCCAAAGCAATATATTCCGTTTCTATTTCTGAAAGCAAATTAATTAAATCATTTACATTACTCTTAACAACTGAATATGCATCTATAAGTGAACTATTAATATCATTTATGTAAATTTCTTTAGGGCTATAATTATTAAGAACATGAAATAATACTGCTCCACCACCGACAAACGGCTCCGCATACTTGTATATAGAATCATCAAATATTAAATAATTATCTATTTTACTCAACAATTGAGTCTTGCCACCTGCCCATTTCAAAAACGGTTTCGCAGAAACTTCATTTGCCATAAATTGTGTCCTCTCCATAAATAATTTATAAACCATGTCTTTTTTTATAATATCATAGTAACCGTATTTTATCAAACGGAAATCTCAATTCAAATGTGACTTATTGTATGTGGTTAAATTTTATTTTACATAATATAATTATTTTAGAGGTAATTGTAAATATGGATATAAAATATGTATTTGCCAAGAATGTCATTAAATATCGAAAAGAAATGGGCCTAACTCAAGAGCAACTTTCAGAAAAAAGTGGCTTACATAGGACTTACATAAGTTTCATTGAGCGCCAAAAAAGAAATATATCTTTGATTAATATACAAAAGATCGCCGATGCACTTGAAATCGATGTATGGCTTTTATTTAAGGAGGAATAGTAATGTCACTTGAAATTTTAGAATTTAATTTAAAAGCACAAAATCGTGAAGAAATAAGAAAAGAGCTAATAGGTATTTTCATGTCTGAAAAACCTGGTACAGGAAAGGGCGATCTAGCGTCAAAATATAGATACAATGTTGAAAAATTAAATAACTACGAAATCTTTTTATCTAGACCGGCCGCTTTAAATAAGGGATTCGACTTTAAAGTAAACGTCGACACAATATATTTTGAAGGAGAACGAAAGCATATAAGCCCCAGTCACAAAAATATTATTGATAGCTTAAATTATTGCAGAGAAAAGTATAGTGATAATTATATTTTTATATCAGATGCAATAAAGAAAATTTATGAATGTAGAGATTTTGACAAATCTAAAATTTATGGATTTTTTCCTGATAGAAATAATAACTTGCATCCGATACTAATTATATTGTTGGCACTAAAATGGCTCTTTATAGAGCAAGATTGGTCTTATTGGAATTATTCAGGGAGAAAAAAGCTATATGACACACTATTGAAAAATGGACTTGTAATCCAATAATATTTAAGCTTTTTAATTATATTCCACTTAGTTCATATTATTGAAATTACTATAAATTGAAATTGAAAATAATTGAGTATTACGAAAAACTGATTTCAAAAATACAAATATATAAAATTCTAAACAAAAGTCTGAGACTTATTTTATCGAGTCTCTTTTTTATTTTAAATTATAAAAATCTATATAAAATAATGCATATTTAATTCAAGACACAAATAAATTCAGAGTTAAAATTCGCTTATCTCAGTATTTTCTTATAAATTATGTAAATGAAAAAAGACCCCAAAGGTCTTCTTTCGAGAGGTTGGTATAGGTATAACGTTTAGCAAAATGCTATTAGCTAAATGTCCAAATAAATACAATTATAAATCCAAATCACAATTCGACTAATGATTTTATTTATAATTAATATTTATAATGTTGATAAGAATTTCTTATCACATCTATAATTATAATCATAACTATTCTATTTGTCAAGGGATTTTTACTAACTATTCAATTGTTTTTTCTAATAATGTTTTTGAATTCTATAAATTTATTCTATAGGTGCACGCGACCCTCATCATTATTTGTTTTTTTAATCAAAGCACAATAAACTATAGGATTGTTTAATAAGGTGTTTATTTAAAATTCTTACTACAGTATAATATAAAGAGAAACTATTATATTAAAGTGAGGCGAAATTTATTGAAGCATGTAGGTATAGACATCGGTTCAACTGCGTCAAAGGTCGCAATTATGGACGATGACAAGAAAGAAATTTTATATACAAAGATCTTGCCGAGCGGTTGGAACAGCCGTGAAACAGGCGAGGAGATAAAAGATTGGGTTGAAAGTTTAAATCTTGGAGATGTCGGCATTGTCGCAACGGGATACGGCAGAATAAGTGTGCCATATGCGGATAAAACGGTCACGGAAATAACTTGCCACGCAAAAGGGGCGCTCTTTTTAAATCCGAAAGATATGACGGTTATCGACATCGGCGGTCAAGACACAAAGGTTATAGTTGTTGAAGACGAGATGGTTTCCGACTTTTTGATGAATGATAAGTGCAGCGCAGGCACGGGAAAGTTTTTGGAAGTTATGGCAAACAGACTCGGTCTTACTCTTCAAGAGATGTTTGAATATGCAAAGAAAGGCGAACCTGTTCCAATTTCAAGTGTTTGCACAGTTTTTGCAGAATCTGAAATCATCAGTCTTATGGGAAAGGGAACTCCGCGCGAAGATATTGCCTGTGGCGTTGTTCATTCCATTGTAAAGAAGGTTGCGGCGCTTTCTTCAAAGCGTTTGAAGGGCGGCGATGTATTTTTGACCGGCGGTTTCTGCGACAGCGATTATGTTATCGAGGAACTTTCAAAGGAGCTCGGCGCAACCGTGCACACGGACCCGAGAGCAAGGTTTGCCGGCGCAATCGGGGCGGCTCTTCTTGCATAATTTGAATATAGATTTTTTTAAGGAGCTACGAAGAGAGGCTTATGTAAAGGCGATAGGAACAAAGTTAGCAACCGACAATGTTGTCGGCACTTTCGGAGAAGTCGATGAAGCGTTTTTACGCGCCTTTTCATTAGTTCCTTATCCAATTGTAAGTGTCGACGGTTTTATTTATCAGTACGGTGAAGTTAATGCGGATTGCGATGCAATAAATTCCACGAGAATTTATCTCGAAACGGGGAAGTGTCCAATTCTTTTCAGCTCAAAATTCATTGTTCATACAAATCTTTGTCCGATTTTTGTGGAGAAAATTTCAAAAGTGACAGATAAAGAATTTGTTCGTTTTGAAAATGTTTCTGAGTTTTTAGAAAAAAACGGATTTTCATATGATTATGGCATTTATAACGAAAAAAAGAAACTGTGTGATACTATCGATGAGAAATTACAATTTTTAGAAAAGACAAATATCGATTCAAGGCTTTTAAGTTATGCGAAATTCTATCTTTCATATGAACCGGAGCTGGAGAAGAGAATTGATATTTTAAACGAAATGATAAATGAATACGAATTTATAGATAATGAGAGAAAAATCGTACGGGCGCTCTGCCCATACGGCATTTTGGACGGCATTGATGCCGAAAATTACTCAGTCATAGAAAGCACTGAAAATGCGGATTATGCTCCCGACAAGTGTGCTTTTTGTAATAAAAAATATATTAAATACGAGGTGTAAAAATGGACAAGAATCATGAAATGTGGTCAAACATTGGAATGGACGTTGACAAGCACGATATTTTGTGCGAAGTGCTCCCGGGTGCTTTCGGCGACGTATTTTTAAGTCAAGAAAACAGACCGGAAAGAATGGATTACTTCAATATGGTCGTTGGAGACATCCACGGAATCAGACCGTCGGAATTGATTGAAGAACAAAAGAAGGGCAGAAAGGTTGTAGGAACTTTCTGTATTCACGTTCCTGACGAAGTACCTATTGCTGCAAACGCAATTGTTACAGGTCTTTGCAGCGGAAGCCAATTCTGGGTTCCGGGCGGAGAAAAAGTTCTCCCTACTGCAACATGTCCTTTAATCAAGGCAAGTCTCGGCGCAAGATTTGACAAGACATGTCCGTTCTTCAGAATTGCTGATTTGTTTGTCGGCGAAACAACTTGTGACGGCAAGAAAAAAGCATGGGAAATTTTAGGCGAAGATGCTCCTATGTATATCATGGACATTCCGCAACTTAAAACAGAAGACGATTTCTTAAAATGGGAAAAGGAAATCAAGAAATATATCACAAAACTCGAAGAAATGACCGGAAACAAAATCACCGAAGAAAGCTTAAACAACGCAATTAAGATTGTAAACAACAAACGTAAAGCTCTTCAAAGATTAAACAACTTCAGAAAACTCGACAAAGTTCCAATTTCCGGAAAAGACGTTTTACTTATCACTCAAATCGCATTCTTTGACGATCCTGAAAGATTTGCAACGATGGTCAACAAACTTTGCGACGAACTCGATGAAAGAGTTGAAAAGGGCGTAAGCGTTTACAAAGAAGGCGCAAAGAGAATCCTTCTTACAGGAACTCCGCTTTCAATTCCAAACTGGAAGATTCACCACATTATCGAATCCATGGGCGCTGCAATTGTCGGCGAAGAAATGTGTACAGGTTTAAGATATTGTGAAAATCTTGTTGACGAAACTCCGGGAACTATCGACGAACAAGTTAAACACTTGGCAAAGAGATATCTCGGAAGCATCAACTGCGCATGCTTCACACCGAACGACGACAGAATCGATGACATCATTCGTCTTGCAAAAGAATACAAGGCTGACGGAGTTATCGACCTCAATTTGAAATTCTGTACTCTTTATGATTTGGAAGGCAGAAAAGTCGAAAGAGCATTGAAAGAAGAAGGCATCCCTGTAATGGGCATCGAAACCGACTACACAGACGAAGATGCTGAACAATTGAAAACAAGAATCGGTGCTTTTATCGAAATGTTGGGCTAGATATTAATTTATCTTAATAAAAATATGTCAAAACAATACTTTGTTTTTTTCAAAAACTCGAAAGATGCTTACGATTTGTTGCAAAAATTAGATAAAATTGAAAAAACTCTCGCTCCGACTCCACGCGAAGCCTCGCATTGTTGCGGAGTATGTATCATTTATAAAAATGAAGACGACCGCGCTTATATCGAGAAGGTCGCTGCTGAAATCGGCATAGAACTTGACGGCTTTTGGGAAAGAGACGAGGATATCGACCCGAACAGAATGAGATTTTGTTAGCTCGAGATTCAAAAATTGCCCCCTTTGTGGGGGCTTTTTGTTTAGAAAACAGACAGTGAGCAGTTCAATTTTGATTTTTGATCTTAAATGAATTTGTTTTATGTATGCTTAAAACAGAATGTCCAGCTTTTATTTTCGCATAAAAAAATTCATACGATAATAAATCCGTACTTTAAAAATCTATGTAGACAAAAAGTATAAATATTATAAGTGCTTTTAAAATATTCTCCTAAATTTAAGCTTATATAGTCGAAATTTATAAAATCTATAAAAATACTCTCGAGATATAATGCTCATGCATATAAAAACGCTATTCAAAAATTTTTAACGGATTTAAATTCACACTTTTATAAAATGATATTTATTAAATATGCGATTTGAAAAAAATCCCTTAACCAAAAACATAATTTCTGAATGCATTAAAAAATCTTTTTAAAAATATTTAAAACTAAAAAATTGCAGCAACAATATATATCAAAAATAAAAACGGCGGGGGAGAGTCATGAAATTTGAACTCTCCCACGCCGTCTTTTTATTTCAAACCTTCAACAACAAAGGTTCTCGTTTCTTCTTTTATATTAATTTTCTTTGTTTCGGTGCCTTCCTTTTTCTTGATGCCGATCTCAACCACATCGCCGTTCTTTAAATTTTCCGGAGATTCCTTCGGAACAAATTCATAAAATTTGAAAATTTCAATTTCCTCCATCATCTCCTGAACTCGGTCGAGCCTTGCCGCAACATTTGAATCAATCGTCATATCGTCGGATTGACCCCAAATCTTTATATGTCCCTTCCAAACGTTCAAATCTTTTTCCGGAATATATTGCTTGTAGACCGCTTCTTGAAACCTTAAAAATTCATTCGGGTCCATCTTCACAGTTCCCTCTCCGTTAGCCCCCGAAAATTGCGGAGTTATATAGTCAAACATACTGATCGCCTTCGGTGTGCATGCATAAAAAATCATCGCAACCGCCAAAAATGTAAAAAGTATCGCTTTTTTAATCTTCAATAGTCTCTCCTCCTTCTATAAAATCCGTGACATCCTTTGAAATTGTGTCGCCATCCGTGTAATAAAATCCAAAAACTCTCTCCTCGTTCTCAAAGAAAAACTTGTGAAACCTGAAATCCTTAACAAGGAATTTTGTCGGGCGAATCATGTCGAGCGAAAACTCGTCTCTCACGCTCTCGATATTTAAAAAGTCGTGAAACTTTTCAAGCTTTACAAATCTCGGCTTCAAATAATCCGCCGGATTTGAACGATTGTTTATAAAGAAATCCAATCGAAGAAGCTCCGTTATCTCGTCAATGTCGTCACGCTCCTTTAAAAAATCGTAAAGCTTTTTATATAAATCCACGCGGCTGTGACCAACCTTGTGATAACCGTTTTTCTCCCAATAAATCGCCATGTTTTCAAAGAATTTAAACGGTCTTTCATCTTTCAGCAAATAATCGAGAGTGTTCGAAAAATAGTCCTCATTCGAAAATTTTTCAACCAAATCTTCGATGATTTTTATTCGCATAATCTCAAACTCGTTTATATAATTTGTCTTTAAAACCTCATACGGCGGATACTCGCTGTAAACAATGCCGTATTTTGCCGCATCCGCTTTCATCTTTGAGCCGCGCAAAACCTTCAAAAAACCGAGTTGATGTTTTTCGGCACCGAGCCCGTAAATAAAATCGAAACTGTGTCCGAAGCTATCGTAATCTTCGTACGGAAGTCCCGCAATCTGGTCCACGTGTTGATGGATATTTCCGTAGGAGCGAATTTTTGAAACTACATATTTCAGTCTTTCCAAATCCGTCACTCGCTCAATCGCCTTCAAAGTTTCAGGGTTCGACGACTGAACGCCGATTTCAAATTGAAACAATCCCTTCGGCAGAGTCGACAAAAACTCCAAAAATTTATCGCTTATAAGATGCGCCATAAGTTCCATATGAAAAACCATTCCCTCGTGCGCATGCTCCACAATAAAATTCATCATGTCCATGCTCTCGCGCTCATTTGCGTTAAAAGTCCTGTCGACAAGCTTCACAATTGTCGCACCCGAATTTATAATACAAAGAAGATCGCTCTCTATTCTCTCCTTCGAAAAATAGCGCACGCCCTTGATTGTGCTCGACATACAAAAAGTGCATTTAAAAGGGCATCCTCGGCTCATCTCATAGTATACAATCTTTCCCGGCGGATTTTTGTAGTCCTTAAACGGGCTCGGAATCTCGTCCAAATTTCTTATAAGTGGACACGGCGGGTTTGTTATTATATTTCCGTTTTCTCGAAAAGTTATGCCCTTAACATCCGAAAGCGGCGTTTTTTCTTCGATTGCACTGAGAAGAGCGGGAGTTGTAAGCTCACCTTCGTCTCGAATAATAATATCGAGACCCGGATTTTTTTCGAAAAACTCCTCCGTGTCAAATGAAGATTCAATTCCTCCCCAAACGACAATCGCTTTTGAAACCTTTGAAATGTCCGAAGTAAGCCTTTCGATATAGTCAATATTCCAAATATAAGTTGAAAACATCACCACATCCGGCTTTCGTTTAATAATTTCTCCGTAGGTGTGCGAAATCTCCTGATTTATATTAAACTCAAGCTTCTCAACGTCAAAATCGGTGCAACAGTCATAGATATATTGTACCGCGAGAGCCGTGTGTATATATTTTGAATTTACTCCAACAAGTAAAACTTTCATTCAATCACCGATTACATTATAACATATTCTAAATAAATAAAAAATCTAAAAAGTATAAGTATTAATCTGCACCAAATGTAACATAAACTTAATATAGATATCGTTTTCCGGCTTGTCTTTTGTGGTATAATATTAATAGATATTTAACACACCAATATCAGAGTAAAATATGAAAGGAGATGAAATTATGAAAAAGATTCTTGCTGTCATTATGGCTTGTCTTATGCTTGTGCCTCTAATGACTCTCGCAGTCGAAGCAAAATCAATAGACCATGTTCATAATGATGAACAAATGGAGCTTCTCTTAAATGAAATTAAAAGAGAAAAAGAAAAGAATGCTTTAAAAACATACGGTCCTGAACCTGCAGGTCCTACAAAAACTGTAGAAGTTGTATTAGTAGTCCCATATGGAGCTAACATTCAAAATAGATACTTCTATCAAGACCAAAACTATTCAGGTTGGATTCCTCAAGTCTCCAAAAAATTAGTTACTTATCCCGACGGAATGAGAGATTATATGGTAACATACAGGGGAGAGGTCAATTTTATAAAATAACATAAAAATATGCGAATTTTTAGGAGCGGATACATCGAATTCGCTCCTTTTTGTTGTAATTATTAAAAATGTGTAAATGCTTGACACTATGAAAAAACTATGATAAAATTAATTATGTTAAGCCCACGTAGCTCAGTCGGTAGAGTACATCCTTGGTAAGGATGAGGTCACCGGTTCAATCCCGGTCGTGGGCTCCACCATT
>QWBY01000664.1_pt1 | contig 23373 bp, 26 predicted proteins | sample 1972471 | NCBI WGS metagenome assembly QWBY01 (sample SAMN09866722, study PRJNA288562) | Human gut metagenome isolate term6_stool, whole genome shotgun sequencing... | reverse complement strand
AGCTTCTTCTTGCTGATCTAAAGTAAATCCATCTATCTTCTTTAAATCATCCACAAATTCTTGATTAGTTATTTGCACTGCTAAATTTATAATTTTGATTGTTTTCTCAATCGCGTCTTTAACTCTCTCATTCTTAATATTTTTAGTTAAATCTTTGCTTCTGGTATTTAGAATTTTAACTCCATACAAAAGTGCCACTGTAATTAAAGTTAGTAAAAGGTTGTTAATTATATTTTGCATTTCTTCCTCCTAAAATTTTGTACTAAAAAACGACTACAAACACAATTGCTTAAAGATTTATTTTAAATCAAAAAGTCAACCATGGTCTAGTATCGCCACTTAACCTTCTATAAGCCACATATCGTCTTACATTTGACCATGATACATAAGATATCCAACGATACCCATCTCCTTCGTATACGCTGTCGTAGTTGATTTCTTTTCCCATAGGATAAGTCGCAACTATAGCAGAGTCGGTGCTGGCGTCTGATCTAACATTAACCGCACATTGAGTCCATGCTGTCCAATTCTCGTTTTTAATAAATTTCTTACCTTTGCCGTTGCTGGTAACTTTAGGCTTGCTTACGCTAGGCTTAGAGCTTCCAGGGTATCTAGGTCTAAAGTACCTTTCATTCCAGCTTCTTTGCCTATCCAAAAAATAATCTATCGTATCAACGTCATTGTAGCTTATACCGTCATTCGTGTAGTTAGAGTGGACGATACCGTCTTTTTTATAAAACATTCCTGTATGTCCGCCAGCTCCTGCGCTCGTTCCTTCTCCACCTCTGATAAAGATATCCCCAGGTTTAACATCTTTGTAAGAGTAGATTTCATCTAAATATTTGCCTTTAAGTTTAAAAAGTGTCTCGGTGTTGCCTATATAGCTACCTTTTGGCAAGACTCCCCCAGCAATTAAAGAATAGTAAACAGATGAAGAACAGTCGTAACCATAACCTCCGTATCTATTTGTCATACTGTATCTAAATCCCTTACTCCTATGGTGCCTATCCATCCAATCTAAAGCTTCTTTAACTCCCATAATTTCCTCCTTGTGAAAATGCTTGTGAAGAGTTTTCCTCTAAATTCCAACGTTCTTTCTTTCATTTGTGAATATACGTGTGCATATTAAAAGGACTAACTCTCGCTAGTCCCTTGCTATTTTTTTAAATTGTCTCTTATGAACTTTATATCTTCGCTTACGTCTTCCACCATCTCTTTTGTTGCTAGAGTTTCGCTATAATCTCCAATCCTTCTTACTTTGGAATCTAAATCTCCTAGTACACCTATGATGTCTTTAAAACTAGCGTCGCTTTTAGCAGTGTGCTTGCATAGTTCATCTTGATATCCTTTTATACTACTGGTGGACCTCTCAATCTGTGTTGATTGATTGGCGATAATCTGGGCGTATTTATCGTTTTGCTCTCTAGCAATCTCTCGATCCATGTGCCTTTCTTCTCTCTCCAATTCCTTTTGCTTTTGCCAATCCTTCATAGCGTTATGAATTATATAACATAATATAGCTAATGTTATTACAGCAAAAGTCATTAGGAATCCTTGTTCAGCACTTATTTTAGCTATTCTCTCTACCATGTAGAAAGCCTCCTTTCTACTCTTCTATCAGATTCCAACCACCAGGATAATCGCTTGGGCTATAAGCGTTATTATCTCTTTTTGACTCATATATCTTTCCTTCAAATCTTACCTTATTTCCTTTTTGATAAGCATCATGAGCCCCTGTAGGTTGTTTAAAGTCTGCTATTACCTCTACCTCATTTCCTTCTGAATCTATAATACTTAAATTCAAATACTCTTTATATAGTGAAGCAGTAGAAGGGTCTCCTGGAATATAATCGGCTTTACTTGGGTGTGGCTTTATTACTTCATATACCTTTCCCTTATATGTGAACTTGTTTGTTGGCTCGTAATACTTACCAACTACATATTCATCATATTGACTAGCGATAACCTCTTTTTGTTCACCTGTTAAGTCTTTAGCTAAAATTAAAGCTTTAGATAGGTGCTCGATTGACTTTTCTTGCTCTTCAAGCTTTGTACTAAGTTCTTCTAAGGCTTTTGATGGATTGAATTCTCTAGAAAGAATATCCATAGCTCTTCTTTCTATAACTTCATTATCTGTATCACCGATATTTCCCTTTAGCGTTACCTCGAAATCCCTATAAGGATTTTCTTGTGTAAGCCTTACTCTAGTTTCGTCCAATCCTTCATAATAAGTTTTTTGAATTTTATACATGTTTCCCTCCTTGTATATCTGTTGTTCCTGCTTTAGTCTAGATTATTGAATTTACATCACCTCCTTAAGTTAATTATTCTGAGATATAGTATTCATATTTAGCTGATGATTTGATACCACCAGATATTTCAAAATGTGGTATATAAATACAGTCTTTATCCCTTGACATGGTATATTCCGGTGTAAATGTTTTTGTGTCAGTGTTGAAGTTGCCTCTTTTAATTGTTACCTTCTTATCTTTATATATTATTACAATGGCATTAGAACCGAATTTATCGTTACTACGAATTGTTCCATAAGCTACCATCTTTCCACCGCTTATAACATCGATATATAGTTCTTCTCCTTGTTTGAGAACTATTAAGTGTGATCCTTCTTTGAAATCTATTAAATTCTTATATCCGATATAGCTACTCCAGGTATCATCTTTCTGAAACACCCACTTCTTATTCTGATAAATCAAATCATTTCCTAGATACACTTTAGCTATCTCATCATTGCCTAACATAATCTTATTAATCTTATCATTAGCAATCTTTATCATAGTCCCACCTCTTTGATGGCACTATAAAAGGGAGATACTATGTAATCATGTTCAGTACCCCCCCCCGATTGTTATTTGTTTATATTTCAACGTTTATTCCTCCTGCCATTTGTATATATCTAAATCTGCTGACATCGAACTATTTAGAGGATACGCTTTTATCCAACCAGACGACACATTTCTATCTTTTTCTAAAATTTTTCCGTCATAGAATCTATTTTTGTCTAGATCAAACTTTCCCCATTCTGATGTTAATAAGTAATTGTGATATTGGTCTTTCAATTTAAAATCCAAAACAAAAGCTTCATCATCTTTAAAGTCCATCCTATCTAGATAACAAATAGGATTATTATCTCTATCATTTAGTATCATAACACTTGCGTTAGAATTATGAAGCTTGAATAAAAACTTTCCACCATTTGGTGCATCATCGCTTACAGTTAATATTGTTTTATTATATCCAGCAACGGTACTTTTGTATACATTTTCCGTTTTGTAAAACACCCACTTCCCTTGTTGAAACACTAAATCATTCCCAACGTATGCTCTCTTGCAATTGTTCGTACCTAGTTTAATAGCATTGATTTTTTTGTTGTCAATATTAATCATTGTCTTATTCCTTGATTAGATAAAGAGTGTTACCATCTTTAGTGCCGATTGCATCATATTCAGTCTGCTTGCCAATCCAAAATTTTATAGCTCTTCCTGTATGAATATCATTAGTCAACTTACTATTATTAGTTGTCTTTGTGTTTAAATCAGTTATTAAGCTCTTAATAGCCTTACCGTTAGTTGTACAGTTTGATATGTCGTCTCCAGACTGTAACTTAGTCTTAAGTTTGTTATTAGCATTTTCTATATTTTTTTTGTTTTGAGTAGCTAGATTATTAGCTTTAGTTGCTTCACCTTCTACAGTTTTTAGCTTTGTACTTAATTTAGCTGTTTTATCACTTGTTGTATTAAGATCCGCTCTAATTTGCTTAACAGTTTTATCTGCATTGGAAAAGTTATTGTTAAGCTTGTTTATAGAAGTATCAATTGAGTTTTTATCATCTTCGGTTAAAATCCTTTTTTTCAATTGCTAATCACTTCCTTTCTTAATTTTTATATAAAAAAGAGAGGATAACCTCTCTTAATTACTGTGGTTGTATTTCTTTGTAGTCTCCTTCGGGTGGGTAGTATGCTTGTTTGTCTGCTGGTAAATCTTCAATACAAGGTATAAATATATCTCCTATTTCCTCTTCAAAAAGACAAATGCTTTCTAGGATAACATTAGCTCCTGTATATGACCTTACGTGCATAGGTCCTGTAATTTCTGATCCTTTTAATTCTATATAATTAAAATTACCTTTAGTTTGATAAGGCTTGTATTGACCTTTATAAATATCTATATTACCATCTACACGGCCAAAAAAACCTATATAATAGGTCTTATCATTATTTAGTGCCAGGATACTTTCTCTTAATTTATCTATGGTAAATCCGGCCATAGATGTTCTTAAATCAGTTACATATACTCTATTGCCCTTTACGCTAATATTTGCCATAGTCTTATCATATACATATTCTGGACTTTGAAGTCGTCCGCCATTAAGAAGCAGGTTATGCTTAACTAACATATCCCACCCCCTGTATATCTAGAGTGGATATACTTCCTTGAATACCCCCCCCGCTAGGAAAACGGCTTGATTCTCGGCTTTTACGTTGCTTTTATGTGGCAAGTATGGTGTCATTTGGTCTCCTTTTTCGATTTTTATCTTAGTATATTCAGCACTTATTCCTTTAGTGCTACCATGCACACCTGCATAACATGCTAACCTACTGGTTACACCTTCTTTATACGTAAATGTAAAACCGTTTCGTTTTTTGGTTGTAAATGTAGAATTTCCACTTTGTACCTTATAGTTGCTATCAAAAAGAATTACGCTTGACGTTTCTCCCTCGCTTAAATTCAAGTTTCCTGAAAAAGTATAAGTTTCTCCATCAACTAGACCTAAATTATCGATAAATACTGAAGCAAATCTGGCATCAACGTCTTTAGCGGTTAAAATAATTTTATCTTGCATGCTTAGATTCTCATTTACTATCATAGTCCCTCCTCTCTTATAACTGACACCTTATCCTCTGGCATAGTTACGCTTGTAAAAATCATCTCTTCATTGATATTTTTTCCAAAGTCAATCTTATAATCTCTTAAGTGTTTATACACGTGGATAGCATATCTTAATTGTTCATCTTTTAGGCTATAAAATAAAATTATTCCTTCGCTGCTTGATTTAATTCTAAATCTGAATGATTCGCCGCTTACCATGATTTTATAGAAATCATTAGCAATTACCTTGCCCCTTTCTTCATGGATCATAAATAATTGGCCGTTCTCATACTCAAATTTAACATTATAGATATCATTGCCATTATAAATAATATCTGACATATCAAGCTTATTTTTATCAAAATCTGTAAAATCATTAGTAGATAAGGCCTTGCCTTCGATTTTATCAACTTTCTTATTTAACAATTCTTTTATCTTTGAGACTAACTGCTTTAGCCCCTCAAAATCAAGTACTTTCATAGGCTAAGCCCCCATTGCTTGATTAATTTCTTCATTAGATATTGATATTAAATCCTCTTCCTTTATATAGCCATCTAAATCTATTGTTGTGCTTGTATCACCTATCTTTTCCCATTTATTGTTAACGTATAACCACTCTTCGTATATATTACTTCCATCACCCTTCGGTCCTACAAGATACATAGTATTCTCATCACCACTTGAAGGCTTTTCTGCTACTATTTCCTTCTTCATGTGTTTAGCATCATTTATTAGTTTTTGTACCTGGGTTTTATTAACAAGGTCTTTATCATCAACTAACTCTGATATCTTAGTCGGAACTGATATATCGACTTCCTTATTGCTTACATTAACTAAGGTTCCATTCCTTTTGACTTTAGTTATAACATTTTTTTCCGCACCTTCTTCAAGTCCATTAATCTTAGTAAGATTGGAACTAGAAAGAAGTCCTGCCTCTTCTGTAGTCGCTACATTATAGGTTTTTAGGGTCGATAATTTTTGTTTATCCTCATCTGTATAGTCATTTTTAGAGAGGCCTTTACCACTTTCCTTTTGAACAAAATTATCTTTAATCAATCCTATTAAGTGTTGTAGGCCTATTAAATCTAAGAACTTACTCATAATACTACTCCTTAAAACATCTTAGCTATATCATCTTCTGTGATCCTAGCTACACTCATTTTCCCTATTCGCTCGATCATTTCTTGCTTGTCTTCCTCTGTAAAAAAATCAATTCCTACAATTGGTGTGTGTCCATCTTTGTCATCACGGCTTACAAGAAAAGGGTTTGAGATATAATTCTCGCCTCCTTTCCCCAAGCCCCTTCTAACTCTCAAATAGAAAGCTCCGCTTGTTAATACAAAATCCTTGTTTACTATCTTAATCTCGCATTCTAGTGTTCCACTCTTACAAAGGACACCATCTGTTAGCATGATTTTTAAAATTTTATTATCATCGGATAGCTCACAAGGTATTTTCAAAAGTTCTGCATCTGGTCTTAGTATCAAGCAATATATTTCCTCATAATCTCTAACCTCTAATACCTTGATTCCATCGGTTAGTCTGACATATAAGATATTGCTTTTATTATCGTATTGAACAAATCCGCTATATAGCCCATTGTTCTTCTTCATATCTACTTTTATTCTGTAAGATTTTTCCATATCTAAGCCCCTAAACTATCTATTAATGCTTTTAATTCAACCTTTGTAACAGGTTCAAAGTCTATACTTTTATAAAAGCTTTGAATGGTATTTCTCATTTCTTCAAATTGCTTAGAAGATTCGCTGGATATCTTTGTAACAACTTCAATGTTACTCTTAACCGCTTCATATTGATCCACGAATGCATCCAGTATATTCATTTCAAGACTTACTATAACACTATCAGTTGATACTAAGCTGCTTTCTTTTAGAATCACCTTGTCTCCCTTGGACATAAATACGTTATTAAGGACTTTATTATTGATATCTAAATAGACGATTTCTGACTTTCCGCTTCTAAACAACTCCAACTTTAAGCTGGCACGTTCTGTCTTAAGTTCTATCTTATACAAGCCCATAATTTGTGCTTCATATGTTGTAGGTATCGACTTATCAGTGTAAGTCTTCTTAAAGTTCCCCTTAATATCTGGCTTAAAGTTCTTATAAATTTCACTATTATTGTTAAGCTCGTCTATTATCTCATTTATTCTTTTTGTTATATCAAATAATGGGGATTGTTTAGTTAATTTATCCATATAATCACCATTTTAAAAGGATAACCAAACATATTAGTTACCCTTTCCCTTTAATTCTTTTATTTCATTTTCTAAAATCTTAACTCTATCATCAAGCCTATTAATCATTTCGATTAAATCTTTTAGATTAACCTTATCTTCTTTAGGCTTAAATATTAAGGCTCCTACCTCATTTACTCTATAGTCCATATTAGCCTACTTCATAATACATTTAAGACGTCTTACTGTAGGTCTAATAGCTCTATTGTTAGTAGATAAATCAACCTTTACCCTAAAGTTAGTTTGTCCGCTTGATTCGGTAGCTGTGTAAGTATACTCTACATATCCTCCGACTTTTTTAACCTTGCCATCGCCTTGCTGGGTTAGTTTTTTCCAGGCATTGCCATCTCTATCTGTTGCATAACTAAATGATACCCCCGTACCACTAGGTGCATATACATCAACAACAACCTTAACTGTTGTATACTTTGCATCTGTTACAATGTTTCGTGATACATAGGAACTTTTTGTGTCGTTTAAGGTTCCAACTAATAACAAACTATCAAGGGCTATAGCTGGTGATATATTCCCTTTTGTTGTCATTTGAGCCCTTACAGTAACATTATCTACCTTCTTAAATAGGTCCATCTTATTCTCGATCGCTATTGGCAACCAGGTTTTAGAATTATCCGTTGAGTACTCCCATTCCAACGTACAATCAAGCGGCACAGATGTATCAGCTAACAAGTTAATAGCATCGTATTCTATACCTTTAACAGAGTTAAAGTATACAGTCGACTTCTTAACATAATCACTGATAAATAAGTCAAATTTAAGATTAAAATCTTGCTTTGCACTCCATGCTATGGCGTTAGAAGATTCAAACATTAGTCCTGGCACATATGGATTCTCTAAAACAATTTTCTTTGAAAATAAATCTTTCTTACCTAGTTCTTGTACATAAATACTTGCAGTAGGCGAATTTGACAAGACTGTTATAGCGTATTGTTCGTTTGCTTTTAGATAAACTGGGTTATCGAAGACTATCTTAGTTTGAGCGGAAGAATCATCACTTGTCTTGATATCATTGTGATTAATTACCTTCTCTGCTAATATTTCTTGACTAGGATAACCGTTATCGCAAGTTCTTATTTGAACTCTTAAATCATGCTTGCTGTCTTTGCTAGCAAAATATAAGCCTATAGACTGTAACATCTGATCTTTAATGACTCCAAATGTTTGAGCTACTGGGTCTACGTATACCTGGGACCAACGTGTAGTGTATACCGTTGTATAAGTTGTATGAGTTGTAGTTGTATAGGTTGTAGTTGTAGTCTTTAAGGTTCCGTTTGCTGTAAAAGCAGTCTCGCCTTTAAGAGTCGGAAACTCATTGGCGTATACTTGAACATTGACGGTTCCGCACCTGACGTTTTTAGGAATTTTGAACGTACCTTTAACTACCCCATTACTATCAGCCATAAGAGTTCCATTTGATCCTTTGTAAGTACTTGAAGCCGGCTTTACTTCGACTGGTATATCATTAAAGATAACCTTTATATTGTCTTGTCTTGGGAAGAATCTTGAACCTGTTACTGTTATCTCAATAGGTCTCATATACTCAATAGCACTATCTGTAACATCAACATCTGTAGATGTAGTATTATATGAGGAAGCTGTGGTGCTTTGTGTAGTTAGACCTTGTTTCCAATCATGCCATCTTTTTAACTTACCATCTTTTCCAGTAGATGTTCTAATCGAATTGTAAGATACTTCTGTGCCCCCATTTTCTCTCAAAACAACGCTATTAGTTTCAATCCAATTATCTACTTGTGGATATATCTTAAGACTAGGTGTTTGTGGGAATACTGTATAAGGATTGATTCTATGAGCCCTTGTAGCGTAAGGCTGCTTATCGCCTTCTATCTCTGTTCCCCTAGCCGTTACAATTCTTTCATACTCTTGATAATCTTTAGAATTGTCCTTGTCTACACTTAATTTGTTAGTCGATAGCTTATATCCTAACGTTAACTCTTTGTTTGTTACATCAATACTTGCACTGTAGCTAGGGTGATTGATGTCTGATTTTGTAAATCCTATAAATCCGTCGGTGTATATACCTTTTAGTTGGGTCGCTTCCTCACCCTCTAGGGCTTCTTTATCTAGGTCCGTGATAGCTTGATTGAGTTCCATGTCTTCTAGTCTTTCAAACATTCTTTGGATCCTTGCCATATCTGACCTTAAATTCCTAGAGTTAGTAATCTTTAATACATCATCTATTGGGGCTACGTGAGCATAACCTAATAACAATACATCTTGATCTGTAATATCAGCAGGAGCTACATTATCAACGGTATCATATTGACCTGGTATTGCTCTTAGGACTCCGCTATCATCGAGCGTAATGCTTGCTATATAGTGTAGATAAAAGGTGTAATCTACATTCATCGTGCTTCTATCAACTGGTATATCCTTATTGAGTATTTCAATGTAATACAAGCCATTATCAACAGTTAGCTTATAATCAACTCCCATTATCATTGTCTTATTATAAGTAAATTCTACTTCATAGCTTGCACCTAAGTCTGGCTGTTTTCCACCATTTAGCCATCTTATTGTGTCTGACTCTAATACATAATCAGTATTCTTTCTATAAGTTGTGCTTGTATTAGCTTGTTTAATTGTTAGTATTTCCGCAACTGGTGTGTATTGACTTGGTATAGGATCTGTACCGTTGACTGACCCTTGCCTTGTTAATCTTGTATTAACCTTAATTACTGCAACTAATCTATTAATCTTAGATACTGGATTATTATTTAGCAAATATCTCTTTGTACCATTTTGGTAAATCTTAGGTTCGGCAACTATGCTTCTTGTTTCTTTAGCTCTTGGTATAGGAATTGTGGTTGCCGTTTGTTTCTCAATTTCCCAACCTTTAACATAAGCTTTACCCTTTGATAAGTTGAGATATAGATTTTCCTTGTCTGACTGGGATTTTTGTGATAACTCCATGCCCCTTACTTTGTAATGGCCGGATTCATCATAAGTCCTTCTAGCAAGTAGGGCTAAGAATTTATTAAATACTACATCTTCATCTTTCTTGTCGTTAGTAACAAGCTTACCATCTTGGATTAGATATATACTTGTTGCCTTATCATCATTAGCTGTAAGTGTTAAGCTTTCCTTCAATCTATCCGCACCGGGTAAGCCGAAGTTAGGTGTACCACTTGCTGGTGATACTAGTCTATCATCATCAATTGATTGTACAGCTTCGCTTTCTAGTCTTATGCCAATTGATTCTAGTCCTTTACCTTGAATTGTTACGCTTTGTTTATAAAAATCTCTAACAATTCCATTCAGATAAATCTTTCCATCTGTAACGGTTATCTTTTTTTCGATACTTCCTTTAATATCTTCTATTAATATTTGAGCACCACTTTTGATATCCCCGTCTTTTAGGAAGCAGTCTGCTATGTTCTTGACAATTCTTTTAGAGGTACTTTGTAATTCATTTAATTCCCTATTTTGCAAGTGCATACCTGGTCTGAATAACAACTGTGTATAGTTATTATCTAGGTTTATATCATAATATGGGGCTTGTGATATATCTAAATTCTTATAATCTTCTGCCATAAACTCTCCTTATTAACACTCAATTACCATAAAGTAAGTGTCTTTTGTGTCTGATTGACGTGTAGTAACCTTTCTATTTGCTAAGACTTCAAGGATTCCAACGTCTTTAATATCGTTTGGCATTAATACTTTATTCTTTTCTTTTCCGTCTTTAGCTTGAACTCTGGAGAATACGCCAATTTGTCTATATGGAACAGGCGGTAGTTCTTCAAAATAGATTGTGCTTTCTATAAGCACCCATCTTGCCTTCTCCCTTAAAGCTTCTTCTTTAGATAAGGTCTTGAATTTAATTTTAGCATATTCAATGTCTCCGTATTGATCTGGCATTACTAAAGAAACTCTATCAGCCTTTTTCAATCCTACTAGTTCATCAAGATTTTCTGCATTCAAATCTGGTTCTGGTGGTACAAAGCCTTCTTCATTCTCCCCTTCCCATGGACTAGTTCTTCCAATCCCAATATATATATTTCCTTGTTCAACAAAAGCTAAAGCTCGTGAGCAATGTGCTGTATTGGTAATAATAGGCAATCTTTCATGTATATTGGTACTAACTGTATTAATAGCCATGTTACTTTATCCTTTCTGTTTTAATTTCAATTGGTTTAAGTGTCATAGTTAACCTTCCTTCCTTCTCTCTGTTAGCTACAAATGATTCCTCTTCTAGAGTATAGGCTTCTTCTAATGTAGGATTTTCTTTGCCTAACAAGATACAATAATCTTCTAATGATAATATTCCACCTAAGTGGTTCCTTAACACTCCGGTAACATCATAATTTCTAATCCTATCCAATCCGTCCCAATAAATTAATTGCTTGCCTTCAAGGATAGCTTCACCGTCTAATATACAATTGGTTAAATCTTCAAGAATATTATCTAACTTACCTAATGGTAGAGTAGTAAAAGCGTAATTATTAACGTTATTTACTTCTATAAAGTGTTCACGATAGATTTTATTGTAAACATGTGTGTTTCTAATAGCTCTATCATGGTCTATTATAATATCCCATCTAGGGGTAACAGAGAATACAACCTTGACACCTGCTGCCTTAATCCTATTCAAATACTTAATTAAATCTGGTGTTATATGGTTAGAATCTGGTAAGGCTATATCAATTACAGAGTATATCCAATAGTCGTAAGATATTAATCTCCCTGATCCATCTAGATACCCTCTTTCATCAAGCTTTATTAATTCTGTCCATGGTTCGAATATTCTGATTGACTCTGGTATTAAGTCTTCATTATTATCTTTATTTATCTTCCTTGCAGCTGCTGTCTTTAAGCCTTCAAGGGTATTCTTAGGCATCAGAATCTCGGTAATGATACGTTCTCTATACTTATCATCATCTTCTTTATAGTCTCTAGGGACTCTAAAAGTGTTACCCCAATAATCAAGCCAATCATCTGTAGCAGTATCAAGGGCCATTTCTAATATAGCAAGGTTTAATCCATCTTTTTGAATCACTAAAGATTGAAAAATAGCGTCTATCAATATGCTCTTAGCTCTTCCATCACCATCTACGTTGAGTTTATATAGGGCTAATAATGACTTGTAATATATAGAGTTTAACAACTGTAATTTCATTGTTAACTCTTTTCTTTACCTGTAAGCTTAGCAATAGTAGTATTAACAGCTATTATCCCTGGTCTTACAATCTCATTTTCTCTAATATCAACATCTTTTAAATTAGCGATATCGACATAAGAGATGGCTTCACTATATGAGTCGTAAATATAGGCTAGTAAAGATGAATATTTAAGGCTTTGAGATACTCTCATATTTCCTAAATACTCCTTGATAGATACTGTTATCATAGAGTCATAAAGTACATCATTAACTCCTTCTCGGTATACTACTTTGATGTTATCTATATCAACGACTCTCTTAACCGTAGGCTTGATAGCTACCTCAATTCCACCTGATCTATATTCTTCAACAGCTTTAAGGACATCCGACTTAAGTTCATCACTTAAATTCCCTGACTTATCATGTACATAAGCTATTACAAATCCTATATAATTATCATCAATATATACTCCGCTTACACCTGGTACTTGTTTTATTCCATAGGCTATAGCTTCCGCAGTACCTCTTTGTAAGGTATGTACATACTCTTTAAATCTCTGTGCTCTACTAGCTTCACTTTCTCTATCTTTTCCATTTACAATATCGTTGGTATTAGCAACGTTCTTAATATTGGCCGCTCCCATCTGCATTTTGCAAATTTCACCAGCTACAGCATTCCCTCGTTTGCCTACTTCAACAGCTTCTACCTTGACTATTATTGATTTGCTACCTGCCAATACCTTAACATTTTCGGTCGTTCTATAATATTCCTTCTTAAGCCTATTATTTCCAGTGTGAAATAAACTACCTTTAGGTATTAACATATCTTGATATAAAGGCTCATCATAGAATACTGTAACATAACCTTCGGCTCTTGTAGCGGGCTTTCTGTCAAAAGAAAAAGCATTGTAACAACTATTCCTGATAGCATGCTCAACGCCTTTTTTTAAATCATAATAAAATTCTTCCGCTTGTAGGGCTACAGATTCAAGTAAGGTTCTGGTAGCTGACCCTACGTTAAAGTCGGTTAGCTTATCAGTCCTAGAAGATACCCAATTGATAAGCTCTTCTAATATCCCATTAGCTCCCTTAATTCTAAAAGCCATAATATCACCTCCTATAATATATATTTAAAGTCAAAGGGCTTTCCGGGCTCTATTGGTATAACCTTAGCTTTAACAATAACTTGCCCATCAACAACATCTGCGACAAGATCTTTAATATCTTTGACTCTAAAGTCTGATCTTAGGCAAGATTCGACTTCAAATATTATCTTATTAATATTTTCTTGCGTGTATCTTTTTCCGTAAAATCTGCTTAGCCTTGACCCAAACTCGGGGTGCATAAACAAGCTCCCCTTTTCAACTGATAGCCTGGATAGTAATTGCTGGCCTAGATTATCAAGCCCTTTAACAATATCGACGTCTGATTGGTTAGCTTCTACATGCCCTTTTATCTCATGATCGACTGTCTTATGGTGATATAAATCTAAATCCATACCATATGCTACAGATTCAATTTCCTCCTTATCCTTACTATTGGATATAGAGTATGCTTCACTACTCGGTATTAGCAAGTACTCACCTAATCTAACTACATTCTTATCCTCATAATCAATTTCTTCTTGGTGAACTGAATCTATATATGGAGAATCTAGTTGGTTGATTTCAACGATTTCTCGCCAATCGTCGATACCATATTTCTTAGCGATCCTTTGTAAGGAATCTCCTAATTCTATCCTATGAGTTATAAGTCCTCTCATATCTCGCCCACCTCTATAAATTCATTCTTTAGTTTCTTTTTAATTAATAAAAGGTTGGTTAATAATGTTGTTAAATGGTTGTTTAAATCAGTCGTCTTATTCAAATCGTAGCTTTCTAGCTTGTCTTTTAAATAATAAACATTATTTATTAGCCTATCTAATCTTTCTTGTCGTAATTCCCCATAATCAATTTCTAAGCCTAAGATATAATGCTTGTATAGCTCATATCTTAAGCTATATGAGTCCAAAATTATAAATAGTATATAATTATATAGTTCCACTTGCTTAATGCTGTGTAGGCTCTCTAAACAATCAATTATAGCACTATCATTCTTATATTTATTTATAGCATAAAAGAATAACATATCGTTAATTGATAGGGTACTTTTAACATCACTAGGAAGAGTGTTAAAGGCCTGGTTTTGAATGAAATAAGACGTATCTAAGATGCTTTCGTCCATCTCCATAACTTTCTTATGGATATTATAGGTACTAATGGTTATTTTGTTTTCAAATTTGTACTTTATACCACTTTTGTAATACTTGTCATTGCTTACATCTAAGCAAATTAATGAAGCTAACCTTAAGTCCTTACATACTTGATAAGCGGTTGAAGGGCACCATTTATATGAGTCAACCTTACAACCTACAAGTGGTGATAAATTATTTATTAATTGGATCATGTTATCAATCCTCTGTTATGTTTACATTACTAAATTTTGAATTGTCTGTATCGTTCTTTTCTATAACATCTCTTTCTTTAATTGTTTTTGAAACAGTATTAGGACTTCCCAATGGATTGCCAATAATCTGAATTGTAGGGCTTTCTACTCCATCACCTACACGTCTTAATACATATAGTTGTATATCGTACTTATATATCAAAGGTTGATTAACGTTCCTTGATATGTTAAGCCTTATAGGCACTGTTACATAGGCTTCTCCATCTGTATGGTTATAGAAGTTTAAGAAATCTTCAACAGGCCTACCATCTGCTATATCGTCCATAACTCCTAACATAGTCTGTTTTAAAGCAAGGAATTTCTTGTATCCATGCTCTCTATCATTTCCTGTACTCTTATAACCTGTAGTACCAATTATATTAAGCTCTTTAAGACCTGATCCAAACAAATCCACTACAGCACCAACTTTAGTGTAGTGTACATTGACCCTATTAGGTATCTTTAGATCGTATGTTTCCGGATTCAAATCAAATACATAGGATTGACCCTTGTATTCCATTCCATTCTTTTAAGTCCATTACTGCCATTATAAGCATTACCATTCAAGGCCATTCTTGTTTCCTGTTCCTGTCTCTCCTGGATCCTTAAACCTCATAGATTCGCTATCATATTCTCCAACAGACACATTTACTTCTTTGTACTGTACAATCTTAGGAGCATTTAAGCTTATTCTTTCGTTAGCACTTAAATTAATGCTTTTTTCAGAATTTAAGTTAACATCTCCTTTTGTATTAACTTCAACATCTTTATTAGCCTGGATTTTGACTTTTTGTTCAGTTTTTAAGTCAACATCTTCTGACGTTTCTAAAACTATTCCTTCATCTGTAAAGGATAGCTTAGTTTGACCTTTTTCCGTTTGTCTAAATATTGATAAGGTTCCGTCCTTTTCCATTCTAAAGTTTGTAAATTCTTCAATATCCGGTGGTATCATCTCTGGATTAGGATTTTCTTCAAAAAATTTCTTCATAATCTTAGATTCAGACTTTCTCAAAGTTCGTCTGTCATAGACTCTAGGCTCATTATCTCTCCTAAGTCTCTTATAAGTCTTAGGTTGCACCCTTATTTCGAAGTTTTGGTCCTCATCTATTCCGGTTGTGAATAGGAAATTAGGTGTATCTTGCGAATATCTTGTTATACCTAACTGTGCATCATGATACCATCTGTTATATTTAGCCTTTGTACTATCTTTTACTGTATCTTTAGTTACTCTTAGATAATTAAATGGCACAATTAAGCTAGTGTGCAAATCGTGTTGGATTGTCTTGTTAGTGTTCTTGTTCCTAAGTGTTAAATCTTGAAAGTTAAATCCATCTTCTCTGTGGTCGCTCATTTTGTGAATCTTACCTACTGTAAAAGCACAAGAACTTTCCACTTCTTCATACTCTCCATTCCCATTCTTGTAAGAATATGATTGGTCTAAATTTACTCTGCAGCTTTCACCACGTGCCCCTGCACCTTCTCCATAAGCGTCTATTCTAGGATTGACATTAGTCTTATTCTTATTCCACGTTGGAAGGTTACCTATGATAATCGGTTTATATTTTTCTGAACCAATGAAGGCTATTACTACTCTTTGTCCAACTTGTAAGGGGGTGTAATCACCATAGTATGTGTCTGTTTCTTCATCATATCCGGAGAAATTTTCTAATTGGATACAAGAATTTACAATGCCGTTTGTAATCTGATTATCCCCCATAAACGAACCAGATTGTAACATAACATCTGCTGAACCATTCTTATCATATACTCTTGTTACTGTTCCTATTACAAGCTTTCCGTGATTGTCGACGTCTTCACGTCCACCATACTTAACATCACCTAAGCTAGATTGTAATCTCATGGAGCCTCCTATAATCCATATATCCTTAGTGCACTTGTCCAATTTGCTGGGCTATACTGCCTTCCTGGGCCGGAAGGTATTCCATAATCGTGTGCACCAAATGTTCTCCCGTCGTCTGATAGGAACTCGGTGTGCCCATCTCTAAGAAGAATATCCCAAGGTTGAACTTCGCTTAGGGGTATACTGTACCAAAGCTTCATTGCTTCACCGTCTTTAACCATGGTATATGTAGCTGGCGCCCATGTTCCGTGCCAATCTCTACCTTGCGCCTCCATAGCTACCTTGTATACCAAGCTAGAACAATCTGATATTCCATCGTTCATTCTTAATGATCCCATGTCGTATTCTTCGCCTGCGTGGCTTCTTGCAATAGCTCCTATCTTTCGCCTAAATCCTGTAGGGTCTGAATATTTAATTGGGACAAAGCCATCATTAGCACCTTGTCCATAAGCAGCGGGAATATCCATAGATGAATAATCTATTCCTGATATTTCTGACATATCCTCAACGCTTATCATAGTCCATTGATTCCATGGATTGGTAAATCTTTTACCAAATTCAAATCCCCTAGTTACTTGAAGGGTCGTCTTCCAACCTTCGCTATATACAAAGTTATGACTTACGTTTTCGATGTAATATTCCATATTGCTTGACTCTATTAATAGCCTACAACCTACCTTGTAAGTTGTATCTCCCCTTACTATAAAACTGCCGTTTTCCATCATAGAATTTTTAATATTCCAATTGAATAAATCAATTGTCTTTTGTGAAACCTGGGAATCGTCTTGCTTGTTGGCTTCACTTATCACTTCTTCCATATTGGACTTAGCTTCTTCTTTGCTATCTTCGATTATTTCTTCTTTTAGTTTTTTCTTTTTATAATTAAGTTCATCTTTTGATCCGCCGTGATAATGCGTTTCTTGCCTTACCTTGTTGTCTGTGATCTTCTTAGATTTTGCGGCTTCTTCTGCATCACTTATCGCCTTTTCCGTCTCCTGTACGTCGTATTCTTTCTTATAATCTTCTAAACTTTTCTCATAATCGCTTTTTTCATGGATACCAACGTCCCATTCACCGCTACCTTCGCTATCGCCTGTTGGCCCATAAGCCCCTGAACTTGCATATTTGCTTGTTACTTGAAGCCTGCGAAGTCCATATCTTTTATAAAAAGGCTTATACCATATAGGTGGTCCAAATAATTGGTCGAAATCAGTTATTAAGCTTTCACCCTTAACTGAATAAACTGTATAGGATTCAAGGTCTGACCTTCCTAACTCTTCGTCCATGACATCTTTATCATCAATTTTATATAAAGTTAAAGCTTGCCAATCAGTAGGGTTAAAAGGTGTTGGCCTTGATATTAGAGTAGGCTTCTCGTCTACAATTTCCCAAAACAATTCATTAAAAGGAGCATTTCTTAACTCTTTTAAATAAGACCATAAGCTTCCTTGAAATTCATAAGCACTAAAGTTATTTCCTAATGATTCTTCTTGTTGCCTAGCATTTTCCAAATAAATTGCATTGAAATAATCTTTAAATGACTTCCCGTTGGCAAATTTAAGGTCAATTCCTTTGTCCAAGTAGAAATCAATTACAGTTTTGATTAATTGGGATGGTGAGTTTTGATCTATTACTGCGTCTTGCCCTTTATAAAAACCGCAATATGTGTAAAAAGCATTAATTTCTTGAACTGCTCCTATATCAAACTGCATGAAAGCTTTATTAAATCCACGTCCTGTAATATTTATAACTCTTTTAGGGGATAGGTCTACATAGACTAAGGACTTATAGCTAGTATCTACCATTCCATATAATACAGTCCCTTTATCTTCGCCACGTCCCAATTCAATCACAACTAAATCGCAAGAATGTATTTTATCGTACCATTCTTGCTTGAAAGCTAGAACTATTGAGAATGTAGCACAATCATCGGCACCTATATCCCTGGTAGTATTAACTGATAATATATCAAAGTCTAAATTATCCTCGGTCGTACTATTAGCTAGCTGGAATATTTCAAGATTCCCTTCTTCCGTGGCAAATTTAATCTTACAATAGGGGTTGCTTACATGTGTGTACAATCAATCACCTAGCCTTTCTTTGATATACTTGATTCAACTTGAACTTTTGTTGATTGGTGGAAAATTGCTTTATTGCTGACATGATTATAGCTTTTAATCTTTCCTCCATATCTCCTTCGGCTCCATTTATACTAACATTAAGGTTTAAAGTTCCGTTTGTTTCGTTAGAATAATTATTTTCCCTGTACTCTTTTGCATCAAATTTGCTTAATACCGCTTCATCTTTATGGATAAAAGCTAGTTGATCTTCTGGAACTCTATCTGTGCCAATAGCGTAAGAACTTATCTTAGGTTTATATTTAGGATTTGCTGGAATTGGGGAAGCTACATTCTTTCCTTGTTCTAGGATTTGATTAGCAATTTGCCCTCTTTCTGCATTATGATTCTGTGCTGGTCTTTCAAAAATATTTTCAAAATCAGCCGCAGACTGCCAAGCGTTACTAGAAGTCTTAAATGAATCATAGAAAGAAGAGGAATAATCAGAACTCATCTCTTTCATTAAGAAATCTAATTGAGTCTTGAGATCTGTCCAATCAGTACCTCTTGAATTAGCATAGCTTACAAGGCTGTCAAATCTAGGGCCTTCCCATTGTGCAAGTCCTCTACCTGGACCTCCGCCAAGTTGTTTTTGAGCTGGATTAAGTCCGGACTCTGCTTGCAAGTTAGCCATAATTCCTGCTGTTCCTGAATCTGAAAATCCTTGCTTTTTAAAATAATTCCAAATTTTATCAAAATTCTCGCTACCTTGAAGTGGGCCTGTATCAACTGGCAATCCATTAGCTTTATTAAAAGCATACTGATTCCTCTTGTCCGCATAGCTTGAACCATCTTTCTTGTTCGTGCCTGTTGAATACTTTTTCTTTTCTTCTTGCTTATTATCAATATTAATATTAAATAAGTCGCCTGCTTCAAGTCTGTCTAGTAATTGTTCTTCTCTTTTTACTACAAGCTCTTTACGGCTTACAAGGTCTTTGTCTTTCTTATCTTTGTGAAGAGAGTTAGCTTCTACTGTTGCTAAACTAGCTACACCTCTACCTGCTTTTCTGCCTATCTTATCTCCAGCAAATGCACCGCCTATAGCTCCTATAGCTCCGCCGACAAGTGTTCCTATCGGTCCTCCTACAAGCGTTCCTGCTGCAGCACCTACTTTGGCACCTGCAAGTCCGCCTCCTAGTGTACCTACACCAGCACCTATTGAGCCAAATCCTTCCCTATTGTCGCCTTTTTTAAAGTTCTTATAAGCCTCATAACCATAGGTTCCAACGGTTATGGCTGTACCGGCTATGCCTAAGCCTTTTGTGATTTTCCCGGCATTTTTACCGACAAATCCTGCGGCTTTACCGACATTTCCTGCTTCCTCTGCTATAGTAGGATTCTTAAATTTAGAGAATACATTTAATACCTTAGATCCTTGAACGCCTTTACTAGCACTGCCTAATATGCTTGTATTAACACCAGTACTAACTTTAGCACCCTTGCCTAGATTATTAAGTAAAAGTCTAGGTATATTAGCTCCTGCTGCAAACAATCCGCCACTTACAAGGGCTTGACCCATCATTGATGTGCCGCCTTGCATAAATCCTGGCATATTGTTATAAACTCGTTTAGCTGGGGCTGTTATTTCATTGACTTTATTCCCTGCATCCATATTAGCGGCTGCTTTATTTAGTTGGAAGTTAAAGTCTTCTAGGGCTTTTGAGCTGGTAGCAAAGTCTAGCTGTTCTTGCTTATCTCCACCCTTGCCATATTTTTCTTGGATAGTTTTAAAATCTTCTGGGCCACCGCTATTAAGTAGCTTGACTATCTCATCTGCTTCTTGGGTATTGACCCCCATGTGATCCTGCAACCATAGGGATTGCATTTCTGTATCGCCATGAGTCTCTCTGCTTAACCTTTTAGATAATGAAGCTATTCCTTCTGGATTTGAGAATCCTTGTTCAGCTCTTTTCCTAGCTTCGTATAAGCCGTGTGTTCCATAGCCTAGTTCTTCACCGTAACCAAACATTCTTAAGGTCATGGTGTCCTTAGCGTTAAACCCACCTTGCATTTTGCCCACAAGTTCAGCTGCCTTATCACCCTTTAGGGCTGGATTCTGCCTTGCTAGTTGAGCTTGTAGGCTTGCTGCTATTTCAAAGTCAGATGATGTAACTTCAAGCTTGCCTTTTGTGATAATATCTGTTATATCTGCAAGGCTTCTTGCTACTTCATCTTCCCTACCTTTCATGCCACTAGCTGCAACGTTAGTGCCAATGGCATCTGTGTAGTCTTTTGAACTTATATTATCAAAGCTTCGCTTTCTTAATTCGGCAAAGTCAGAACCTAGAGTGTTTGAGTTGATACCAAAGGCTAACGATGTTTCCATCATATCCTTTGAAGATTCTTGTAAATCATTATTACCATAGAATCCACCCCTCATGATGGTGTCTTGTAATCCCATCACTTGTCCGGTGTCAACTCCATAATTCTTGCCTAAGTCGCTCGCTTCTTTTCTCGCTCTATTAAAATCATTACCGTATACGCCTACACGATTATATATATCTAAGGCGTTCTTCTCGTAATTAGCAGCTTGTCTAGATCCTTGATTAAAATAGGAGGTTATAGCCTTGCCAACTCCTATAGCAAAGCCACCTTTAGTTAATCCACTAAATAATCCACCTAAGGAGGATTCGTTTTTTTGATCTGTTCCCTTTACTTCTGGGGTGGGTGAACTTTTTTGTGAACTTTTTAAATCATTTATAGAACTTGAACTGTTAATATTCTGCCCAAGCTTATCTATATTGTTACTTAATCTTCTTATGACTTCCGTTAAATCGTCTACATTATCATCATCTTTACTAGCAAATTCTTTAAAGTCTGCGTTGTTTGCACTTCCTACATTTGCTCCTACACCAAGATTTCTAGCATTCTTTTGAACATCGGAAATATTTTTTTGCAAATTAGAAAGACTTTGTTTAGCGGGATTAGTATTCGCTTCAACATCAATCTTAATATTACTCATCTAAGTCCACCTCCTCCCATTCATCTTCATTGCTTACATCAATTGCCTTCTTATCAACTGCTGGGGCTTCTTCGTTCCACCAGTCTTCAAACTCTGGGTCGCTAAAGCTCCTTCTATATTTCTCAATATTGTCTGGATTGTCAAAGTATTTTAACCAACCCATCAACTCTAAGTCATACCTGGTATATTCTGCCAACCTATCATCAAAGATTGAACAACCTAAGATATTACTTGCTTTCCATAGGCTCCTTATCCATGGATTGACCGCTAACTCCTTTAGGTTCATCGCTTTCATCTTTGCTTCGAAAGGAATTTATAAAGGCTAGCACCTCATTGTATAATTTAATAATAGTGTCTGGATCGTCGATTGCTTCTAGGTTAAACCAATCTGGCTTTTTAACAATCAATCTTTCTAGATAGCAAATACCTTCCGCTAGCATATAAGCGTCTGTTTTAATATTAATTAAGTCTGCTCCGCCTAGTATTTCTGACAATTTAGCTTCAATAGCTATCCTATCTCTTAAAGAAGGGAACTTTACAACGAAAGTCCCCTCCACTTCCTTACCTTGAATAGTTGTTTTAAAGTTTATTTCTTTTTGTCTAGAATTAAGATTTGTAAACTCTTGAAATCCTTGCATCTATTAAGCCCCCATATCGCATGATAAGAATTGTACTGTAGCATTTTCGCCTGCTATAGCATTAGCTCTTATAGTTGTAGTGTAATCACTAAAAGTACAACCTCTATATACTCTTAAGGTCTTGTTATCCCACTTATTAATTACTTCGATGTCAAGAACATCTTTTTTTAGGATATCTTCTCCAAGTCCTATATATCCAACGTCCGCTAAGTCTGTTTCTCTTAGCATGTACCTTTCTAAGGTAAAAGTACCTTCATATCTGTTTTGTACGTGTTCTTGTGGCATAATTGAGCCTATCTCATATACACCTTCTGTACCATATGATATTCTAGGGTCTAAAGATTGTGCCCTACCTACTACTTGTCCTTTAATCTTCAATAGGACGGTTGCACCAGTAACGACTGTTTGTTTTTCTGCACTTGCCATATATCTTCACCTTCCTAATATTCTTCGTCCATGATGGATAGCTCTTCGCTGTAGAATGTAATATCGATAAATGTGAAGTTAGTTACTTCTGTAGGTGCAACGTCAAAAGATAGATACACTCTGTCATTTTTCTTTGAAATATTAACATTCTTATAAGCGATTATTATTCCGTCTTTCTTATATTGTTGAAGTACTGATATAGCTCTATTCCTTGCTGATTCTAGTACAGAGAATGGTGTTAGCTTACCAGTAAGCATTTTATCAAGCTCTCTTCTAATCTCTTTAGATAGTTGGTCTGCAATTGCACCTGTTGATCTTTCCACTTTGAGTGGATCATTATATTGTGCAAATGTAGTGTAATCCCATACTAACTTTGGATAGAAAGTGAATTGATTATCTCTGCCTGCCACCATATCATCGAACAATACACCGTTATCTATTAGCTTGTTCTTTTCCTCTTCTGAATAAGTCTTTTCTGGCTCTAGATAGTTGAATACATCAGATGTAGCACTTTCTACACCTAAGAATGCGAATCTACCTGCATACATAGCAGCGTGGATAAAAGCTGGATATAACTTTTTGTTAAAGTCATAGAATCCTTGAC
>QWBY01001199.1_pt1 | contig 23673 bp, 18 predicted proteins | sample 1972471 | NCBI WGS metagenome assembly QWBY01 (sample SAMN09866722, study PRJNA288562) | Human gut metagenome isolate term6_stool, whole genome shotgun sequencing... | reverse complement strand
TATTAGTTCTAGTATCAAACCATTCATCAGTTACAATTCTTTGATATGTTTTTCTGCTTTTTAAACTAATAGCATACTGTATGTCCGGTGTTTTAAAAGTAGAACGTGTAACAATGTAAACGCCGACGTCTTCTGGCATATTCTTAGGCACACCAAATCTTTTAGTTTTTACTAAACGGACAATTTTTATCTTGTTTGGTTCTGATTGGATATTATTAAAATCCTCTTTTTCGATAATAATTTCAAACGTGTTGTTTTCTAACTTTAATTGACTTGTTATGTCGATTTTTTCTAAATCTGCTTTTTTAGCATAATCAACTAACTGACTTGTAACATCAATCTTGCTCAAATCATCTTTGGTAGCATAAGCTGTTAATATTTCTCTTAATTTAGGATCTGTAATGTATTTATCTAAATCACCACTAGCAACAATCTGCTCTAGTTTATTCTTTAGATCGGTAGAAGAAGTGATAAGTTCAGTTATCTTAACAATTGCTTCATTTGCCTTTGTTGTTTCGCTAGATAAAGTTTCTTGCTTAGATAGAGCGTTTTGATTCTCTGTTTGAAGACCTGTGATGTTTGTTTTAGCACTTTGATTTTCACTCTTTAACAATTCAATATTTGAACTAGCTGTTGTATTCTTTTCACTTAATTCATTCGATAGGGTAGAGGATTCATTTTTAAGTTGTTCAATTGATGTTTTTGTTTCGTTTGCTGTTTGAGTTGTAGCTTTTAGATCTGCATTTGCTTGAGTTGCTTTAGTGTTCGATTCATCTAAGTTTGTTTTAGCTGTTTCTGATTTTAATGTAGCAGAATTAAGGTCATCTATAATTTGTTTACCTGAAGCAGACTTCGTATCTAAATCAGAAATATTTTTCGTAGCTTTTTCATTTTCAGCCTTTAATGAATTATCTAACGTGGTTAATTCATTTTTGTTATTAAGTAAGTTTTTATTAAGTTCATCTGCCGAAGCTTTAGATTCATCTAATTGTGTTTTGGATTCATTCGCTTTACTTATCGTGTCTTTTAATTCTGTATTCGCCTGATTAGCATTAGTAGTTGATGTATCTAAATCACTCTTTAGTTTGGTACCTTCGTTTATCTTGCTATTTAGGGAAGCAATATTGCCGCTTGCCTCTTTGTTCTTTGTTTCTAATTCGCCTTTTAAGTCCGTAGCCGTAGTCATAGAAGAAGATAGTTCTTCATTTTTGGCTTTCGATTCCTCAACAGTTCCACTAAGTGTGGTATTTGATTCTTTGGATTTCTCAATCGTAGAATTAAGTGTAGTATTCGATTCATCAGCACGAGAAATCGTAGATTTTAATTCATTATTTTTGGATTCAAGATCGCTTGAAGATGATTTGATTTCAGCAGACTTCTTATCGTAGTCAGATAGGGAAGAAGTGATGTCATTTTTAGTTATCGTTAGTTTTTGTTGTGTTTCGTTAGCTTCATTTATCTTCGAAGCTACCTCTTTAGATTTTTGATCTGCTTCGTTGATTCTCTTATTAGCAGTCGTAATTGAATCATCAAGATATGTCTTTGTATTTTTAGCTAAATCAACGCTTTTTTGAATTTCTTGTGTTGAGTTATTTTCTTGGTTTTTCAGTTCAGCTTTTGTTTTATTGGCAGTATCAATTTGAGTATCAAGATCACTCTTAGCCGTATTTGCCTTATTTGTGGTATTCTCTAATTCCGTCTTTGCTTGCTTTGCTTTATCGACAGAACCATCTAAGTTTATTGATTTTGCTTCTTTAATTGTGTTATTCAGATCACCATTACGTTCTTCAATTTCCCGCTTCAATCTTTCTTGTTGGTTCTTTAAATCAGTAAGTGAACTTAGTTGTCCTTCAATGTCAGATAATGTCCTTATAATTTCGTGATTCTCGTCCACCTCTAAGTAAATTCGACTAGCGGGGTAGTAGACGATACCAATCCCCGAATACTCAACATTTACTTTAGTTCCATTAAGTTTTGAATCGAAGTACACAATGCCTGCATTGTAATCAATATAAAACTTTGTTTCGCTATCTAATTCTTCTGGTTTTTGTACTTCAACTAGATTACCAATAGTCACGACGTTGTTTTTATCCGGAATTTCTTTTAAAAACAAGAAGCCGTTATTCACTGTCAAACTTTCTGTGATAGGAACAGAAGCACGAGAACCAACTTTATCAAAACGATAATTCGTGATAATTGGATCTGTGTATTTATTTATCATTCAAACTCTCCGTTTCTCGTTCACCTTTTTCTATTGCACCGTTATATAGGAGATTAAAGGCGCAATTTAGTGCATACACATTGTCCATTCCTTTTAGTGAAATATTGTTTAAGAGTTGTCCAATTTCTAAAATTGTTTTTGTATCATAAGTAACTGTTTCTATTTTCAAATTACCACCTGTCTATTACATCTTTATTTAATTCCATTTGCTTCCTAACACATCTATTTGCGATTACACCCAATGAGCTTATGAAGTTGTACGGGATAATGTCGCCACTATTAACGTGGTGTGGCTCACCACCATAAATACCTAATTTATGAGCACAGTTAGTTGCTGTGTCGATTAACTCGTTATACATAGCTGCTGTGATAATATCCCCATTTTGCGGTACATACCTTGAAAACAGCTCTGGCTTTAGTTTTCCATATGCTGTGCTGTGAAGATAGTAAAATAGGTTTATAAGTGTAGTCCAATCTTGACTTACTGTCGATATTTTAGTTACCGCTGTATTGAAACCTATAAGACCTGAATTACCATAGTTAGGCAAGATAGTTGTCTCATATGTTCCCTTGTAGTTGCTGAAAGCGTACTCGCCTACAGATAAATAGTAGTAGGTCTTGTAATATGAATTGCTTTCGCACTTAACAGCTATTGTTCCCAATGGCAGTGAGTAAGGAATCGACAAGTCAACATATTTACTTACGCTTATCCTCTTAGTGCATGTTCCATAATTCTTTAAGTCGTAATCGTCTTCATCTATATAAACTGTAGTTAAGTACCCATCTCCGTAATTAACTTGGTCATGTGTTACAGATCGCAAGACAATCGTTCCATATCCATTTGCTTCTATTTTTATCTGCGATTCACTACTTGACGCAATGTCTATGCTTCTTATTTTCACCCACGTAAAAGGTTTTGTTTTTGGCGTAGGATCAGGTGTTGGTGGTGTCGGTGGAGCAGAGTTTGGATTGTAGTAAAATTGTATTCCACTGTCATTCCCAATTGGATAATCACCACTTCTTGTTGAAGCCTTGACGTAAAGCCTGTGCCAACCTTCAGCAATGACATAATTCGAAAGATAGATTGTTCTACTAAAGCTTGTTACCGATTCACCAACATGGAGCGTATCAACTTGGTACCCATCGTCATTTATGAATACTTTAAAACCTTGATATTCATTTGCGTAATATTGTAGCCCACTAACATGAATTGTTATGGATTCAGCTTTTCCGCTACTTGGACTTGCTGTGTATGTTATACTTGCTATTTTTGTTCACCACCTTTATCCGAACTGCACATAAGCAGGAACTTGACTTTGATTATTTAGCATATTTCCTAATTGCAAAAGGTTTTGCCAAAGTGATTCAACACTGTTTGCACTAGCAACTTTTTGGTCGCAAATATATAACTCATTGTTTTCATATCGAAGACCATTACGCCCACCAATAGTTAGCGTTCCATCGTTTGTGTTATATTTGAATCCATACCTGTCTCTACCAAACTGAACACCATCTGTGTCTATACTGATATAGCTATTCCATTTGCTTTCGCTTCCGATTTTTAAGCTTGTCGTTGCAGGCATTTGAATACCATCGCTATTTACAACGATTTTATCCTTGCCATTTTCACCGCCACGAATAGACAATACACCATCTTTATTTACAGAAAATACTTCTTCGTCTCCACGTCCATAAGAGTTTTTCGTAATCTTAAAACCATCTGAATTTACACTTGTCTTAACGACAATGCTATTGTTCATGTTAGCAACAGTAAGTCCATTTTTATTGATTGATACACCATTGGATACCGTTGTAAGGCCGTCAGAGCCTAATTTAGCCCCTCCGTAAGATTTGTCTTTGAATACCATATCTGATATTTCTTCCCAATGGTTTGTGCCTGCGTAGCCGCTTAGATTACCCCATTCGAAATCTTTTTTAGGATTGTATCTATAAATAGAAAACACTCTACCGCCATCTGATTCAGATGTGCGTAGCCATAAAGCACCATCAGGAATCTTAATTTCCGTATCAACTTTTTTAGTGCTTTTATCTATGTCAGGTGGAATTGCTTGTCGATAAGTTTTACCGCCATTCGCACGAACAAAATCTGCAAGTGCCGACTGATCTGTCTCGTCATTGACTACAATTTGATTTGCATTTAATGTAACAAAGTTACCTAATCTACCTGTTACGGCTTCGGCATTGATACCATCGCCTGTGATAGCAGTAGTGATTGTTTTCCAGTTGTCATTGGTAAAAGCAATAACGTTGTTCACAGCCCTAATCTGTTTGTTGTCGATAGAGCCATCTGGGTTTTGTTTGAATAGCCATATACCACGATCGTCCATAATCGGTTTTTGCCCTTCGGCGGTAACAATCGCTTGTCTAGCAAGATTCAAATTGTCATTTAAATGCCTTGAAATAGCAGAGTATTGCTCTAAGTTTCTATTCCAATAAAAGTCAGATAGGGAAATAGTATTCGATACAGATTTTACTTCGCTAAGTAACTCAGATAAGTACATTTCAGATGAATTAACCTTATATTTATTGCCAAATGAAATTTCGGCACTGTGATCGTCATAATCAAGCTTCATTGAGATGATTCGAAGTTCAGCACAAACATTTAATTCTTCGCACTCAACATAAGCCATATCGCCAACTTTAAGACGATTCATAGGATTTTTAAAGTTAGAGATTTTTCTGAATGAATCCAAATCAATGTCAAAAGAAATAGAAGGGAAGGCGATCTTTTCTATGACCTCGCCACAATATTCTAATAGTTGGTCTTCCATACCTTTAGCAAAAGAGTTGTCGCTTTTGGAATCTTCTTTTATAAATTCCTCATATTCTGTCATTAGTTCTTCTGTAAAGAATTTACTACCATCAAGAGATTCGATAATTTTCTCAAGTTCTTCTCTAATTTTACTTATCTCTTTTTGTATCTGGTCATATTCATTGCTATATTTTATTCTGTCATTTTTATATTCTTCCGCTTGTGCTAAGTGTTTTTTAGCTTCAATCTTTTTGCCATCTGCGCCAAGTGTTTCTGATGTTATCGCATTATCTGCCGCATCAAGTTCTCTTTTTTCGGCACGTTTCAAAAGCGCAATTGTATCGTAAAGATTACCTCTCCTTGCGAATCTCTCATTTAAGTATTTTATTTTTTGCATAAACGAAGGTTTTGCTTCATTGATTGCTTTTTCATACTTATCAAGAGCGTCGCAAAGTTCTTTACTGAAATATCCAAACTCACGGTAGAAACTCATGTTATCTAAGTAAGGCTTGCCTGTAGGATTAAAGTCTCTAAACGACAAGTTATCTTCGCCATACATATAAAGACGTGTTTTTAGATCACTCGTATTGATTTTTTGAGTAAGCGATTCAATGAAGTTTTTATCCGAAATAACAATCCCTTGATTACCGCCAATTTCTGAAATATCATAAACAGAAATTCCTCTATTGATTGTGTCAAATTGGTAGATACAATTGAATGTTTCAGCAGTGTCGATAATGCAATCTAGCATCGAACGGTTACTAAACTTTAACTCCCTTCGCTTGTTAAGCACCTTTGGAGACACATAGTCAACGTGCCAATTTGTTTTATCTACCACATGATTTAAAAAACCAACAAAAAATCCATTTTCATCTTTTCCGTTATGAACATCCCAAAGTAGACGAGAAGTAAGATTGTAATCTTCAACGATTTTATTCGAAAGCGTATATTCGTAAGAAAAAGCTTCTACAGATTTTACTGCGTCTTCGCCTGAATCCTTCGATACACTGCAATCTTTGATGACGAAATATTGATCTTCATTCAATAGAATAAAAAGATCTTCTTTGATTTCATCAAACAATTCATTTCTAACTTTATTTCCGTAAGGATCGTCTCTATAGATTGGCACCTCAAAACTAATTTCATCACATGAAGCAAAGGAAACATTCCTATTAAGCTTTAGAACGTTATAAATTTCCATAAACGGTCTTCTTTTTGAATCGCACAAAGACAAGACCATCTGCTCGTCGAAATCAACGCTAGGTACATAATATTTGCTCATAAAATCACCTACACAATTGGGAACTGTAACTTAAATTCAAGATTACAGTCTCCGTCAATTTTTAGTTTATTGTTTCCCTCAACAAGGTAAAGCCATTGCTTATTGAAATGTTCACCATAATAATTCGTAGATGTATCACTCTTAAATAAATGGTAGTCGTTATCCATAATGAAGGTTTCTTTGTCGTTAATATTCGTTAGCTTTGTTTCTTTGTTGTTATTTGATAAGTTTGTAATTGTGATATCACCATTACCACCTTTTTTTTCAATTTCGATAACAGGGGAGTAGATCCTGTTGCCAACATTTTTTAGATTCTTAATGTTAATTGTTTTACTTCCTTGGACGCTGATCGTCTCAACTCTAGGGTATGTCCATGCGTGATAAGCATTTGTAACAAATTCAATTTCCATTACGCCATAAAGCATGACACCTTTCCATGAAGTTGATCCAGTGGATATGGCGTATAAAATCTTTGATGGATCGTCTTCACTCACAAATGGTTTATACTCGTCACGAATTAACCATTCGCACACAGTAGAAAACATCTCAATTGTCCATTGTTTTTCCTTAATGGGAATGATTTGCAACTTAAACTCAATTGGTTCGTATTCGATTTTGTTAATATAATTGTGAAGCTTTGTACCATAAGTAACAGTTTTTGGTTTTTTATTTCCTAATAATTCTTGCTCAGCATCGGGTTCGCCAACTCGAACAGAATAGTAGCCCATATCCAAAGATTTCTTGCCATCAAACATAAAATATTCAGATCTCAATTAGCACCTCCTAGTGATAATAGGGGAGTAGTAGGGGAGTGGTTACCCCTACTTTCCTCTCTTTCTTAATGCTTTTTCTAAATTTCTTAATACATCAGTTGAAGCTTCTTTTATTTCTTGCGCCGTCTCTTTTGTTGCGTTGCCGTTGATTTGAACTAAATTGTCTACCTGAACATTCACAACAGGGTCATAGGTAGACGTTAGATCACGGGGGGCATAGATAGAAGGAGCAGTAGCATATTTAGCTACAATTTTCCCTAATGCGTCAAATTGTGGAGTATTGAAGATATATTCAGGATTTGCTTTTGTGCCGTGAAGCATAGCAGGACCAGTGAAATCTGCAATGCCGCCATTTTTAAACGGGTTAAGAGATGGATGTCTTAAAATGTGATAATTGTATATCCANTGCGCACCAGTTGTTTTTAGTGTTCCGTCCTCGGTGGCAATCTCTGTGTGATGAACACCACCACCAACCTACCAGAAAATATCCCCACGTCTTATTTGTTCTTGTGGTATTTTCCCTAGATCTTGCCAACCGTCCTTTGCAAGTTCAGAGCGCATATTCCCCGTATAGAACATATCGCCGCTGTATAACCCTGCATTTTTTGTTGCGAAATAAACATAGCTTGAGCAATCTCGGTGTGTTGTTGCTCTTTCTGGCCCCATAGAATATGGCATACCGTCTTGCTTATGTGCTTCGGCAAGCAGTCTTTCTCTTGCTCCACCGTCACCACTATAGCCGCCTGTTCTATATCGATCGACATCGGCATTTTGGAAGCCCATCAGATTGTTGGCCTCAATGACACCCATTACGGCATTCGTATATTTGTCGCCTGCGGGCGTAGAGCAATAGTCAAAACCACCAATGGAGCGGTCTTGCATTTTAGATAGATACTGCCTTGGATCTGAGATTCCCTGAAGTTGTTTTTTAGCCCATAAGCCTTTGCCGTCCATGCCTGACATCATGTGTCCGTAATACTCAATCGCTTCGTCCCAACTTCCGTGTTGCTTGTATCCACTTCCACCTGCATTTTTAATTCCGAATAGCGAACTTCCATTACCCCAGCCACTTTCTTCAATGGCTTGTCCGAGTATTGCGGCAAGAGGAAGATTATATTTTTTTGAAACTTCCATAGCTTTCGGGAGAATTTTCTTAATAAAATCTTTTTTCTTTTGAGAAGCATTGCCCATGATGTCATTAACCATCTTGTTGTAATCAACTGGGCCAGATCCTGAATATCCACCTGAGCTGCCATTTAATTCACTCTTTTTGTTTTGAACAAGTTTTCTAATTTCATCTAATTCAAGATCATCTGCGGGAACATCAAGTATGCTTTTTGACTTTCCAATTTTGTTGATATCTCCTGCAAATCTAGGACCTAATATATCTCCTAGCGTGTAGTTTCTTGCGGCAGGTTCATACTCTCGTAATTTCCGTATATCTGCTGTAATTTCAGAGGACTTTTCTGGATACAACATTCTTGCTACATCTAATTGAGCAAGTCGTTCAGATCCTTCACGTGTCATGTTCCCGTGAACAGCAAATCTTGGCTCTTTTTGAACATAATTCCAACGTTTGTCATTCTTGTTAGGTAACAACCTATCAAGGCCAAACACAGCACCATTTTTGTCGAAGTTGTGACTTTGGTCTCCCCACTTATCGACGATTTTCTTGCGTATTTCATGATTTTCTCTCGCTAATCGTTGTCTTTCTTCGGTGGAAGCACTGCCCCAAGCCATCTTGTTTTTCACATACTGCTCAACATCATCGTAATCAACGCCAGTGTCCTTAGATACTTTTTGTTTCCAATCAATGTAGCTTTCGTCGGTTAGTCCTAATTGTTGTTGAAGTGATCCATAAGTTGCTTTGCCGCCTAACCCTAACAATTGTAGTGAGTTGTTTATTGTTCTGGAAAGTGCATTAAACTCAAGAATGCTTTTTCTTGCCGTAATTCCTGCCCATTCGCCAATTTCTTGCATGTAGCTTATAATTGCGTTTTTAAGGTTTCTGGATTTTCCATCTATATCTTTGACCACACCTGTTTTGATAGCCATTTCGGCTTCTGCGGCCACAGCTTTAGCAGACATCGTTTCTTCAAGAGTCTTCATCTCGGCTTCTTGGCGTTTACGTAGTAATTCTAATGCGTTATTATTTTTTTCTTCCTCGGCTTCAACTTCTTTGTTCATTAAGTCTTGTTTGCCTTGAAGTTGACGTTCGTATTCTGTTAGCTGATCTTGTAAGCTTTCTTGATCTAATGTTCTGGCTCTATCTCTATGAATTTTATCTAATTCTTCTTGCTTTTCATTAAGTGTTTTCTTTAACCTAATGACTTCGCCTTTGGCTTTATATGAATCGTCAAGAGAAACAAGATTGATTCGCTTTTCAAGTTCAGTGATTTCGTCTCGTTTCTTCTTAACAGTATCTTCGTAATCTTCTTTGGCATTTTCACGGTTCAATGCCTTCATTTTGTCTTCCATGTATCGACGGAAAGCGTCCGCTTCACGTTGCATACGATCCATTTGTTTCTTATGTGCTTTATTTTTAGCGTCGTTTTCTTTCTCTAACGCTTCCATTTCAGCACGATGACGATCTTGAACACGCTCTTTGATTTTTTCGTTACGACCGTTAATCATTTGAATCGTTAATTGGTTATAACGTTCAATTCCTTCAATTGCCTTGTCTATTTGCATTTGCTTGATTTTATATTGTTCCATAGCAAGTTTGGCGGTAGCGTCTTTAATTTTATTTACTGCCATTTCCTCTTGGCTAAGCTTCTTCAAGTAGTCTTCTTTGACTTTATTTAATTCTTCAACTGTCTTGCTATACCCAACAGAGGAGGAGTTAAGGCTTTTAAGTTCTTTATCAATCTCATCAATAGCAAGTTGATACTTTCTCATCATAGACATGCTTACTAATAATTTACCTGAATATACTTCTGATAGATCTTGATTGATTCCTAATTTTAGGCTTGGGTTTAAGTTAAGCGTATCAATCATTTGTTTTTCGCTTTCAAGCGATTGAATCGTTTGTTCTGCTAATTCATTGAGGTTTTTAAGTTCGTCAATATGAGCCTTGAATCCGTCCTTAACGCCACTCTTTTTAGCGTCATAGACCATTTTTTCGATTTCACGAATACCTTTTTCTGTGAGGATATTCTTATTCTTATCTAATATTTTCTCAATCTCTTTAGCGTATTGGTATTGATCCATCTCGTCCATATCTAGCTTATGGCGAAGGTCATCAATTTGTTTTTGTACCTTTTCGGGTATGTCTTGTTTTGACGATGAACCTTTACCACCGCCGCCACGACCTTTACCGCCTCCACCACGACCAGAGCCGCCGCCTGAACCAGAGCCGCCAGTGTCTCTGTCTAGTATGTCGTGTGAATCATCATTGTTATTATTATTTAATCTGCTATTTCTATGTTTGTTTTTTCGTGGCCTAAGTAGATTATTTAGTTGATCTCTAAGCTTCATGTTTTGGTATGCGTCAGAGCCAGACATAGATGTTCTATATTGAGGAAGAATTGTCTTGCCGTCGCCCGCTCTGCCTGAAGCCGCCCACATAGCGGACATACTTTTATTTCCTTTGCTCATCGCTCTTGTTGCATTTCCAATAGCATTATAAGAAGCTGATCGAACTACACCTGCTTCAAAGCGTAATCCAAAGTCAGCAGGTAAATCTATGCCAAAATGCTTCCCATTAAAGTCAAAGCCAACATGTTGAGTTCTTCCACTAAAAAATTTTGCTTTAAATTCAAATGTCGTACTTCTTAAATAATCACCAATTGCCGCAATAGCACCAGTTGTTTGTTTCCCTGAAGCGGCAGTAGAAGTTTCCAATTGGCTCATCAAGCTGTTAAGACCTGCATTTAGTGCTTTATTTGTTTGCTCGGAGGATTCGCCTACGCCTAATAGTGCGTTACCTGCTTCCTCAATTGTCATGCCTGTAGCTTCTGCAACATCGCCAACGATTTGATCCCATAACGTGGAATTAGTATTCTTAATTCCTTCCATGATTCCTGTGAAGTCTTCTGCAAAGCCGCTGATTTCTTCTGTAACGTCGCCAAAACTTAGGGTTAAGTTTCCTGCTTCATCTATCGCTGTACTTGTTACTTCACCAAAATCACGCATTTTGCCTGTTACGCCTTCAATCGCACCTTCAGCTTTTTTTGCTTTTTCTGCGGTCTTTTGAAGTGCATTTGCATATTCGTTGATCTTTCCGTTAGAATCTACCCAGTTACCATTGACTTGCTTTAGATTATTTAGCTTTACATAAAGTTGGAGTGCTTGATTACTTACTTGATTTAGTTGCGTTCTATAGGATTCAAGCGGAATTTGCCCTGAATTTAATTGTTGATTAAGAGATGTAATCGCATTATTTAGATACATCGAAATAGCATTGCTAAAGCTTTGAACTTCCATAGGGGATAACTTCGAAAAATCGATGTTTTGAAGTTCTCTATTTAATGATTCAAAGAATTGCGTTGCAGGGATTTCGCCGTTCATAAATTGTTGACTTAGATTACCGACTGTATTAGCAACCTCACTATCTAAGTCTCTAAGTTTATTTATAAACTCATCAATTGCTTGGGAATTTAATGTATCTCCAATTGCACCTAAAGTAGAACCAACACCTACTTCATTCATAGATCTTCCTTGGTTATAGGTGTCTTCGGCGAGTTGCTTCTGATCTTCTAAAGCATTATTTTGCTCCTCAATAAATTTTTTATTGAGCATGTATTTTTCGCCGACTTTTTCGATACAATTAGCAAGTTCAGGATATTTAGAAACAAGAGAAGTGACAGTATCTAAGCTTAGTTCACCTTTTTCGTTGTATTCTTTTCTAGCAGATTCCATTGCACTAAGTTTCCCAGATACATTGTCATAGTCGTCAGCAAGTTTTTTGAGTTGCTCTTGTTCAGCTTCCATCGAAGCGGCATGTTCTTCAGCACCATCTGCGGCATTTCGTGAAGCTTCGGCTTTCTCATCTAGTTTATTTTTAATATTATCTAACAAGTCGCCATGACCGGATTTTTCTAATATTTCATCGACTATATCTTCCTTACCTACAAGTTTGCCCGCTTTTCTAACTTTCTCTATTAATGAATAAAGTTTTTCAACGCTTGTGTAGTATGAGTTTGTTGCGTTTTCAAACTCTCTTTGAGCCATATCTATATCAACTTTAGATAAGTTATCCTTTTGTGCGGCGGCAAGTTTTTTACTAGCACTCTCCATTCGTGCGGCGGCTTGCTCTACTTTTCTAGCTTTTGAATCAATTGAGCCAAACCCGAACTTATCGTCAGCATTATTTATGATTGATTCTGCTTCGGCTTTGCCTTTTTGTTTATCTAATTCAATTTCAGATTTTCTTAGTTCAATACGAGACTTAATTGCTCTGTTTGTTGATTCCATTGTGTCTGCATTCACAATATAAGCGTCTTTCGAAACACCTAATGCTTCCGCTAATCTACCTTGAACGTCTACTAACTGATCGTAGGCTTGTGTACCCTCTTTAAATGCGTCGTTATCTTCTTGTAACTTCATATAAGCGTCGTGCATTTTATCTATGCTTTCGACTTCTTTATCTAACTTACCACTTGCAGTTTCTTCAAAGGCTTTCTCTCTTGTTTTTCTAAAATAAACATAGGCAGCTGTAAGAGCGGCAATAGCACCTACAGCAATAGCAATTTGAGGGGCAGTTATTCCGAGACTTGCAACAAAACCAGAAACAGAAGCAGTGGCCTTCGCAAATGCACCTCTTAATTTTCCAACAGCGGTACCACTCACTACTGCGGCACCTGTCATTCCCTTTGTTGCGCCTTCGGCTGTCTTAACAGCCTTGCTTGCTTTACCTGCTTCATTTGCCATTTCAGCGGCATTTTTGCCTGCTTTTGCCATGCCTTCCCCTGCGGCTTGAACAGCCGCACCTGCAATCTCAGATTCAGTCTTTAACCCTCTTAGCCTTTCAATTCCTTTTTTAATTCCGGGAATTTCAAAACCATTTTTGCCGAGCGGAACACCGTTAATCAAATAGTAGAGCAAAGAGCCTTCTCGTAGCAGAATTTCGGATTTCGTAGACAATGCAATAAGTGACATATATAATGCACTAATAGCAGGAATAACTGTCTTAACAACATTAGGTAGTTTATTTAATGCGTCTATAAAGCCCTTAACACCATTTGTGACACTAGCTAAACCTTGAATAATACCTGTGTTACCGATTGATTCAATGAGTTCCGTAGCAGAAGCCTTGAGTGCCATGATTTGCTTGTTCAAACTTTTCATTTTCTTTTCGTTTTGTTCCGAAGCAAAACCCATTGAATCTTTTGAAAGGTCTACACGTTGTTGGAATTTATCCCAGTTTTCAGCTAAGTTTTTAACGATAGGAGTGAAGCGTGTACCACCGATTGTACTTAATAGGTCATTAGCACGCTTTTCATCGCCACTTGCCGCAAACTCTTTGTATTTCTTAACAACATCTCCAAACGCTTCACTAAACGACTTCAATGATTTCGTTCCGTTTGCATTATTCTTCGTCATCTCAACGCCGAATTTTTCAAGCTTCTTCATTCTGCCGTCATTCATCATGTAGGCAAAAATACTCTTTAATTGAGTACCTAGTACGTTACCGTCAACTTTCATGTTTTCCATGACGATAGAAGAAACAGCGTTTAGTTCATGAAGATCCATCTTTAACGACTTGGCATTTGCACCTGCACGAGAAGCAACTTCTGCCAAATCTTCAACATTTCTTACAGCAGTTTTATCTGCAACCTTAACTAGCGAATCAAGAATGGATTGAGACTTTGTAGCGTCGCCATTATACATTTGATTGACAATGGCGTTAATAGAAGCAACGGCGGTTTCTGCGTCTTTAAATTCAGCGACATTAAAGCCCATCATTGTGGTTTTGACCGCTTCTTTTAATTGCTCACCACTCTTACCTGTTCTAGCCCATAAAGCGGCAACTTCTTGTACGTCGCCAACCATCGTACCTGTTTCTTTGGCAATATCAAAAATAGCTTCTTTTAATTCTTTAGCGTCTTTTGTACTGTTTTGAGCAATACGTTCGACTTCAATTTGCTTTTCTTGGAAATCTGCGGCAATCTTAACAATTTCTTGCATAACCCTCTTAACTGTGTAGAGTTCTGCAACTGTTTGGCCCATGTTTCTGATCTTGGAAGGATTAACTGGCTTGTTTGCTTTCTCTAACTCTTGGGCTTCTTTTCTTAGATTAGCAAGTTTCTCATCCGATCGTTTCTTTTCTTCTTGACGACCCATTTTAATATTCGCCTTGAGTGTTTTCCCTATGCGCCCGATTTCTCTATCATAAGCTTCACGAGTTAATTTTAATTGATCTACAAGAATTTTGTTTGTAGAAGGAATAAATTTCCCCGCTTTTGTTGTCCATGTTTCTTGTATTGTACGGCCAAACTCATCGACGTATTTAATAGCAACAGATCTTGCTCGTCTTTCAATTTCGCCATTAAGGCTATCTACTCTTTTTAAAATTCCAGATTCAGAAAGCGGATCATTTTTTAAAAATTGGCTTCTCAATGTCTCAGCAGAAGGAGCCTTTGCCATCTGTTCGTTAATGCTCTTGATTTTACTTTCGTACTCACTTAATTTAGCATTAGCTAATTCTGAATATTTCCCGAGCATTGTAATGGCACGACCAAATTCCTCCGTACCACGACTTGTGTATCTTAATTCGTCATTAAGTGCCTTACCTAAATTTTCTAAATTAAATTCCTTTGACGAAAACCTATTGATTTGACTATAGTATTCTTCAAGATCTTTCGTAACCGACTTCAAGTTGGATTTTACGATTTCCTCAAAAGGATTTTTTAAGTTAGCGTTTTTATTAAAGTCTTGAATGACTTTATTAGCACTCTCGAACCCGCCTTTTAGATTATTAACTTTACTTCCAAATTTCTCAAAATCGGAAGTCATGTTCTTCGTCGCTTTATTAGCAACAGTAGAAACGTCTTCTATGTGCTTAATCGCCATAGCAAGATCATTTAGTTGTTTTTGGCTCTTAGGATCAAACTTAACGTTCAAGTCCAAATTCTGTTTGTTTAAATCTTCGCTTAATACGCCGAGATTTTTGTTAATACTTAAAATAAGATTATTGATTTCTTCAGCGTCTTTTTGGAGTTGACTATACCCTAGACCAACCTCGCCAAAAAGTTTTAAATCGTCTGTCATATTCACCTCTCTTTTAGGTATAAAAAAAGAGCGAAGCTATACTTTCTCCGCTCTTAGCTTAACAGGGTAGCTAATTCGCTTGCTTCTTCTACGGTCATCTTTCTATCTTTTTCAATTTCATCTTGAATAGAGTAGAAGGGGTTAATATCATCATCAAATTCGCCTGTCAATCCAACAGCATTGGCTTGTACATCGAACGATTGTTTTGATGATATAGCCAAAATTAAGTCGTAGTATTGAGTGATAGTCATGTTCTTGACATCGTTATAATTGAGCGAAGTATATAACAATATGGTAGCTATACCTGATCTAAAGTTTATTTTTTTTTATCTGAACCTTCGACCTTGTCATCGAAAGAAATACCTTGAAGTTCAAGAACTTCTTTAATAAATTCCTCATAATTTGTCGCATTAACATTCATCAGAATGTCATCAAGTTCATTATCTAAAAACACCATAGAGATCATGGATTTCAATCCTGTGCCGTTATCTGCCATAAAAGAAGAAGCAATGTCTTCTAGTGATACATAACGTACATAGTCAATAAATTCTCCATAATCAGCAAGTGTAATCGGATAGGCTTTTCTTGGTTCTCCATCAAGGAAGCAGTCAATCTCTACGGACTGTCCTAAAGATGTCCGTAGAGATCTAGCTTCTTGATTAACTTCTTTATTTTCTGCCATGATTACATGGTCATACTATTTGCAGTTGCGTCCTTCGGATCTACGTCTTCTACGATGTAATCCCAAAGCTTACCATCTGCACGTTTCGGGTCAAGTGCCTTAATGGACAATTGAGGTGCGTATGCAGTTTGAGGTGCGTGGGAAATTTCCAAAGAGTTATCGGATTTTGCTTTATAGATGGTTAATTGTGCTTCTTGAACGATTTGATTGTTGTCGTCATAAACGGGGATTCTATGAACGAATTTGAAGGGTTTCGGGAATTTCGTTTTGAAACCACTGGTGATGGAACCTTTACCAGAAGATTTTCTGTAGTAGTAGCCAGTAACAGTTTGACCTGCTACGGATTTGTCGAAGGTAATCTTGTTTTTAGCAACAGTAAATTTCTTCTTTTCGTCGGAAGCGGTAGCAGAGAAGCCGTTAATAGCAACAGTGCCGTCAATGGGTTCTTTCGGTAAAGTCATGGTGCCGTCTTCTTCTACAGTGAAATAGATTTGTTCCAACATTTGTTCGTCTTTGATTTCCTTAGCTTCTGCACCTTGGGAGAATTTAAGAATATCAACATCGAACATAGCGTCTTGGGCGGTAACGGTAATCGAACGGGTTTTCGGGAATTCGGTAATGGGGTAGGGATCGTCGCCACCGTTGATTTCTTCCGAATCGGAACTAAAGTTAATCGTTAAGTTTTGAAGTTTACCAAAAGCGATGGTTTCAAATTTGTCATCAAGGTCAATACAGTTTGCCGTACCAACGCCATATAAAATAGTTTTTTTAGCCATTTATTTTATCTCCTTAAATTAAAATATTGTTGTAATTAAAAGTAATACCGTACTTAGTCCATTCCATGTTATCTGCTTCGCTGTCAGGATTTCTGTTGTAGTAGTGAATGTCATAATCGAAAATTTTACTGTTATGAAGCAGATCTCTTAATCTGTCAGCGATCATAATCGTTCGCCTATCTCGTACATTCTTCTTCTTGTTGACGTAGATGTCTATTTGAATATAAGCCTGCTCTAAGATGCTAAATTTAGATTTTGAAGTTGGCAGTTCATAAATGCAAAGTCTCGTAAAATCAGTTTCTACTAAGTCTCCGGGATTCTTTTCCTCTAAAAATTGCTTTTTGAGTGTTGCCATATCATATTTTTTCTCCCCACCAATCACTCGACAGGGAACTTCCATTAACTCAAGTAATTTTTCATCTGTCGTAAGAATAGAGAATAGTTCAACTGTAATTTCTTTTAGCTTCAATTAACCACCACCCTTCAAATAAAATCCAAACGGAAATGTTCGATACGCTTCTCTTAATGTTTCTCTTAGCGTCTCTTTTGTTCTTTCTAATGCGTCTCTTAGAAAGTGATTAGGGGGTAGGGGAGTAGCAATCAATTTATTTTCGGGTATTTTAATACCCGGCGCACCACGCCCCATTTTCTCAATCGTTCCTTTACCGCCGAACCAATCGGGCACTTCATAAGGGCCATAACCCCACGTTCGAATATCACCGTGAACACGATAAGGATTGTAGTACCCGCTATCCATATAAGACCCTAAGAATGGATTGTTTATGTCCATAGATGTTCCACGTCCATACTCAATAATGAAAGCGTACCAATGATCTGAACCGACTTTAAACTTAATAAAATCTGCTCCTGATTCAACGAGTTCTTTTTTGAATGATCCACTGGCATAAGCGAAGTCGAATCCATTTAGCGTTCCGACAAGCCTGTCAACTTCATCAATAAAGAAGAAGTTTAGCCTAGCGGTCAAATCACGAACCATCGATTCAACATCAAGTTGAAGGCTCAAACGGTTTAACGTTCCAGTCATCGTAACTTGTCCTTGAGTTTGCAAGTTGGATCTTAGAAATTCCAGATGTCAAATTATCAACGTCGTTTACGTCGAAATATTTGCCTAGAACCTTAGCAACATCGCCAACTTTAATTTCTGGGTTTTTCGTAACGTCACTTTGAAATGTGTACATTCGAATAACTGTGTCGTATAAAATACCTACGTCATGCGCTCTAATTTCACCGTCTACACGTTCGACAAAGCAGTCGATATCTTTTACACTTAATAGCATATTGTCAATTGAATCACCATAAGTAGGCGATTTCGGATCTTCGTCGTAACCTGAAAGCGTTCTAAAAAAACCAACATGATTATTTAAAATCAGTGCTTTTGATGATTTTGATACGATGTCGTCGTCTGGAATAGACCAAACAAGACCAACGGCACCGTTAGGGAAGTCAATACGTGAACCACGTCTAGCATTTGACGGATATAAGTAAGAAACGTCTTTCATATTTCCCTGAATATTCGTGTAAACACGATCAAGGTCAGATAGCATAATATGTTCCATTGTTCCGTCAATTTTCACTTTTACGCCAACTTGGTTAATCATTAAGTCCGCAACAGTATGCCTGTAGTCATCAACAGGGAGATCGAAAGACGATACAGCCTTTTGTTGCATGTCGTAATAATCTGCAAGTGTATTTGTTTGCTTATCTAGCGTGGAATCTTCAATGGTTGAATTGTGATTGTTGTCTACCATGTGAATCACCTAAAACACAAAGTGATGGTTTTCAAATCTAATTTGAGAAACCTCGCCTGTAAGTCCTGCAACACCTTCTATGGGTGGATCTGCGTCTGGTATACCTACGTTATCTATGTGCTCTAAAATCTTATCTATTTGACCCTCTATCCACCAAACAATACGCATAGCTTCTTTGGCACGTTCAGTTGTACCTGAAATACTAAAAGACCTCGATTTAAAGTTTGTAGCCTTTTTTGTTAATGTATGGTGGAAATTTAAAGCAAATTCAAGATAAGAACATAATGCAGATAGTTTAATTTCAGAATTTCCCATTTTTGGCGTTTTTATATCTTCAATAGCGACGTTTTCTTCTCCTAGATAATCGGCAAGAGAGAAGTAGGTGCGCCCAAGCACAGTGCCTGCATTAGACACACCTTGAAGAACATACTCATTTAATCTTTTGTGTTCTTCTCCGAACACCTCACGTTCTTCCCTAATGTAATTGAACAGCATTCGCCGAACAGCTATCAAAGACTTAGACATAAAATCACTCTGCCAATTCTTCGATTCGATTTTCTAATAAATTCGTATAGCTTTTCGGTTTTTCTGCTTCGTTAGCAAGTCTTAAAAGTTCCTTTAATGCGTCAATGTTTGTAATGTCTTTTAGTTCCTTAGTAAGTTGAGCGTTCGTCTTTTTTAGAAGATCCTTATAACGTTTTTCGTCAAAGATGTTTTCTTCTCTAATTACGCTCTTAACTTCGTCGGGAATTTCCTTCCCTTCTGTACCCTTGCCTTCAACACGGACAAGCCCGTCGGAAAGGATAGAGGAGGAGTGAGAGAGATACAACAGTTCATCATCTGAAATAAAGGCGTAAGACTTAGGAGGGATGTTCGTAATTTTTCCATTAAACGCTTTGAAGTTAAGATTGATATTCACACCAAAGTCGTTAATGATTTTATTTTTGTTATCCAAGTTTCACCTCTTTTGCTTATTTTACTTCGACTACTGCCATAGCTTCAGGATCGGTAACAGTGAAGCCCCATTCCATATCGATACGAGCATTCCAAGTCCAATCTTCGATGGATTCTTCTTGACCTGCTTTGTTATCGCCATAAGTAGCGGAATAACCAATTTTGTCCGTAATGATGTAAAGGCGATTCTTCGGCATAATTACACGATCGTTCGCTTCATCGAACACTTCGGTGGTGGACATAATTCTAGCACCGTAGAAAGTACCAATTTGACCAGTACGTTGAACTTCTTCTTGAATAGCAGGAGCGAAACCTTCGAAATCAGCGATCTCGTTAATCAACATTTCGTCACCTAAGATTACAGGCGTGCCACCACGTTTGTATTTAACACGGCGAATAGCTTTTTTCAGGCTATCAGCGGTCAGCTTCGTGGTATCGACAAAATAATTGTCCTTATTGTTCGTTTCATTGTAGACTTGACCCAAAAGCGTGAAGATCTTATCTGCGATAGCAAAACGCAATGCTTCTTGAGCGTCGGTCAAAAGTTCCATCAAGGATTGAAGTCTACCAGTAGTTAAGTCATCTTTGAGACAAGTAGGACGTACAGAGAGCGTTTCAAAATCCATCGAAAGTACGGTGTCGTAGTTTCTGGATTTCGGGGTACTGGAATTGGGAGCAATCCAAAACGCCTTAACGCCTTTTTTCTTCAATCTAAATTCAGGTTTTTCACCATAGCTAAAGTGTTTGTTATTACTAATCATCGGCGCAATGTCGATGAAGTTCATAGAACGTTGAAGATAAATACCGATAACTTCTGCAAGTTCAGCACGTCCATCTTGAGTGGATGCCAAGTCAGAAATTAGCTTTTCAGCTTCTTTAACTTTGGGATCATCATACGAAAGTTTTTTATTCTTAAAGTCGGAAGCAATTTCCATGAAATTCAATGCCATCTATAAAACTCCTTATTTTAATACTCTTACGCCAACAGCGGGGACATCTGCGGCTTTGGTGATTTCCACAACCTCAAACATACCTTCGCCTTTAGCTAATTTACCTTCTGCACCGCAAGTCAACTTGTCGCCAACTTTTAAAGCGTCGATGCCATCACATTCGGTGGTCAACCATACATCATGTTTATCAAGCGTATAGATAACAGGACGTTTACCTTTTTCGATAATGTCGTGGTCTTGAATTTCTCCACCTTCAACAGTGTCGATTCTCAAAGTACAAAATCCCATAGCTTCGTCATCTTTGGTAGCGTAAACAACTTTTTCCTTATCAAGTTTTACCAATCTACCTTTCACCAAATCAGTTTCTGCGATCCAAAGCCCAAGCGGCTTCGAACCTAAATCAATTCTTTTTGCTAACATTATTTTCTCCTTTTAACTTAATCCTTTAAATACATCTAATAAAGCTTGCTTCGGATCAATGTCCTCTTTCGTTTTGTGAAACAGTCCATAAATTTGATTAGAGTTGTTATTATTTTGTGCGACGTTATCAGAGAAATCATCCAATGCTTTTTCGTAATATTCCACAAATTCTTCGCTAGTCATTTTGCCTAGTTCATCAGCTGTTTTTGGATTTTCGATAAAGCGTGAAACTCTTTCTAAACGCTCATTACCAACTTTTTCAATTTGATATTGTTCCACTATTGTTTGATACGCACGGGCACTATTTGTCAACTCGTCAATTTGATTTTTTAGCAATAAATTTTGCTCTTTAAGGTCTAAAATAGATTGTTCATAAGAAATATTACGTTCATTTGTGTTTTTAGGCTCTGTAGGCTTATTTACGGGCTTATTGTCTTCAACGGTAGCACTCGTATTAGTTTCTTGTTCAGAAGCCTTATTTTCGTTGCTAGAACCTTCTGTGGTGCTTTCTGTCTCTGTGGTAGCGTTTTCATCTTCTGCAACTAAAAGTGAGTTCGTTCGATCCCATGCAGGGTTCTTAACAATAGACAATCCTCTAAAATTCAAATTATAACATCTCCTTGTTTGATTTTCTTTTTCTTCAAAATCTCTATCTGCTTCGATAGAGAACTTTAAATTTCCTTCTTTGTGTAATTGAACTAAGCGTTCAGAAATTTCAGGGTAATATTTCTTCCATACAACAGCACGTACAATTGCCTTGTAATCTTCGTTCTTGCCTTCATCGACAAAAGCGTCAAAGATATAGCCAATGTTGTTTACCTTATCGGAGAAGGTGTTTGTGTTAGCGTTGTATCCATGACCTGTCGGATTATAACCATCCCATAAAAGGCGAATAGGCTTATGGCAGAAAGTATCAATGCCTTTTTTAGCGTCTGCTAATTCAATATAGGCACCATTCTTATTTACGCCATCGTGAAAAGCAACGCCTTCCATAAGTAGAAAATCGTCTTGTTCTTCTTCGGCAATTTCAAGCCCGTCAAACTGATCTACAATTTTAAAATCAACGAGATCGTTGTGTTTTTTCTTTTTATTTTTCATGATCTATCCTTTCTTGTCCCGGACGGGGCTGATCGTTGTTTGATTGATTCTTGTCGCTCTTTCGCTCATCTTCATTTTTCTTTGGTCTTCCACCTTTATCGTCCACTTCATTAAACGCTGAACCTTGGAATGGTTGTTCTCTTAATTTGAATACGTCTTGAACGTTTTGCTTATTTTCGTCTTCACGTATAGCCTTGACTGTTTCGAAGTCCATATTAAATTCATCGTAAAGCACTTCATAAGGAAGTCCGGCAGATTGGAATAGCCATTGAATCATTTGGTATTTTGTTTCAGAGTTAATCTCAATAGGGGAGAGTTCAACTTCAGGTGCTTTATCCCCGCTGATGCCATTTCGTTCAAGTTCTTTTCTGTATAAATCGTGAATAATAGAAGGGATATCCTCTCTCATTGATTCAATCGTCTTAATTAAACCTGCTATGTTAATCATGCCATCAGAATAATTACCGCCACCATCACCACGAAGCAGGGTAATAGATACGCCTAGCGAAGATAAAATATCTTTGTCAATTTCAAGAAACTTTTCTTCACCGAAAATATCCGTATTAGGGGAGATCCAATTAAGAGAAACATAATAAGGGGTAGTAGCACGAATTGAACCTTTTTTGCCTGTGAAGATTTGGTCAAAGTATTCAATCTCTTGCTTTTTAGGTTTATGATCTTTATCGCCAACAGCAATGTGTAAGATCTGATCTACAATTCCAGATGTAGTTGATTTTTCTGCTTCCTTCATCAAGTTCTTTTGTGATAGATCTGTGAAAGCGGGAAGTAGGAAAGTAACGCCATATTTTTCGTATCTCGAACTATTGTTCTTGATAAAATACGTGTTTTCGATATTTAGATCTGTATAACCAGATGTTTGATTCGCACGATGCACTTCAGGAGGATAAGCTTGTTTTAAAAGTTGTCTTTCTTTATCCGTTAGCGTGCTGTACTCTGAACTAAATTTATTGTGGTCGAACTTTAATTGTTGCTTACCGTTAATAATCAATTCAGATACTTCAATAACACTTAGCGGAAGAATGTCTACATAATCACCATCACGGTCATAAAGAGCGACATTACCTGTCAAAGCAAGTTCAAATAAAATATCTTTTAGCAGTCTAGTCATGTTGATTCGTTTGTCGTAATCTTCAAGAATCTTCTTAACCCTAGTTCCGCTTTTTCTATAATTTTTCTTAATTCCTGTGATTCCAAAATCACGAATAATGTTTACCGTTCGCATGATTACACCCGACTTATAATAGAAGTAGCGGGATAAAGAACATATGTTGTCGATATTATCTTGTGGATTTTTTAAATACTTTTCTAATTCAAATTCTTTTGGCGTACCATTTACGGCAAAGTTATCTTGATAATATGTCGAATAAGAATTGTTCTTTGAGATTGTACCTGCGAACTCCATATCATTAAATGTTGTCAATTATATACACCTCGACTTGAAATAGATACATAAGGGAGTTCAAATTCATCTTCATTAAAAAATTCATCTTCCATCTCATCAGCACCAAACATACACAAAGAGAGAGCAGTCCACCTGTCCTTACGACCTTCACTTAATCCACCTCTTGGCACATCAAATGAAAGTAGATTCCCTTTTGGTTTTGCTTCAATGCTCATGATTTCATTTCTTGTTTTTCTTGATTCATCTATCTGCTCTAATTCATCAATATTTAGGTTATCTTGATACACACCTTCCGTCTCATCTGCATACATCTTTAATTTTCTTTTTTGTACGCTTTTCTT
>QWBY01002600.1_pt1 | contig 23785 bp, 19 predicted proteins | sample 1972471 | NCBI WGS metagenome assembly QWBY01 (sample SAMN09866722, study PRJNA288562) | Human gut metagenome isolate term6_stool, whole genome shotgun sequencing... | reverse complement strand
CGTTGTTGATGGGGTTGTAAATTGCACGGGCGTGATATATGGCGTGAGGACATCGTTGTTCCTTACGTCACAACGTATGCCGTCACGCTACGTTGCGTATAGATGCATATACAATTATAAAAATATAATTAAACAAACGCTGCCCGTAACGGCGACCAGTTTTTTTATCCATCGAGCAGAAATTTTAATTTCGTCGCGAGATGAGATAAAAAGGTGTATCGCCGCCAAAAGGGAAAATGTTGGGAGAAGGTTTTGGTGAGGTTCAACAAAAATCAAACGTCAAGAATTCACAAAAACCCCACACATGCACCCCCCCACCCCAACCCCCCCCACACAACCGCAACAAAAAAAGCACCCTTTCGAGTGCTTTATTTTTTTACCAACCTGTATAAGGTTTTACATATGTTCCGTTCGAGTATTTCGAAGAGGACCAACCGTTTGATGTTTGGTATGCTCTCCAAATTCTCGTTTTGCTCTTCGGAACTTGTGAATAGCTGATTGTGTTTGTTGCAGCGACGATGTCGTAGTAATATGGGCTTGACATTGTAACGTCTGAGAATTTATTCATTTGTGCGCCATATTTATTGATGAATTCTTTGTCGACACCGTAGTTCAATGAGCGGTTCAAAATTTGAACTGCTTGTCCTCTCGTTATCGGAGCTGACGGATTGAATTTGTCCATTCCGATCCATCCTTTTACATATGCTGTTTGGATGTAGTGAACGCTCCAATAGTGTTTTTCGATTCCAAAAACATTGCCGTTTTGCGGTGTGTGTCCGCCGAGTCTTGCTGCGATGACGATGAGTTCTTCAATCGAAACAGGTTTTTGCGGATAGAAGTTTCCGTCCGGATTACCCTTCATGATGTTGTGCGATGAAACGAGGTTGACAGCTTTTTTGTACCATCTTCCCGATTCAACGTCGTTGAAATTCTTCGGAGCAAATGCAACTGTGTCGCCCGATTGTTCGAGAAGATTTTCAATGATTTGTGCCATTTCAGCTCTTGTAAGAGTTCCGCTCGGATTAAATTCAGTTCCGTTAACGCCCGTCATATAACCGCGTCTGATATAGAGTTTCATTCCGTCGGTCTTTGCTTTTTTGATTGCCTTTTCGAGCTCTTCGATTGCGCCCTTGACGGATGCTCTGCCTTTTGCAGCTTTTCTTCCGTAGTTTGCAGCGTCTGTGAGTTCGCTTCTGTATGGAGCCCATTGTGCATCGTTTCTGGATGCTGCAAGTTCTTCAGCTTCGCCGATCAACTTCTTTAGTTCTCTGATTTTTGATGAATTTTGGTCGTAATAATATCCGTCATAATAATATGGGTCATAATACCATGGATAGTAATCGTAGTATCCGTCATAATCTGATGAACTCGGATATGAAACCTTCATAAGAGGAGCGTTTGCACTTATTGCAACGGCGTTTATTGCATCGACTGTTCTTTCAACAGCGTCTCTGATGCTTGAGCCGTAGTAGTAGCCGTAACGTCCTTGGTATCCGTAGTACGGGTCCCAATCTTCGTCGTAGTCGTACCAATATCCTCTGCCGTAAGCATAGCTCGGATAATAACCGAATTCTCTTCTGAATTCATTGTATGTGTAAGGTACGCCGTCTCTGTAGTAGTAGCCGTTTTCGTAATAGTCATACCAACCGTCGCGGTAATAACCTCTTCTATACTTGCCGTTCCAATAGCCTCTTCCGTAATAGTCGGACATGTCATATTTAGGATAATATCCGAAGCGTGCTTTGAATCCGCTGTATGTGTAAGGAACGCCGTTTCTGTAGTAATAACCGTTTTCGTAGTAGTCATACCAACCGTCGCCGTAGTAACCGTTCCAATACTTTCCGTTCCAATACTTGTTGTAGTAACCGTTTTCGAAATCATTTGCAATGCTCTTTAAACTTGCAAGTCTATTTTCGAGATTTGTTCTTGAACTGTAGCTTGCGCTTCCGTAGAGCGAATGAGCCATCATTGCATTTGCATTTGCGATTGTAGTTCTGATTGCGCGAGGAACTCTTGCCGAATAGTTGTCGCTTGGAACAGACGGAGTTGTTTTTCCGTCGAGTTCGGCTTTCTTTGAATCGAGAAGAGTACCTGCTGCATCTAAAGTTTCTACAGTTGCTTTATCATTTTTGTATTCTGTTTCAGCAGCTTCCAATGCTTTTTCAAAAGCAGTTTTTTTATCTTCTGTTGCATTTTTGTATTTGTCTGTATCTTTTACAGCTTTTGCAGCATCGATTTTTGCTTTTAATGCTTTTTTAGCTTTTGCAAGTTTTTCTTCCGGAGTTTCTCCCGGTGTTGGTTCTTCTTTTTTGGTAAATTTCCAAGTACCTGTAAAAGTAAGATTTTCTTGAACGTTTGTTTGAGTTTCGTTCGGACTCCAAGAAACAAAAGTCCAAGTTCCTTCTTCGGTAGTTACATCTTCCGGTTTATCAGGAACTTCAACAGTTGAACCTTTATCAACTTTTTTAGACTCAGGAGCAACAATTGATGTAGGAAGAACATTTTCAGCAGAATCGCTTACATATTTGTATTCTACATCTATTTGTTCTTTAACAGGTTCTTCTTTCTTGGTAAATTTCCATGTACCTGTAAAAGTAACTTTTTCTGTAACGTTTGTTTGAGCTTCATTCGGACTCCAAGAAACAAAAGTCCAAGTTCCTTCTTCGGTAGTTACATCTTCCGGTTTATCAGGAACTTTAACAGTTGAACCTTTATCAACTTTTTTAGACTCAGGAGCAACAATTGATGTAGGAAGAACATTTTCAGCAGAATCACTTAAATATTTGTATTCTACATCTATTTGTTCTTCTTCTCCACCTTCTTCCTCTCCCAGAGTTCCATCTCCCGGTTCTGCCATAACTTCTTTTTCTGTCACTTCTTCCTCTGCAAATACTCTGCCAAGCGGCAACAATGTCAATACCATCATGACCGCAACGAGTATACTGATAAATCTTTTCATATTATCCTCCTTGAATAAAATTTTTGGGCTTGCCCAAATAAGTACACTGTGATTTATAGAATCAAATAATGTATATATTAAATTTTTCTGACAAGTCATTATTTGATGATTCTATTATATATCATAGTTACCCGTAATTCAATAGTAATATTCAATAAATCCTATTAATACATCACAAATTAGCAAATTCTTGTAAATTGTAATTTAAAATACAAAAATCGATTGCGCATTCGGGTTTTTATTTAACAAATCATTCGAGATGTGCTATAATAGTTGATGTAATTATTTATGGAGGTATAATATGACTGACGCAAAAAAATTTACTACTAAAAAAATTGCAATCATAGCACTTATGATCGGACTTGTTTATGTCGGTTCGCTCATTTCATTTTACATTCCGGTCGGCATCGGAACTCCGACAAGACTTCACCTCGGAAACGGTTTTTGTCTTTTGGCGGGAATGATTTTGGGACCTATTTGGGGAGGCTTTGCTGCGGGAGTCGGCTCGGTTTTCTTGGACCTCACAAACCCTGCATACATCGCTGGCGCTCCTATAACATTTATTTTTAAATTTTTAATGGGTGCGGTTTGCGGTGCAATCGCAATGAGCAAAGACGGACAAGGTTTGAACAAAAGAAAAAATCTCATCGGCGGAATTTTAGGACAATTAACATACATCGTCCTTTATATCGGAAAGACATTTTTATCCTTGAATCTTCTTTTCGGCGTTCCAAAGGAAGGCGCATGGGGAGTTCTTGCAACAAAACTCGGCTCAAGCGTTATAAACGCCGTTTTTGCGGTAATAATTTCAATGGTTCTTATGTATGTAATAAATAAGAGACCTGAAATCAGAAGACAAGTTGACGAAATAAACTAATGGATAGAGCACGCATCTTGCGTGTTTTATTTCATTTTTATTACATATCGAAAGAATATGTATTGAAAAAAATCAGACGGGGTAACAATGTAATAGAGAGACGGAAACTCACGAAAAATCAAGGAGGTTTTTTTATGAAAAAATACATTGCTATAATATTGGCGGCTCTAATGCTCATAAGCATAACGCCTTTTACAACTTTCGCCTACTACGGCGACTACTACGACAATTACTACAACAACTACGGCGATTTAGTCGTAAGCGTTATGGGCGACGATCGCTATCCGATCGACGGAGCGGTTATAAAAATCTACGACTTTGATGGAAGAGACGTCATGCCGTACGGCTACTACAACACATACAGATTGCCTTACGGCTACTACACGGTCGTTGCGACATATATGGGCGTCGAATCGAGAGAAACGGCTGTGGTAAACAGCTCTACAAACTACGTGAACCTCACGCTTTCGACTTCGAACAACTACAAATACACATTTGTCGTAAACACCGTTGACAGAAACGGCTTCGACATAAGAGATTTGGACGTTCGAGTTTACGATCAATACGACCGCGAAATCACGAGCTCCGGCGGAGTTTACACAATCGGTTATGCCGGAAAATACAGAGTTGACGTTTACAGCGGCTACAAACTTGTAAAGAGCGCATACTTCGACTACACCGATATAAAAAGCGGTGCGCTCACAGTGAACATTGACGGCGGATTTGAATCTGCGGATGCGCCTCGCGCTTTGACGGACACGCTTAAAATCGCAAAAGACATCAGAAGATGCGGCGACTATGGCTCCGTTTCAAAAGACTTGAGAAACAAATTCGAAACAAGTCTCGACACCGTTTCAAACATTGTTGACGACTTCAAATACGGAAAATTCTCATACTCATACAACGGAAGATACTATGACAAATACGGAAAATACTACAACGGCTACTACAGAAACTACGACTCATACAGAAACGGCTACTACTATGTAAACGGAATTCCGTACTCATACTACGAATTTTACAAAAAATTCGGCTACTACCCGGATGAATATGACAAAGGTCGCGGCTACAACTACACCGCCGACTGGTACCTCGACAAATACAACGGTCTCTCGATGAGATACTATGTAGAAACTCTTGTCGACGCTGTAAATGCAGTGCTTGACGATATGCCGATTTCAAGCCTTTGCACACGCGACATCGGACATTTGAAATACCCGAGCATCTACGACTACAACGGCTTCGACACAATCGGCTCATACGACAACAAAACTGTAAAAGAAGCAAATGAACTTATCGCAGAAGCGAAAAAATTAAAAGACAAAAGAAACGATTCATATTGGAAAAAATATAAAGACAATCTCGAAAAAGCGATTGCCGAAACAAACAAAGCTCTAAAGGGAAACGGCGGACTTAAAAACGCTGTAGAAAACCTTAAAAAAGCGATTGCCGAAGCAAAGAAAAACGACGGAAAGCTCTACACAAGACGCGCATACATGAAAGGTCTCACCTCGACGACATTCAGCCCGTCCGGCACATTAACCAGAGCCGAAATGGCACAAATCATTGCAAATCTTTTGGAACAATCCGGCAAAAGCTACTCATACGGCACAGCAAACTTCAGCGACGTTTCGCAAAACGCATGGTACTACAACGCCGTGAGAGCCGCTTCGAACTACGGCATCATGGTCGGAAGACCGGGCGGAAAATTCGACCCGCAAGGACTTGTGTCAAAAGAAGAACTCATAGTCATCGCCGCAAGACTTGGCGGACACGAAGCTATGAACGGAAACACATTCCAAATCAAAGAACACTACTGGAGCGTTCCATACATCGAACGCGCTTTGACAAACGGATGGATTGAATACGGACAATTTAACCCGTCCGAAAAAATAAGCCGCGGCGAAACTGCAAAAATCATAAATAAAGCAATCGGCTACGGCGCCGACAAAGAATACATCGACAAAAATACGAACACAATGACGACATTTGACGACGTCGACAGAACGAATCCGTACTACTACGAAATTCTTGTCGCAACAAACACAATAAGCTACCAAAGAACCGAAACCCTTCGAATCTGGAGAGCGCACGTCACAAAAAACGGCACATGGAGCGATTCGAACTTCGGAAACGGCGACGTAATCTCGCCGATAAAATAAAATAAAAGCCGGCAAAACCGGCTTTTGTTGTAAAAGAAAGGAAAAAACATGAAGAAAAAAATACTACCTGTGCTCTTGGCACTCGGAATAATGGGAACCTCGGTGCCGCAAAAAACGACTGCGGCGGAGGACCTCCTGAAAAACCAAATAAACATCTCGATTGAAGACATGGTTATCGAATTCCCGACAGTACTATATAAGGAAGAAAACTATTTAAAACTGAGAGACTTTGCATACGTCATAAAAGACTACAAAGAAATCGAAGTCGAATACAAAAAAGATGAAAACGGAAAAAACAAAATCTACATCAAAGACGGAAAATACACGCCGAAGGGCGACGAACTGAAAAGTGAAATCGACTTCAAAGGCGCCGTAATCGGAACGGAAACTCTCTCAATCGGAAACGAAGACATCCAAATGAGCAAAGTTAATGTCAAAGGCTACAACTACTTCAGACTGAGAGACCTTGCAAAAGCTCTCGGACTCGACGTCAGCTGGAACAAAGAATCAAGGAGCGTGAGAATTAAAAAAATGGGCGAAATGAAAGACGGCACAATTCAATTTAGAGAAACTGCAACCGAAAAAACGGAACATTCTCCGATACTTCTCGTGAAAGACGCGGGAGAAGGAAACATCTCAATCACCTACTCCGTGAAAGTGAACACGGGCGGCTACTCGCTGAAAACAAAATCCGTTCGAAGAGTGGGAAACAAAATCATCGTCACCCCGGACCTCATCGGACCGCCGGCTGACTCAATGGTCACCCAAGTCATCAGCTACCCTACAACAACAATCGTAATCCCGAAAGCGGAGTTGCCGGAAGGGTATGTGATTGAAATTGAAGGAGCGGGGGATGCTGGCAACGGAATGTTGACGGATAGATAAATTTGCGATCTATTTTGCGATATATTTTGTAGAAAATTGCAAACGCATCCGTAGCGCGACGGTTCTGTGAATCCTCGTGCCTAAACACCTGCGCAATCAAAAATTGAGTATGCGGCGCATCTCATCAAAATATCCTCGCAAATTACAATGTTTATATGGGAATCGGCAATCATGACATCGCCGGTTCTCTTTTTTTGTTATTGTATAACCTCGCAATCGCGTCTGTAACGGCGGGCACTGTGTGTCCCGCCGCCCATTTTTTGTGTACGTGGAATATGTATTATTACCAACAACGGTGTGCCAATAAAATATCTCGCCCAAAAAACCATTTACACCCCCACCAACAACGCTTACTTCATACAATATCAAACCTAAAACCAATAAATCCCTCCTCAATTCATAACTACAATGATTTTATATTCTTTTAATCCTAATACCAATAAAATGCACAACTATATAATAATATGGTATAATTAAAATAGAATACATATGAGGGGAGGGGAAACATGAATATAAAAGACTATCTTGGAGAAACAAATTTTTATGATAAAAAGGAACAACTGGAAGTTAAGAAACCAAAATCCTGGTTAAAATCTGTTTCGGCTTATGCTAACGGGAGAGGTGGTAAATTAATATTTGGAATCAAGGAAGACAATACCATTATAGGACTGAAAGATTTTAAAAAAGATTCCGAAGACATAAGTGAAATTATAAAGACAAAAATGGATCCTGTCCCGGAATTTGATATGGAATTAGAGGAAATTGATGAAAAAATAATTTTGATTTTAAATATATTTTCCGGGCGTAACACTCCGTACTTTGTAGTTGACGGTGGGACAAGAACGGCATATAAGAGAGTAGGAAATCAAAGTGTCCCTGCCGGAAGAATAGACCTGTTTAATTTGTCGTTAAAAGGAGAACATATTAGCTATGATTCTTTAGAGTCTATAAAGAAATTGGAAGATGTCACATTTAAAGAACTAGCTATAGAGTACAAACAAAGAACGAACGGAGAATTTGAGGAAAAAGATTTAAAATCATTTGGACTTGTAAACGATGAAGGAAATCTTACGATTGCAGGAGCGCTATTTGCAGACGGCTACCAAGTATATCAGTCGAGAGTATTTTGCACAAGATGGAATGGATTAACAAAAGCAAATGGAAGAATGGATGCCTTGGATGATGCAGAGTTCGAGGGAAATATTGTTTATCTTCTGAAAGCGACGTTAGATTTTGTAAAAAGAAACTCTAAAAAAATGTGGAAAAAAGGACCGGTATATAGGACGGAATATCCCGAATACCCGGAAAGAGCTGTTCAAGAAGCCTTGGTTAATGCTCTTATTCATCGAGACTACTCTATTGTTGGAAGTGAAGTCCATGTGGATATATATGATGACAGAATGGAAATCTACTCTCCGGGCGGAATGTATGACGGGACTTTTGTTCAAAATCTTGATCCGCTAAATGTATCTTCAACTAGAAGAAATCCAATAATTGCAGATATATTTGCAAGAATGGATTTAATGGAAAGGCGTGGCTCCGGTCTTAGAAAAATTATTGAAGCATATAAAATGGAAGAGAATTATAAGAATGATTTAGAACCTGAATTTAAATCCACTGAATCCTCATTTATTACAATCTTGAAAAACCTAAACTATAATACAAAAAATGACGGTCAAAATGACGGTCAAAGTGACGGTCAAAATGACGGTGAAAATGTCGGTGAAAATGTCGGTCAAAATGTCGGTCAAAATGTCGTAAAAAAACTAAAACCTGCTGATAGACGTAAACAGATATTAAAAATTATCAGTTTGAACCCCAAATATACAGCATATGATTTGTCTAAAAATTTCGGGGTCGTTGAGAGAACTATCCAACGTGACTTAAAATACCTTACCGAAGCAAATCTTATAAAATATGTAGGCAGTGCAAAAGACGGCTATTGGAAAATATTAAATGAAGATACAAAATAATATGAGAATACGTTTAAAATAAAATTCAATGCTTTTGAAGAGATCGATTTACTCGGTCTCTTTTTTATAAATACAATGATACTCAAAATGTCGTTCAAAATGATACTCAAAATGATACCTAAAATGATACCCAAAACCTTATCCCAACATTCCCCCTCTTGGCGGCGCGTATGAATTGTTCCACTATATTTGACTTTCGTTGTTATAACAACATACAACCAACGGTGTTTTTATAAAATATATCTTCAAAAATCACACGTAAATATTTATCACACCGTTATACTTTACCATTGTATACAATTGCAAGCGCATCTGTAGCGCGACGGTTCTGCGAATCCTCGCGCCATATATCACGACCGTGCAATTTACAACCCTACCAACAACGCTGTGTCAATAAAATATCTCGCCCAAAAACCTCATACCAATTTCAGACCTATATTCGCGCAATGCGTATTCCCAAAATATCTTCCTCCATTTTCCCTCTTGGCGGCGATACACCTTTTTATCTCATCTCACAACGAAATCGAAGATTTCTGTTCGATGGATAAAAAAACTGGTCGCCGTTACGGGCGGCGTGTATGCATCTATACAATTTTATAACCTCGCAATCGTGTCTGTAACGGCGGGCACTGTGTGTCCTGGCGCCATATTTGACGACTAGTTTTTGAAGAACCCCACCAACAACGCTGTGTCGAAAAAATATCGAACCCAAAACCAAAATAATTTTTACAATATATAAATTCACACATCATTGTACGTTTCCCAGAACGTAACGGCTCACTGTGTGTCTCGCCGCCATATTTGTTTTTCGTTGTTATAACAACATACAACCACCGATGTGTTTATTAAATATCGAAACCCCACCCCAACCCCATCCCCAATTTCTCGCAAAACCCTCCGCAAATTTTCTTATTTTCAACCACCCCCCCTATCGTTTGCCCGGGATTTTCGATGAGAAACGCTTAGATGAAATATTTCCCACCATTCTCCTTATTGGCGGCGATACACCTTTTTGCGCGTTCGGTTACGAAATCAAAGATTTCTACCTCACCCGCAAAAAAACTGGTCGCCGCTACCTACGGCGTACATAGATTTATACAATCTAAATCATTATTGTATAAGTTCTACAAAATTACAACGTCTCCCCAACCACCCTCTCGCCACCCATTTGCCCGGACATTTTGATGAGAAGACCATACAATGTTTGTTTATTCCTAAATGTCATCACTCACAATCGTGTATTTATTCATATCCCATGATTGCGGCGTGTACATAGAACATTATCAAAACGCCCAAAACCTTCGCTAAAATGGATGAATAACGCCGCTTTGGAAGAAGCGACCAACCGAGGCGTATTGGTAAATACGTCGCAGGTTGGGAACTTCTGAAAAGCAAGTTAGTCGCCATTTTAGCAAGAATAATTCCGTGCGAAATATTTCAGGAGTGAGACGTACTGGCAAGTACGTCGCAGCGACTGAAATATTGAATCAAGTGTTTATCGCGAAAGTTAGACCTAACCCGTGCTTTTTGATTTGTAAAATCAAAAACACGATGGTAGGTCTTTCGCAAAGACGTCCGGCGATATTTCGACGAGTAGGAGAAATAAGCCGTTGACGTCGACTGCAATAACCGCAAACAAAATATGTAATACAGAGTTAATGCCACCGTAACACCCCTGTAACATTCATCGGGTATACTGTAGGTACAGTAGATAAAAAATCTACAAAACGATAACGACGGATGAGATTTCGCCGAAAGGGCATTCAATATTACACTTGTATTACAAATGTCCCTAAAAGGTTGCAAATCTCCATTCAATGTTGTTATAATAATACTAGTCACATATGCCATTGTCATCGACAATAGGCAGTGATCAAAAAATTTAGGAGGTCATAAGACTTATGAACAAGAAACTATTATCACTATTATTAGCTCTTGTCATGGTGTTCAGCTTTATTCCGGCATTTGCTGCTGAAGAAGCTCCTGCTGAAACAGACAAAAAAGTTGAAGAAACTGAAAAAGCTGTTGAAGAAGCAGAAGAAGTAGCAGCACCAGAAGAAGCTGAAACAACACCGGAATTTGTAAAATTCCTTACAGACAACGGCTATGTACAAGGTGACAAAAAAGGCGATTTGATGCTCGACAAAAACTTAACAAGAGCTCAATTCACAGCACTTCTAGCTAGACTAGACGGAAAAGACGACGTAGCTAAAGCTATGAAAACACTTGGAACAAAGTTTATGGACGTAACAGAAGCTCACTGGGCAATCGGTTACATCATGCTGAAATCGCTACAGTACTCGTAAGATACCTTGGCGTTGACACAATGGGATTCAGCTATCCTGTTGACTATGTTGCAAAAGCATATGAACTCGGACTCATGAAAGGTCTTCCTGAAATTGAAAACCACAAACAAGCTGCAACAAGAAAAGACATGTTCCAAATGCTCTACAACACAATCAGCCAAAAAGACTTCGGTAGATTCAATGTTTACAAAATGATCGTTCTTGAAAACAACAGAACAACAAACTTGAGACCAAACGAAGTTAAAGCTGAAGTTCTTTCAATCGTACAACAAGCAAACAATGTTGACGAAAGAGGAGTTGCTAAAGTTGGAGAACAAAAGAAATTCTCGCTTGTAAGAAAGAATGCTAAAGACGAAGACGAAGTAATTGCAGACAGCGAAAACCTTCTCGGTAAAGTTATCAACGCTACAGTAAATGAAAAAGGCGAACTTGTTAAAGTTGAAATTGATAATTCATATGATTATCTCTTCGGTTCATTAACAAAAGCTACAGATAAGCAACTCGGTGTTAATTGGTCAAACTACGATGTACGTGTAGATGAAAGATACTACCACAGAGATGACAGAAGATATGACAACGACGACAGAATGTACAGAACATATCTTACAAAGGGATCCAAAGCTGAAAACTTCAGCTACAGAGAATTTGCAGATAAAGTTAAAGCAGAAAAGATTGAACCTAACTATGTAAGAGCAACTGTAAAAGACGGTATGGTAATGTTCATCGATGCATTCCAATGGAACGACGTTGCTCCTGTTAAAGAAGTTAAGAGAGACGGAAAAGACGTTTACTACTATGATGACGCATCAGATGCAGCAGTAAGAAGAATTCAACCTAAAGGAAGAATCATCGGATACACTGAAAAAGACGGTTTCTATGCATTAACAGCTGACAAGATTAAAGCTGACGACGTAATGCACTGGACAAACAATTTATACATTGTTCGTCAAGATGCTCCTGTATCAGGAAAACTTGTAAAACACTTTGTAGAATATTATAAAGATATTGATGCTTCAAGCGAAATGGTAACAATCGACGAAGATGATTACTACTTGAACTCAGGTGCTAACGAAGGTTCTCCTTACAGATCAGTATATGGTTACAAGGATCACTATAAGACAACGATGTCAAGATTCAACTTGAACGATATGCTTGACGGAGATGTAACAGCTCTTCTCGATATCGCTGGTGATATTCAACTTATCAGAAGCGGAAGAATGTTCAACGATAGACTTGCTCTATTAAGCAATGCTGCATATGACAAATTCTCATTCTATGCACCAAACAAACTCGATGACTATACAGCATTCTGGGATACAAAGACATTTGTTCAATATTTCTCAGTTCACGATGCAAACAAAACTGATACAACAAGCGCAAGAACAGCTGACAAATTTGAAAGACTTGACCTTGTTTACACATTAACAGGTAGCGAAAAAGCTGCTGAAGTTATTGCACTATATGCAACAAGAGAACAAATGGCAGACAGAATGAGCCTCGTTTCAAATCCTGAAATTTCAAGATGGAACTCATTCATTAAGATTGGCGACAAACAAATGAGATATGACAACGATACAGAAGTATTCGCTGTTCAAGATATCACAAATCCTAAATCACCTGTAATCAAGATTACAATGGGAGAAGCTATCGCTCATATCAGAAACGGATATGGTGACCTTAAAGCTTATGCAGTAAGCCAAGCAGATTATGCAAGATTCCTCAAACACCCTGATAGAGAATTCGCTGGATTCAACAGATATAATAATTTTGCTGAAGATTTAGCAAAGACAATTGTATTCTCAGGATGGCAAGGACTTGGATATGATTGGGATTACAAGACATATGCAAGAGTAGATGCAAATACAACATTTGACAACTACACAGTAAGACTTGATCTTGGAAACGGAAATGTTGAAACATTTAAATTAAGCAAAGAATTCAACACAGTTAAAGCACACCAACTCAGAGCAGGACAAGAAATCTTTATCGCTGTTCTAAGAGGCGAAAAAGATGCACAAAAAGAAATTGTTATTGAACAAGTTCTAAGAACACCTAACGATTTTGTTGCATACGGTCGTTATGGAAAAGCTGTGAACGCTTATGGATTCAACACAACATTTAAAGCTGGAGAAAAACAATTCTACACAGACTCTAAGACACAAACATTTGGTAAATACTCAGTATTTACACCATTTGTTAAAGTTGTAGGTATTGACGGAACATCTTATAAACCTGGTTATGCTAGAGCAATCTACTTTGTAGCTGGAAGAGATGCAGACACTGCACAAATCGTTCCTACAAATGTTAGAGCTCAAAATGAACAAGATATCTTAAAGAAAACAGATAGTTTCTCAATTAAGATTGGAAAAGATTTCTACGGTAATCCTGCATATGTAAAAGCTGGTGTATATAACATCGTAATTACAAAACCTGGTTATGTTTCAGTTCCTGTAACACAACCTGTAGTTGTTACAGATAATAATGTTACAAAACAAGAAGATGTTCTTGTAAATCAAAATGTAGACTTGATGAAGAAGAAAGTTGCTATTAACTATTTTGATACAGATGGAAAAACTTCTATTACTGAAACTGATTTAATTACAATTAAAGGAACAGATTTCACAGGAATGGAAATTGAAGGTACTGCAGATAAGATTACTACACTTGCAGCAGGTAAATATACAGCTACCTATGTAAAAGATGCAAAGACTCAAACAAAAGAATTCGAAATCACATTTGAAGATCTTGAAAAGGCTTCATTTGATGTAGTATTTGGCGAAGAAGTATTTGCATTGACTGTTACTGTAGAAGATAAAACTCCAGCAGCTGTTGAAGGTGCAAAAGTAGTAGTTAACAAAAAAGAATATGTAACAGATGCTAATGGAAAAGTTGTTATCCCAGGATTAAAAGCTGGCTCATACGATATCGATGTTAAAGCTAGATTCTATGAAGACAAAACTGTAAATCACACAGTTGATGCTTCTAATACTACAACAACAATTACACTTGATGCATTGACATACAATATTAAATATGTATTGAAACTCGATGACAAGAATACAGTAGGAACATTTACAGGATATAAGATTGGACAAAATATTCCGGCAGTAAACGGCGGATTGTTCAAACCTGCATTTGATGAAACAAAACATAATATCAAATGGTACGCAGAATCAACTTATGTAACTCCTGTAGAACCAGGAAAATCTGTAATCAGAGATATTGTTAAAGTTGCAAGTCCAGAACTATTTGACCAAGGATCATCACCTGTAGAAGTTGTTATCTACGGTTATATTGTAAAATAGTTTCATGACTATTTAAGACAAAGACCCCACATTGGGGTCTTTTCTTGTACATAAAAAAATCTCTATTGAGGATCTTACTTACTTCCCGTAGATATTATAGAATCAATCGAATAGGGGCTAAAAACTAGCCCCTTTCACACCACCCGTACGTGCCGTTCGGCATACGGCGGTTCAATATTCTCTTGTATCATATTGTTTATTTCTGATGAAACTATTTAACTTTATTCTTTTTATATCCGAACCTTGAAGAATGAATACGTCATTCCTTGTATTCCATCAAGTCATAGTTCATCCTTTTCAAATATTACAATGAATATTGTTCCTCCCTTCGCTCCATTTCCATTACAGAAACTTCCTCACTACTATGGATTCTGCTGACTTCTCATAGTTTCAAGCCACGATTTCGCTATTGCTTCTTCTCTCCTAGATGTCGCCATCTAAAACTTGCAAGTCGCTATTAGATTCGTCGGTAACTACGCTCTGTAGGGAATTTCACCCCAGCATTAGAACATGCCCGTCATACCAAAAAAATGAGGGCGCATACCCCCATTTTCTCTGTCTTCCTTCCAATTTTCCTATTCGATTTCCCTCAATCAAACTACTGAATTCCATTTCGCATTTTTTCAATCGCCCGGGATTTTAGATAAAACACTCGGGTTTCGGAAATGGATTTCATTTTCGAGATTTCTTTCGCGGTTTTTTCGGAGAAATAAAAGAGTTCGATGATTTCTTTTTCGTCGTTGTCGAGCTTTTTCATAAGTTCTTCGACCATAATCTTACTTTCGTGCTCCGCATACGGGTCGTAGCCGCACGGCTCGAGATCGACGTCGGCGTGCATGCGCCGCCTTTCGTACTTTTGTTTGTTTCGAAAAAGCGTCCTCAGGCGCACTTTTAAATACCACGGGAGCTTCGCTCCGTCCTCTTCATCAAATTCCTTTAAGGCTCGAATAATTTCCTCTTTGCCGTCCTCAATCAAATCCTCATACAGATGCGGATAGTTGGCGTAAGCCTTGATTGTTGAGATTATTAGCGGCATAAATTGATTGATAATAAAAATTTCATTAATATTCTCCATCTTTTTCTTCCTTTCCCTTTTAGTTAATCATTATTTTTAAAATACATCGATGGCAAAGGATTTCCGGCATTGACTTTGTATTTCAAATATAATTATATCATATGAATTTAGATTACGCAATAGTTTTTTCTAAAAAACAAAAATAAAACTCGCCGTGTCACGAAGGTCAGATGACACGGCGAGTTTTATTTTTAGTTTTGTGCTTCGACAAGTACTGTCTTTGTAGTTTCGATTATTTCAGCTTTTGCAAGCGTTTTGAAAGGCTTTTCTTTGACTGTGAATACGCCGGCTTGAATAATTTCATTCGATGCGGCAGTCACATTTTCAGCTGTAAGATCGTCTTTCATATTTGCGATACTTAAAGACTTTCTGTCGTTGTCTTCATTTTTGAAATACATTTGAAGTCTCTTCATTTAATCACCTCCTTTCCGGTAAAATTTGTCCTAAGAGTGTTCATCTTCGACCACTAAGCTTCCACAAGACTTGTTGCTTCAACTTTGATAACGTCCGAATTGTCACCCTTCATGAGTGTTGCAACAGCTTTCCCCGCTTTTAAGAGATTTTCGTTTGTTGCATCGTCTGAAATGTTTTGAAAAGTGCGGGATCTCTTCTTTTCCTTTCCATTAACCATTTCTGTTTGTTCAACGGTAAGTTTAATCATAGAGCCACCTCCTTTCTTGTTGAATTTGTATGGGGAGTGACCCCTTACAGTAATAGATATCCTCAGAAACGTGATTTTAGGATTTTTTTTGCGGTTATTTGCGGTCTATTTTGCGACCTGCTTGCAAACTTCAATTATTTGATTGCTCGGAGTGCAAATGAGCACACCTGCGCAATCAAAAATTGAGTTTACGGCGCATCTCATCAAAATATCCTCGCAAATAGGTGGGGGTTGATTTGCGGACATTTTCGCGATAAAGTTATGAGAATGTATGATATTGCAAACGCAGGACGTAGCGGCTGGCATACGTTACGACGAAAGGCGTAACGATGTCCTGCCGCAAAAAAGCCTCACTCCTAAAATATTTCATCTAAGCGTTTCTCATCAAAAATTCCTCGCAAATAACGGCGATGGTTGACTGAAATTTAGAAAATGGCTCCTGTTTCGATATTTTATCGGCACAGTGTTGTTGGTAATAATACATATTCGACGTACACAAAAATGGGCGCCAGGACACACAGTGCCTGGCGCTACAACGCGTACATGGATATTTACAATTATATATACAGAATAATTTATGTATAAATGCGTACACGCCGTCCGTAGCGGCGACCAGTTTTTTTATCCATCGAGCAGAAATTTTAATTTCGTCGCGAGATGAGATAAAAAGGTGTATCGCCGCCAAGATGGAGAATGGGTGGGGGATGTGTGATATGGAAATTTGAATTTATAGGTTTTATTTTTATGTATTTTATTTATATTGTATTTTATTTTTATGTATTCTATTTATAATGTATTTTATTTTTATGTATTTTATTTTTTATATATTCATCTTTGACTGTATGTTGTTATAACAACGAAATTTATATATTCTAGTTTTGTATAGATTCAATAGTTAACTGTATGTTGTTATAACAACAAAACTAATATGCGGCGAGAGTTGATGGGATATTTGGTAAAGGGTTTTGGAGGAGATGTTTTATTGGCACATCGTTGTTGGTGAAAATACATATTTTATCTACACAAAAATGGGCGCTACCCTTCCCGTGCTCAAAAACGAAATCAAAGATTTCTTTTTCGCTCGGTTGGGCACAGGGAGGACTTCACAGAACCGTCGCGCTACGGCAGCATACATGAACATTTACAATTGTATAAACGAAATAATTATATATATGTGAATGAAATCATTTATGTATATATACGGACACATCGTTGGTTGTATGTTGTCATAACAACGAAACACAAAAATGGGCGGCGGGACACACGGTGTCCGCAGTTACAGTCGCGATTGCGAGGAGGTATGTTCCAAACCGGTTCGATGAGATAACAAACTCATTTGATTATCCATACACAAACGGACTGTTAGATAGCTTTCGTACAAAAATAAAAACATTAAAAAGAAATTCATTTGGATTAAGAAACTTTGAAATATTGATTGGTATAATAATAAGAGAATAAAGACAAAATTAAACGGCCTGCCACCTGTTGAGTACAGGTTACAAGCCGTCTAGTAAACGCGGTTATTTTGTCCGGGTTTGTGGGAGCATGTCATTCGCTCTCCGGTTTTTGTGTCTACATATTTTCTTTTAAATATTCAATGATGTCGTCCGATTCATACATAGGTTTGTCACCGATCATAAGCATTGGAACTTGTTTTTTGCCGCCCTTTTCGATGAGCTCTTTTTCGTTTTCTTCATTTCCAATGATGTCTTTCACTTCAATTCCTTCGATTGAATTCTTTTCGATGAATCTCAAAACCTTTTTACAAAATGGACATGTGTTCATTATATATAGTGTTAAATTTTGCATATTGCCTCCTTTAAAAATTTTACCAACTTCCGCTTGAGCCGCCGCCGCCGGATCTTCCACCGCCGCCGGAGAAACCGCCTCCGCCGGAGAAACCTCCGCCGAATCCACCGCTTCTTCCGCTTCCGCCTGACATATTACTTAGCCAGAATAGAGTGTTCATTCCGCCGCGACCGCCGCCTCTTATGAGCATCATAAATAATATAAATATTATTAGACCCATGAGCGGACTTATTCTTCCTTCTCTTTCGTCGCCATAGTTTCCAAAAGCGTCGATTCCTTCGATTTCAACTTCGAGATAGTCTGCAATAAGCCCAAGAGTGATTTCGTAGCCGTCCATTATGCCGGCTTCCATATTTTCCTCTTTGAATCTCGGAATCATAACATTTCGAATTATCTGGTCAGCTCTTTGCGCCGGTATGACTTTCATCAAGCCGTATCCGACTTCAATTCTGACTTGACCTTTTTCGGTAGCCGTTTTCGGTTTTACAACAATCAAAAGACCTTGGTCATTTTTGTCGCCGATTTCCCATTTTTCAAATAGACGAGTTGAATAATTTTCTATAGTCATTTCGTTTAAATCATTCACAACTGCGACGACTATTTGAACGCCCGTCTTTTCATATAGTTCATTTGAATGGTCAATAATAAACTTTTTGCTGCTCTCTCTCAATGTGTTTGTTTCGTCGTATGCGTAAAAGTAGTAGTCCGCATCCGGAAGAGTGCTGTAGTCAAAGTCGCTGATTTTGTCAGCACTAACCGTAAAACTGAATAGAAGTAAAAGCGAAGTCAATATAGTTATTATTTTTTTCATTCTAAATGACTCCTTTCTCGAGTTATGCTGATTTTTTATTTGTTGAAATCAACTTTCGGTGTTTCCTTGTCAGCTTCGCTGATTTGGAAGTATTCCTTAGGTGAGAATCCGAACATTCCTGCGATGAATTTTTTCGGGAATCTCTTTACATCTTGGTTGTAAACTTTAACCTTGTCATTGTAGCGCATTCTTTCTGTTGAAAGTTCGTTTTCAATGCTTGAGAGTTCGGCTTGAAGAGCCATAAAGTTTTCGTTTGCTTTAAGTTCCGGATAGTTTTCGACGACCACGTTGATGTCGCCGATTGCCTTTGTGAGTTCTGCGTTTGCTTCAGCAGCTTCTTCAGGCGTATTTGCGTCCAAAACTTTGCTTCTTGCTTCTGTAACTTTTACGAATATGTCTTCTTCGTGTTTTGCATATCCTTTTACCGTTTCAACAAGATTCGGAATAAGGTCTGCACGTTTTTTGAGTACGTTTTCGACTTGTGCCCATGCACTGTCTACTTCTTCGTTTTGTTGTACAAGTCCGTTGTACATTCCGCCAAAAATGATGGCGAGCACAACGACTACGATAATAATAGGTAAGAATTTTTTCATAATCATGTTCCTTTCTATAATTCTATATTCTAATTATACCCAAAAATTTGTCTTTTAATAAACGATTATTTCTTGATTAATGCAATTTAGTGTGTTATAATAAAAGTAACCTGATCGGTGCGTAACGTATTTTAATTCAACCGACAAATATTATACGGGAAATAACCGTTTTTCCTTGCCGAGATAATGCCTCCTTTGAGTGGACTGTCGGAGCGGGAAATAGTTTACCCACCTGAACATGGCGGGTGTGAATTATGATACACGGACGGCCGATCGGGGCCCAAACGGGTTAAATTTAAATAATTTTAAAATATTATAAAAAAAGTGTGTGTAGCGCAGTTTGGTAGCGCACGTGCTTTGGGAGCATGGGGCCGGGAGTTCAAATCTTCTCACCCCGACCATTTTCTTATATTGCATAGGAAGGAGGTTTATCAGTGAAAAAGAAAATATCACTTGTCTCTTTACTATGTATATTTTTATTTGTGGGTGTTTTTCTCTATATCGATAACGCAAACTTCAACAAAAGGGCTCTTGCGAGAGCAGAAGAATTGGACGGTGTTGTCTCGGGGGATGACTATTTGGAGGGACTTCTTATTGCAAAGGGGCAATCTTCATTAAAAGAACAAAAACAAGCTCTTTTAAATAAGAAAAAGAACGACCTTGTAAAGGCAAATGAAAAAGACAAAAAACCGAAATACGACGTGAATCCGAACGATGGAACAAACTTTAAAGAAGTTTTCAAAAACACAGTCTTTATCGGTGATTCGATTTCAAATGCTCTTTCGTACTATAAACATCTGGAAACAAAAAACGTAGTAGCAAAATTGGGACAAAATATAAGATCTACTAAAAAAGAAATAAAAAACATCAAGGCGAAAAATCCGACGCATATTTATATTATGCTTGGAATGAACGATTCTATGTATGTAAAAGATGCGGCGACTTTCAAGAAAAGTTACAAGGAGCTCGTCACGGAGCTTCAAAAGAGTTTGCCGAATGCAAAAATTTATTTCCAAAGTATTTTGCCCGTCGATGCAAAAAACAAAAAAGCTATGGCGCGTGTTTCCAACGACAAGATTAAGTCTTTCAACGATGCTATTGCGGAACTTGCCGGAGAAATGAATGTCGAGTTTATCGACCTTAGACCGTTTATAAATTCGCATCCGGAATTTTATGAGCCGGACGGAATTCATTTAAATAAAAATTTCCACAGATATTGGCTGAAATTTATACAGGTAAATTATTTTAATTAGGAGGAAATATGAGAAAAGCAATTCTATTTTTGAGCGCATTTTTGCTTCTCTTCGCTAGCGGTTGCACAAAAAATGACAATGCGAGTGACAGCAAGGGTTCAAACGACCCGGGCATAGAAAAGCTATATGATGCGGCAAAACAAAATATGGTCACGGAAACCATGACCGATGAAAGTGATCCTGAAATGATAAACACATTTTTTGAAATCACAAAAGACAACTACGAAGAATTTAAATTTGCAATGCCGAACACAAATATTCAAGTGTCGCAAATTGTAATTGTTAAGGCAAAGGACGGCAACTTGGATGCAGTCAAAAAAGGCATCAAGTCATATCTTGACAACAACCTTGAAATTTTCAGCACCTATTTAGCTGACCAATATGAACTTCTTAAAAAAGCGGAGTTCTTTGAAAAGGACAATTACGCGATTCTTCTTGTAGGTGAAGGCGCCGACAAAGCAAAAGACGCTATTTTAAACGAATTTAAATAAACTTCAGGGTGTATCGTTTTCGAGCACCCTTATTTTTTTATCACGAGGGGACAAAATGGTTTTTTCATCCATACTTTTTTTATTCTACTTTTTTCCTATAATATTTATAGTAAATAAACTTTTGCCGAAGAAATATAAAAATCTGTGGCTATTTTTTGCGAGTTTGTTTTTTTACGCATGGGGCGAGCCGATTTACATATTGATAATGCTCTTTTCAACATTTTTCGACTACACAAACGGTCGACTCATGGTTGGCGCGAGCGACAAAAAGAAAAAACTGATTTTAATAAACTCGATTGTAGTAAACCTCGGAATATTATTCTTCTTTAAATACTCCGACTTCTTTATAAAAGTCGTAAACGAATTCGGATTTAACATAAAGCCGTTAAATCTCGCTCTGCCTCTCGGTATCTCGTTCTACACATTTCAAACGCTCTCATACACAATCGACTGCTACAGAGGTCGCGTAAATATCGCGGACAATATTGTGGACTTCGGACTTTTCGTCACGAGCTTTCCACAGCTGATTGCGGGACCTATTGTAAAATATATCGACGTTGAAAAAGAACTGAAGGAGCGCGACGACAGTCTTAACTCGTACAATGTGGGAATGAGAATATTTATCGAAGGGCTATTTTTAAAAGTGCTTCTTGCAAACAAATTCGGAGAAATTTTTAACAGCTTTACATTCGCCGACGCAAGCTCAAAGACACTCATATTTTTAAAACTCGTCGCATACAGCCTTCAAATCTACTTCGACTTTGCGGGCTACTCGAAAATGGCAATCGGGATGGGAAGAATGCTCGGATTTCACTTTCCGGAAAACTTCAACTACCCGTATATTTCAAAAAGCATAACCGAATTTTGGTCGAGATGGCACATGACACTCAGCTCGTGGTTCAAAGAATATGTCTACATTCCGCTCGGCGGCAATCGAGTAGGAAGAGCAAGACACATCTTTAACATTTTTGTCGTTTGGTTTTTGACCGGATTTTGGCACGGCGCCGACTACAACTTCATACTTTGGGGAATGTACTTCTTCGTCGTTTTGATTTTGGAAAAATATTTCTTCTTGAAAATTCTCGAGAAAGCGCCGAAATTCATTTCACGAATCTACACGCTTATAATAATTATGTTCAGCTGGGTGCTCTTCACGTCGACCGACTTAAAAGACATCGGAGCATTTTTCGCATCGCTCGGCTCGAAACCGTTTTTCTCGGGCGAGGTCACAAGCTTTTTGCTGCAATACGGAATTCTATTTATTATAGGAATACTATTTTCGACACCGAAACCGAAAGAAATGTTCGAAAAACAAAAAGAAGCCGTACAGATTGTCATGCTTACAATAGTATTTATACTTTCGATTGCAGCACTCGTTGCCGGAAACTACAACCCGTTTTTGTACTTTAGATTTTAGGTGATAAAATGAAGAAAAATTATTCTACAATTGTATTAATATTTTTGATGCTCATGGGCACCTTGATTCTTTTTAACAAAAAAGAGGCAAGCGAATTTGAAATGAGAAAACTCAAAAAATATCCGGAGCTCACAAAAGAAAACATTTTTGACGGCTCATTCGGAAAAGAATTTGAAGAAGCTTTGACGGACCGCGTGCCGGCGAAAGTGGGTTTTACAACCGTGAACTCATACAAGGACTTCTTTTTAGGAGAAAGGGAGAAAAACGGAGTCTATCTTTCTCTTTCAAGGCTCACGCAAAAACCTATAAAAAATGTTTTGATTGAAAAACTTTTGATGGAAAAGGAAAAACATCCGAATCTAAAAGCGTATTTAATTCCGTACAAACTATATTTCGAGGACAACTTACCGCTTGCGCTGAAAAAAATGGAAATCTCGGAGAATTACCGAAAGAAATTCGATAAAACAAAAAACAAATCGGAAATCGACTTTACAAACATATTGACACTTGAGGACTACTATAGAGGCGACCACCACTTGAACTCCGAAGGTGTGAAAAAAGTGCTCCATGCGCTCGGATTTAAAAATGAAAAAGAAACGGAAAGCTTCGGAAGATTTATCGGAGGAGAAGCGAGAAAATCCGGAATAATTATTAGGGATGACTTCTCGATTGTGTACAACGAAAAAACGAAGGACTTGAAATTTAAAAGAGCGATTGACGGAAAAGACGAAGAGGCGCTTGTGGTTGACGAAACTCGCGCGGGCGGAGTCGATAAATATCTCGCATATATGGGAGGAAACTTCGGTGAGGTGACTGTAAAAGGACTCGGAGAAAAATCTCTTCTATTATTAAAGGATTCGTTTGCAAATCCGTTCATCGGATTTTTTGCGGAACAATATGGAGAAATAAAAATTGTGGACCCGAGATTTTACGACGGAGATATTTTTGAAGAACTCGATAAATATGATGAAATCGTAATATTCTGCGGAATATAAAAAGTAAAAAATAATTTAAAATATTTTTTAAAAATGCTTGACAAATGAAAAAATGTCTGATATAATAATTAATGTTGAATAAGAAAACCGAAGAAAGCCGGTTGTGAAACAGCGTTTCACGTAAATCCTGCCGAGGTGTATGAAAAAGTTTTTATTTTAGTGATTTTTTTAGACCTCGTTTTCGAGGTCTTTTCTAATATAAATGGGGAGGTG
>QWBY01001359.1_pt1 | contig 23946 bp, 20 predicted proteins | sample 1972471 | NCBI WGS metagenome assembly QWBY01 (sample SAMN09866722, study PRJNA288562) | Human gut metagenome isolate term6_stool, whole genome shotgun sequencing... | reverse complement strand
TGAAGGGGGCTGCCGGGACGGCGATCCATATCATGAATACGATGTTTCGTCTCGTAGAGACGACCGGACTGGAGCTGAAGTTTACCAGTTACTGATCCGGCACAGTCGCTCTCGGCTTATCTCTGGAGGTCATCCGGTATGGGTGTGGCGTCTGAGAGCTCCCGCTCCAGTTCATCGCTGTCTATCAGGTGAGCCGTGAATGCTCCGGAGACCGGGTAGCGATTGAAGTAGGGGTTTCGGGTCATAAAGAAACGGATCTCACTCACCTCCGGAGACTTGATGACGGCATCGTAGTAACGCCATATGCGTTGGGCGATCCGGGGCAACACCTTGACCATAGGACCTTGGGGGGTAGTTAGTACCGCAACCACATGAGAGGTCGATCGCATAGTGGATCATCTCGTGGAGCAGAGTGTCCTCATATACTTCGCAAGGAAGATCCATCCGGACATTGATCTTGATCTGACGGGTCACTCCGGAGGCACGACGATGCACATACATACCTGCGTAGCTCTTGACATCGCTTAGCAGGATGGGTATAGGGGGTAGGGTGTCTCCGAAGAAGGTCTGATTGAACTCTCCAAATCTTTCCTCCAAAAAGTCAGCTGTAGGTCTCATACAGCAAAGTTACCTAAAGGAAGCGCCCTCTCGCATACTTTGTACACAGGACTGACGCATTTGAGCTTTACACAAGTCACTCAACTCATCGCAAAGAGTGGGGAACAAAGCACCCCACCTAGGTGAACCGCAGCTCGTCCGTTCCGACCGACTCGTCCGACTCGTCCGATAAGATAGCGTAACTGACGGAGAGGCGCTCAAAGAGGTGCGTTTCGCATGGCTGTATAGCTTAAATGCGTCACCCCTGGAGTTTCCTCCCCTTGGGATCGGAGTTTCTCCCTCAAGAGACTGCCCTGCGCCCCCCGGACTAATTCCGGTAATAGAATTCACCGAACTCTACCTGCCAACATCCAGTCAGGTACGATACAATACTACCTTCAAGCCCCTGAGATTCTTTTTGGGGGATGCTATATATACGCTTATATTTGACCATCGGATAACCCTTAATGTACTTTGTTATGAAATCAATGACCTTATCCCTTATGGCGATGATCGCCCTGCTACTCAGTACTCCACTGACGATGGCCGAGACACCTGACAAGACCGTGTCACTTGGCTTTACTCCCTTAGAAATAGAGATTGAGGATGGTATTATCGCCCGGGTCGCTTGTGGAGATGACGAGCGTGTCGAGATCTACTGCGATGAGCCCGGCGAGATCATCTGCAAGAAAAACTCGAGAAGCGGCTCGCTGGAGCTGAAGCGCAAGTCAAGGAGGGGCGCCTTCCTCCGTAACTTGCCAAGGCGTAAGTGCATCGCCATCATTGTGACCAAGGATCCCTCTGCCATCAGAGAGATCTCGTGTGACTCGGGAGCCTCTATTAAGTTGGATAATAAGGGGCTTCGCTCCAGCTCACTGTCGCTCTCAGCCGACTCGGGCGGTGAGATCCGTATTGAGGGTGACTGCCCCAGGATAGACATAGAGGCTGATAGTGGAGGTCGGGTCAGCGTGTCGGGAGTTTTCGGTCGGCTCGCAGCCTCAGCTGACTCCGGAGCCTCAGTAGCGATCCGAGGCGAGATAAAGCGAGGAAGCTTCAGTGTTGACTCCGGTGCAAGAATAAGTGCCCGTGGGAGGGCAGGCTTTGCCGAAGTGGAGTGTGACTCTGCGGGGGTCTTTGACGGCAAAGATCTTATTGCAGATGAGGCAGCCCTCGAGGCAGACTCCGGCGGGGTGATCCGCATCGCCTGCAGAGGGGAGTACAGGTGCGAGAAGGACTCTGGTGGCGTGATTGAGGTTTCACGTCCCAAGTGACTCCCGTATATCCCTTATAATATAGCCCGAGGGGGTGTCGATCGGTTAAGATCGACACCCCCTCGGGTCATATGAATTATGGATGTGGTATCAGCCGCACCTTGAGGTGCCGCAGTCCTTACAGATCAGGCATCCCTCCTGATAAACGAGCTGGTGAGATCCGCAGTTTGGACAGGTCTGACCGTCTGCGACTGTGCCTGAAGTAATGTACCTCCTGAGAGCTCGCTCGACACCGTTCTTCCAGGTATTGATGCTCTCATTTCCGAGGTCAAGTCCGCGGACGAGATTGACCACCTGGTCGATCGGCATACCATAGCGGAGGACGCTGGAGATAAACTTCGCATAGTTCCAGAACTCAGGATTGAACTTCTCATCTAGTCCGGCAACTGTGGTCCTCAGTCCCCGCTTATTGGAGAACTCGAAGTCGTAGTGCTTTGATCCATCCGGCTCGTAGACCTTGATGATCTTACCCTGCGTGACACGCTTCGGAATGTAGAGACCCTCATCCTCGTCATCGATACCGGTGAAGATCTCGTAGGGACGACCGTCACGCATACCGATGAAGGCGATCCAGCGCTCCTTGTTGTTTTGGAAGCGAATGATGTCCGCCTCCAGCTCGTCAGGACGCTTTAAGGGTTCCTTGCCGTCTGCAGGGAATGAGAGTGTCGGCAGCTCGGGCTCCTTTTTCTCCTCCTTCTTCTTTGTGGAGAGGAGTACACCGTCACGCGAGCCTTCGCGATATATGGTGCAACCCTTGCAGCCCGCTTCCCAGGCAGTGAGGTAAAGAGTATTGACGAGCTCCATCTACGTCGTTGGGGAGATTGACGGTAACGCTGATGGAGTGGTCCACCCACTTCTGCATCGCACCCTGCATTCTGACCTTAGAGATCCAGTCCACATCATTGGCGGTGGCCTTATGGTAGGGAGAACGCTCAACGAGGTCATCAATCTCCTCTTGAGTGTACTCTTTGTTGGTAGAGATACCGCTCGCCTTCATCCAGTCCCTAAACTTGGGGTGATAGACGATAAACTCCTCAAAGACATCCCCCGTCTCATCGGTAAAGGTGGGGTGGGTGTTGTCCGCCACCTCATTGCTATTTACCTTGCGCCGACGCTTGTAGACCGGCATAAAGACCGGCTCAATACCGGAGGTGGTCTGGGTCATCAGGCTGGTGGACCCCGTGGGGGCGATGGTCAAGCAGGCAATATTACGACGACCATGCTTGACCATATCCTCATAGAGCTTAGGGTCAGCCTCCTTAATGCGGAGGATGAAGGGATTGTCCTCCTCACGCTTGGGGTCATAGATCTCAAAGGCTCCACGCTCCTGTGCCATCGTGACGGAGCTGCGATAGGCGCTGAGGGCAAGCGTCTGCTGAACCTTGACGGCAAAGTCGATTGCTTCCTTGGTCCCATATCGAAGACCAAGAGCAGCCAGCATATCCCCCTCGCCTGTGATCCCAAGCCCGGTACGGCGTCCCTTGAGCGTCTTCTCGCGGATCTTCTCCCAGAGGTGGTGCTCGACGTACTTGATCTCGTCGCTCTCCGGGTCACTCTTGATCTTGGCAAGAATGGTATCGATCTTCTCCTTCTCCAGGTCGATGATGTCGTCCATCAGTCGCTGAGCGCAGCCGATATGCTCTCTGAAGAGGTTGAAGTCAAAGGAAGCATGGTCTGTGAATGGATCCTTGACGTACCCATAGAGATTGACCGCCAGCAGGCGACAGCTGTCGTAAGGGCAGAGCGGGATCTCTCCACAGGGATTGGTAGAGATGGTCTCAAAGCCAAGATCTGCATAGCAGTCGGGGATCGACTCCTTGAGGATGGTGTCCCAAAAGAGGACGCCCGGCTCGGCACTCTTCCACGCATTGTGTATGATCCTGCCCCAGAGCTCGCGCGCCTTGATGACCTTGGTGTACTTCGGATCTCCCTCGCTGTCGACCGGGAAGCGAAGGGTAAAGTCCTTGTCGTCACGGACTGCCTCCATAAAGTCGTCCGTGATGCGAACCGAGACGTTGGCGCCTGTCACGGCTCCCTCCTCCATCTTGGCATCGATAAAGTCAGCGACATCAGGGTGCTTGATGGAGCAGGAGAGCATAAGAGCGCCACGACGACCATCCTGTGCCACCTCTCGCGTAGAGTTGGAGAATCGCTTCATAAAGGGGACAAGCCCGGTGGAAGTGAGGGCGGAGTTACGAACCAATGATCCCTTGGGACGGATGCCGGACATGTCATGTCCCACTCCGCCACGGCGCTTCATCAGCTGCACCTGCTCCTCATCGATCTTGAAGATCGCCCCGTAGCTATCAGAGGGTCCGTCGAGACCGATTACAAAGCAATTGGAAAGGGAGGCTATCTGCAGATCGTTGCCAATGCCGGTCATGGGGCTGCCCTGAGGGACCAAGTATTGGAAGTGGTCCAGCAGCTCTACCACCTGACTCTCGGTAAGTCCGTTGGGATACTGTGCTTCGATCCTCGCTATCTCGCGGGCAATCCGGTGGTGCATGTCAATAGGAGACTTCTCATAGAGATTGCCGTCCGCATCCTTCAGCGCGTACTTCGTGGTCCACACCTTAGCTGCCAGCTGATCTCCACCAAAGTACTCCAGAGTGGCTTCGTACACCTCATCGTACGAGTATGTTTTCTGAGTCATGAGTTGAGACTTGACTATAGGGTTGAGTGAATTTTTCTTCACAAAGATACTCTATTTTTGTTCCAATGGAATACTTTACTCTCCATTTTTGGATAACTTTTTACGTCATGTCGACACAGAAGTTTACCACTTCGTGGCACTCAGAGTCATAGCTTGCTTCCTCAAAATAGCCATTCCTAGAGGGAGGAGTTTTTAGTACCTTTGTGCTGTTATAATATAGCTCTGATCATCCTATGTGTCATAATCATCTCACTGAGCATCTGAGCGATAATGCTCCTGCTCTGAAGTATATCCTTGAGTCACTCCGAAGCGAGGCAAGGCTAATGTCGAGACGGCTCCTGCTCAGCGATGCTGAGTGCGAGACCTCGCCGTCCTCTCCACGGGAGCCACTCCCTGAGGGTGCAACCGGAGCTCTGTTCTCTGTCGCAGTGGAGTCTGATAGGCTACGGAGCTTAGAGGACGAGTCTAAAGACCCATACAATCTTCATCTCATCCCATACTCTTTCAGGAATAGTGGTGATGCGACGCTTCGCTCTGCGCTCTCGTGTGCTGAGCTGATCGCTGCTATGGAGCAGGGAGAGCTTGATCCGAGGGCCGAGGGAGCGATAAAGGAAGTGAAGGGCTCGCTGGATGCCCTACGGGAGACAGTAGCTGTGGCTTCGATGACGGGACTACCGATGCCGGTGATGTCAGCTGCACTGCACTTCTTCCTACAGATAGCGTACCGAGAGGAGAGACAGAAGTAAGGATGAGTATTTCACTGGATCTGCAGGCTCAGGACACAGGATCAGACGCACGTGCCGGTGTACTGCACACGCCACACGGAGACATACACACGCCGATATTTATGCCGGTGGGAACGGTCGGCTCAGTCAAGGCGGTCCATATGCGGGAGCTCAGAGAGGAAGTGGGTGCGGAGATTATCCTCGGCAATACCTATCACCTCTACCTGAGACCTGGGACGGAGGTGCTGAAGGCTGCCGGAGGACTGCAAAAGTTTAATGGCTGGGGAGGACCGATACTGACGGATAGTGGAGGTTTCCAAGTCTTCTCGCTCACCGATACGAGGAAGATGACGGAGGAGGGTGTCACCTTCCGTAGCCACATTGATGGGAGCAAGCACCTCTTTACCCCCGAGCGGGTGATGGACATAGAGCGACTGATAGGGGGCGACATCATGATGGCCTTTGATGAGTGTCCTCCCGGGACTGCTGATCGTCGCTATGCCAAGGAGTCGCTGGATCGCACCTTGGGATGGCTGGAGCGATGCTTCCGCCGTTTCCGGAGTACTGAACCCCTCTATGGCTATGGGCAGGCACTTTTCCCGATCGTGCAGGGGGTCGTATACCCCGAGCTAAGACGTGAGGCGGCAGAGCGCGTTATTGAGTACGATGCTGATGGGTATGCCATCGGTGGGCTGAGCGTAGGGGAGTCCAAGGACGATATGCGCGCCATGATCGAGGTGGTCAATGAGGTGCTCCCCAAGGATCGCCCTCGCTACTTGATGGGCGTAGGTACACCGCAGGACATACTTGATGCCATCGAGCGGGGGATAGATATGATGGATTGTATCATGCCTACCCGGGATGGTCGCAATGCAAGGCTCTATACTTGGAAGGGGACGATGAATATGCGTAATGCGAAGTGGAAAGACGACTTCTCTCCTCTTGATCCCTATGGCACCTCTTCCGTGGATAGAGATTACACCAAGGCTTACGTTCGTCATCTCTTTGCAGCGGACGAGCTGCTGGCCCTGCAGATAGCGAGCATACACAACCTCTCCTTTTACCTTGACCTCGTACGGACTGCAAGGAAGCATATCTTGCAAGGAGACTTCAGCAGCTGGAAGTCGAGTGTCTACGAGGACTTAGATCGTCGGCTATAAGCATATATGGGACGCAAAACCCGTGACAAGAGTGCCTGGTACTCCTTCCTTGCCAGGATGGGGATCCTGAGGATTGATCGCTATATCATTTGGCGCTTCCTTTCTACTTTCCTCTTCACCCTCGCCCTCATTATGGCAATTATTGTCGTAGTGGACGTCCAGGAGAAGCTGGACAACTTTATGAATCCCCTTCTGACGATGCGCGAGATCATCGTCTACTACATTGCACTGATTCCGTACTTTGCGATCCTGCTGGCACCGCTATTCATCTTCATTGCGTGTGTCTTCGTGACGAGTAAGCTGGCAGCCCGGTCGGAAATCATTGCGATGTCATCAGCGGGGATGAGCTTCAATAGGCTCCTTCGCCCCTATATGATTGCGGCGACCATTTTGTCAGCCTGCTTCTTTATCCTCTCCAGTGAGGTGATCCCCTATCTCAATAGGACACGCATCGCCTTCACCAACCAGTGGGTGTACAATAAGGAAGTGAAGCAGGGGGACAATGTCCAGCTGGCTGTCCAGCCGGGTGTAAACGCTTTCTTCAGCACCTATGACAAGGACAGCTACACCGGCTACAATTTCTCCCTTGAGCAATTTGAGGACAATACGCTCAGTAGTCGCTTGACCGCTCGACGCATTGAGTATCACCCTGACAGCGTCTATCACTGGACTGTCTACGACTACCACATAAGAGACTTCCATGGGCTTGTTGAAAAAGATACGATGGGTGATCGGCTCGACACTCTGCTGATGATCACCCCGCAGGATATCCTCATCTCCCCTGAGGATGGGGAAAAGCTTACGACAGGTCAGCTCTATACCTATATAAAAGCGCAGGAGAAGAGGGGCATGGGGAATATCAAAAACTTTCAGGTCGAGTATCACAGGCGATTTGCCAGTATCCCTGCCGCATTCATCCTCACGCTGATCGGTGTCTGTCTCTCTGCACGCAAGGTAAAGGGGGGCATTGGGCTAAACGTTGCCCTGGGACTTCTGATGGCCTTTGCCTACATCCTCTTCTACACCATCTCAGCCTCTTACGCCATCAGTGGGGCTATGTCTCCCTTTATGGCCGCTTGGCTCCCCAACCTGATCTTTATCCCCATCGCAATCTTCCTCTACTGGCGCGCCCCGAGGTGAGATGAAAAAGGGCACCTACAGGTACTATGGGGTGCTGCTTGGGCTCCCTCTTGGCACACCGATATTTACCTATCGGTGTGAGGAAGATGGTGCGTCACCGGACGAATTGCTCGGCAGAGTGGTCATGGTACCGCTTGGGGCAGGGAAGATCGTCTCAGGTGTGGTCTGGAGCTATCAGGGTACGGTCTCTCCTCTTCCGGCCGGCAAGGTCAAGAGTATCCGCAAGGTGCTCTCCCATCCGGCCATACCCTTGTCGGTGCGAAGGTTTTGGAACTGGGTCGCTTCCTACTATATGTGCAGCCTTGGAGATGTGTTTCGGGCTGCTCTGCCGGCTCCCTTCCGACCGGAGGGGGGACAGCGCTATGTGCTGCTGGATAGTGCCACAGGAGACGAATCCGAAGTCCTGCGAAAGGAACTGGGCAGATCATACTTCACACTGAAGGAGCTCAAGCAACTCTTTCCTGACGACTATGCCAACCTCTACTCTATATGGTCTGAGGAGGGGAGTGCTGTGCCGTATGATAAGGGCATCGGTGAAGGCGGAGCCCCTGTTAGCGAAAGAGGGTGGGGCGTTGGTCCTCTTATCCATCAGTCCAAAACTCTGGATGAGCTGAGGAAATCGCTCAAACGTAGCCCCCAAGTGCTTGAGGCACTTGATCGCTTAGCATCCGACCCGGATGGAAGCGATCTCTTCTTCTCTACTCTCGCTGAGGTCTCAGACTATCTTGGGGTCTCAGCGTATGTGGTCGGGAGGCTGAGAGAGTGCGGTGCCATTGAGGAGAAAGAGCGTACTGAGGAGTTCCTCTCCGGTGTGACACCGGGTAAGAGGCTACAGCAAGAGGGGATAATGCCTGACCTGACGGGGCATCAGATCCTGCTGCTCCATATGCCTCACTCCAGAGCCTGTGAGCGAGTGCCACTACGCCATCTCTACGAGGAGGTCACTCAGTCGAGAGGGCAGGCATTGCTCCTCTTCCCTACGTTAGAGAGGTTAAGAGAGGTTGAGGGAGAGATAAAGGAGGTCTTTGGGGCATCTTACTTCCCATACCACAGCGGTGTCTCTCAATCGACCCGACAGCGATCCTACCTAGCGGCATGGCGCCGGCGAGCCGGGCTCTTTGTGGGACTGCGGTCGGCAGTCTGGCTCCCTCTGGGATCTCTTAGCGAGGTGGTGGTGATAGATAGTGAGCATCGGGGGTATAGACAATGGGAGCCGGCACCACGCTTTACCGCCTCCGATGCGGTGCTGGTGCTTGCCGCGCTTTCCGGTGCTAAGTCCTTGATCATCTCAGCCACACCCTCGGTGGAGTGTATGGCTCAGGTGCTGAGGGGAAAGTATGCCCTCCAGACGATAGCCCCCGAAGCAACCGGAGATAGAGTGTCGCAACAGACAGTCAGTATGAGGATCGCCTTTGATGACAATCAGGTCCGGGCTCGACTCTTATCAGACGTGATGGTGAGCGCCATTAGGGACACGATAGCAGTGAGAGGGAAGGTACTCCTGCTCTATCAGCGTACCGGGTATGCCCGATCCATAGAGTGCAGTCACTGTAGCGAGCAGATCCTCTGCCCCGGTTGTCACACTGCCTTAAGACTATCGTCAGATGCCAAGGTCATGGAGTGTCCTCTCTGCGGCTACAAGTCACCGCTCCCCAAGAGATGCCCTCACTGTGATCAACTCACTCTCAGACCTATCGGGACAGGCATTGATCGACTGCAGGAGGCTGTGAGTCATTACTTCACCGGAGCCCAGGTCGCTCTGGTGGAGTCGGAAGATAAGGTGCCGAGGGCAGATATTTTGCTCTGTCCCGACTACGATCCCCCCATCAGTCTGCTACACAAGGTCTCTATGGTGGGAGTGATCCAGCTTGATTTGCTCCTAACTCTTCCGGATCATCGGGCTGCAGAGCGAGCTTATCGGATGCTGACCACCTGTAGGGATGAGTTGCGAGATCGGAGCAAGCTGATCATCCAGTACTTCTCCAAGTCACCCGCGCTTGATGCGTTCTTAGAGGACGACTACGAGACCTTTATGGAGCACGAGATGGAGGAGCGTCACCAGCTGCTTTTCCCTCCCTTCTGTCGCATCACGGACATTGTGCTTGAGTCAAGGAATCAGGCTTTGATCAGCAGGTTTGCTGAGCGTGTGGCAAGGGAGCTGTCCCGATTGCTTCCTGATGTCCAGATCTTAGGACCTACTCCGCTTCCGGTCAATAAGCGAGGAGTTTCTTTTGGCTGCCGGGTGACGCTATTGATCCCCTTGGATGTTTCGCTGTCACCTCTCCGCACCTTCCTGAGTAGCACTGTGGAGGGCTGGGTAAGGTCCTCGGGCATTCGCTCCCTCCACTATTACTTTGATGTGGATCCATAGCAGTTGATTTCTTTTACCGATATTAGAGATCACTAATACCGGTAAAAGAGTTGACTAATATCGGTATTAGAGAAAGCTAATACCGATATTAGATTCGAGACACTTTTGATCAGACCATCTTAGCGAAGGTCTTATAATGGTGAAAAGTGGTAACTTTGTCTCTATAAGAGATGGGACTAGGGACTGGAGGGGTCTCACTTATCTCCCTGCTTGATTTTGGAACTAATAAGTTAGTGGAATGATCAATCGATCGCTCATTCGTGTCAAGGTACTACAGGTACTCTATAATTTTTATCATACGAAGTCGATGTCAATCTCGACTGCCCAGGAGACATTGGAGGCTGCTATGGAGAGCGACTATAGGGTCTATCTCTACCTCTGCGGGTTACCACTGGACTTCTCAGACTTGGCTCGCAAGCTTATTGGGATTGAGGAGGGGAAGTTTTCCCCTGATCCGGATCGTCTCGCCCTGCTGAGGGCATTAGAGATCAATCCTGTGGTGGAGTACCTTGAGGGTGATCAAGACTTCGTCGTGCGACGGATGGCTACCTCTATTTTCCACAATCCCGATCTGAGTGAGCTCCATGAGGCGGTGCTCTCAGAGACACTTGGCGAGCAGGCCGTGAGTGCTTCTCAGCTGGAGACCTTTGAAGGAGCGCGCCAGTTCTATCGCGATCTATACGGTACCAAGTATCGGCAGTCGGATAGGGTCTACGACATTCTTGAGACGACAGATGCCTTTGTTACCGATGCTGATCTGCCTGTGGTTTTCTCTTTCGTTACCAAGTTTTATAACGGACTGGATCCTGATAAGGAGGTCTCTAAGCTGCTGCGTCCTAAGTTTGCCTCCAAGAGCGATGGTGACTTTGGTCCGACTCTGCTGAGAGCTGCCATTGACAATAAAGAGCCCTACCGGGAGAAGATCAGTAAGTACTTCAAGGGCTGGGATGCCGAGCGGGTGAGCGAAGTGGACTACCTACTTATGCAGATGGCAGTGGCCGAGGCCATTGCCTTCCCCACCATTGCCACGACGGTGACGATCAATGAGTATCTCAATCTTGCTCACTCCTTTAGCTCCGAAAACTCTTATGTCTTCATCAATGGCATCCTCTTTAAGCTCTTCACAGACCTAAAGGAAGAGGGTAAGATCATTGGAGACTAATAGCGGACTATTTTTTAATCAATATATAGGATAATATGTTACAAGCAATACTTCTTCAGGCTCAAGCGCCTCAGGGAAATGCCTTTATGAGCATCATCATGATCGTCCTGATGATCGTGATCTTCTACTTCTTTATGATCCGCCCACAGACAAAGCGGCAAAAGGAACTACAGAAAGCACGCGAAGCTATGAAGGCAGGCGATAAGGTGATCACCAGCGGAGGCATGTACGGCATCATCCGCGAGATCAATAAGCCTAATGGTCAGGTCACCCTCGAGGTGTGGGATGGTGTCAAGGTCAAGGTGGATATCAATAATATCTTCTCTCTCGAGGAGGTAGGTAAGGACAAGGACGCAAAGTAAAGCCCTATCGGTATCGCTTAGTCACCGATCATGAGAGGACTTAGACGCAGGCTGAAAGAGGGGCGCTTCACCGCCTACTTTATGCGAGATAGGCGGTGGGTGGCACTCTCTATCTGTCTGCTCATCTCTGTCTTCTTCTGGATCGTTGCAGCGATTGATGACCCGAGAGGCTATACCAAGGAGGTTGCTGTCCAGCTGGATAAGCCTATCCTCCCTACGAACTACCGGATGACAGACCTCTCACAGTATCCTGAGGTGGTCTATGTCAAGGTCCATGCCAAGGGAGGTGCCCTGCTGAGGTATACCATCAATCAGATCGGTCGATCCTCCTATAGAGTGCGCCCTACTGTGGATACTACTCAGCTGCTACCTGAGGGCGGTCAGTATCGACTGAGAGAGGGGGACCTCAAGCGCCTGCTCCTGAGCAAGCCTCTACACGAAATCTCACGGATGGATCTCAATACCTCGACTGACGTCACGATCTTCCCGGAGGACATCTACTTCTCGTACGAGCCTCTCAGTGAGGGTAAGGCAGAGGTGCTATTTGGCAGCCAGATTGACTTTGGTGGTCATCGCAATTTTAAGCTCTCTGACACCATCAGCCTTGTCCCCTCATCGGTACGGGTATTTGGTGTCAAGAGTGATCTGGAGGACTTTATGGCAGGCGGTGGTGTCCTCACGACGGATACGATCGGTCTGAGGATAGACAACCCCGGGCGTGATACCATACGCGTTGCCGTAGTGACGCCATCCGGTATCGATGCTCGTCCCGACTCCGTTGACGTTATCTTGAAGACCAACGAGCTGGTGTACCACAGCTTTACTATTTCCGACATTGAGATCCGGAATCTTCCATACGGCTATGACCTGACTCTCCTTCCCATGCAGGTCACGGTGACCTATTTGGTGCCAAAGGACAGGGTGGGAGAGACGACACTCTTTGACCCGGGACTTTATGTTGATGCTCGCGAAGCATTTGATGAAACCAACAGAAAGTCCTTAGTGCTCCACGTCGACAAGGTTCCGTCTCAAGTTGATATGATCCAGGTGGTACCTGACCGGCTCGACTTTATCCTCCGTGAGAGGAAGTAATATGAGTGAGCGACCGTTTGTTATAGGCATCTGTGGTGGCATAGGCTCCGGCAAGAGCGTGGTCAGGAGAGTGCTGGGGTTGCTCCTTGGTGCTCCCACCTACGACTGCGACACCCGAGCTAAAGCACTCTACAGAGACCCCGTGGTCCGGGCAGAGATCGCCTCACTTCTGCATGAGGACCCCATTGACCAGGATGGTAGTCTCAATAAAGAGCTCCTCTCACAAGCGCTCCATAGCGAGCATCTCAGACCGCGCCTTGAGTCAATCGTTCATCAGGCTGTCAAGGACGACTTTGCCCACTGGCTTAGACAGTCCGCGGAGCCTTATGTGGTACTGGAGTCGGGGATCCTTTTCTCCTCAGGACTGGATCAGAGTGTGGACTGCTCTATCGAGGTGGCTGCTGACGAAGCCTTGCGGTTTACGCGAACACGTCTCAGGGACCGAGACAATGGTGCCACTCAGTACAAGTCTATGAATCGTCTGCAGCATAAGGAAGCTGATCTCAGAAGCCGGCTGGCAGACTACACAATCTATAACAATGGATCTGACTCGCTAATCCATCAGTGCGAGCGGATCCTCACGGAAATCAATCATCGTTAGATATGAAACTATCAGAAATCATCTCTATCTCAGGCAAGCCCGGTCTTTTTCTCTTCATCAATAGCTCCCGAGTGCCCTACACTGTGGAGGAACTGGAGACCGGGCGTCGGATGCCAGTCTTTGGCCGCGAGAAGATGAGTCTACTCAGCAATATCTCTATGTACACCACCGAGGGGGAGAAGCCGCTGGCAGAGGTGATGCAGGGGATGTACGAGACCTTTGGGGAGGAGATCCCGGATGCACAGACTGTCTCTGAGAGTGCTGAGACACTCAAGACTTTTATGGATAAAGCTCTCCCCAATTGGGATCAGGAGCGGATCCATCAGAGCGATATCAAGAAGTTGGCTAAGTGGTACCAGATCCTGCGGCAGAAGGGTATGGACTCCTTCCTACTCACTGAGGAGGATGAGAAAGAGGAGTGAAGTACCTCTACATCGTTATACAAAAAAGCGGAGCACTCATCAGGAGCGCTCCGCTTTTTTGTATAATTATAGGAAAGTCCCGCGAGGGAAAGGCGAGTGCCCGAGGAGGAAAGCCCGTGTGGGCATCACCTTACTGGAGGGCCACTGTAGCTCGAGTAGCTCAATTGTCCCCTTAGCGGTGCCTACAAATAGTCTCTTGCCGTCTGTCTCGAGGGACTCACCAGGTGCGAGATCACGGCTAATCTGTCTCTCACAGTCAGGGCTCACGCTTAAGATCTTGATCTCTACCTCTTCATCGGAGGTCTCATTATGGAATAGGGCTACAGCCTTGGGGTAGGGTGCCATAGCCCTCACTCGCCTGTCGATCTCCTCAGCAGACATCGTGGTGAAGCGGATGGTCTGCTCCTCCTTAAATATCTTTGGTGCCATCGGCAGATGAGAGACGTCCTCCGGCTGTGGTCGACCGAGCTGCTCCTTTGGCTCCCGAGACTGCTCTATTAGGTCGATCGTCTCCTCAATCACCTTTGCCCCGACGACCATAAGCCTATCATGCAGGGTCCCGCCTGTCTCATCTGCTGATATTGGTACACGCTCCTGGAGAAGTACCCGTCCCGTGTCGATCTCCTTATCAAGTAGAAATGTGGTGACGCCGGTCTCCAGCTCGCCATTGATCAGCGCCCACTGGATCGGTGCTGCTCCACGGTACTTAGGCAGGAGGGCAGCGTGGAGATTGATCGTCCCTCGCAAGGGCATATCCCAGACCTCCTCAGGGAGCATCCTAAAGGCGACGACAATAAATAGGTCAGCGCCAATCTCTCGTAGGCGCTCCAGAAACTCCCCATCGCGCAGCCGTTCCGGCTGAAGGATCGGCACCTCGGGCAAGAGCTCCTGTGCAGTACGCTTAACGTCTGATGGCTGGAGCTTATGGCCACGCCCCTTGGGCTTATCGGGCATCGTGACTACAGCAACCACCTCTCGATGGTGCTCTACGAGCGAACGCAGAGAGTAAGCGGCAAATTCGGGTGTGCCGAAAAATACGATTTTCATTTTCTTATTCGTCACCAAAGTTAAGGTTAAGAACCCTCCGATAGACGTTGAGGATAGCCGACTTAGAGATGAAGCCGACATACTTGCCCTCCGGGGTCTCCACCGGGAGATTCCATAGTCCGGAGTCGTCAAAGATGGTCATCACATCCTCCATCTGCATATTCGTTTTGATTCGGATCTCCGGCTCTACCATGAACTTCTTCACCCTGAGCCTCTCGTATAGGTCGGGGCGGAACATAATGTTTCGGATGTTATCCAGCATCACAATGCCCACTAAGTGGTCATCATCGTCCAGTACCGGGAAGATATTGCGCTGGCTTTCCGTGAAGGTCTTCACCGTCTCCCCGAGGGTCTCTTCCGGATGCAGGGTCTTGAATTTCTTCTCCACCACATCCTCCACGTCCATCAGTGTCAGCACTGCTCGGTCTTTCTCGTGCGTCACCAGCTGCCCCTCTTCACCCAGCCGCATTGCGTAAATATTGTACTTCGTGAAGATCCGCATAAAGCCGTAGGAGATCAAGGACACAACCAAGAGCGGGAGGAAGAGATTGTACTGCCCTGAGAGCTCCGCAATGAGGAAGGTCCCAGTTAGCGGAGCATGCATGACGCCCGCCATCAGTCCCGCCATACCCATGAGGGTGAAGTTTTGGTGGGGAAGGTAGGTCTCTATGCCGAGCTCACCGCATAGGTAGGAGAAGAAGAAGCCAAGGAAAGCACCCACAAAGAGGGTAGGCGCAAAGGTTCCCCCGCACCCGCCACCGGAATTGGTAGCCACTGTGGCGAAGATCTTCAGTAGCATAGCTGCTAGGAGGAAGAGGATAAAGCTCCGATGTGATGGGTCGGAGACATTCTCCAGCAGTGAGCCCTCCAAGATCATCTCCGGGTGATCGCTCATCAGCATCGAGATGATGCCGTACCCCTCACCATAGAGAGGGGGGAGGAGGAAGATGAGACTGCTCAGGATCAGAGACGCAATCACAAAGCGGACGCTCCAGGTACTGATACCGCCAAGCTTACGTTCCAACCAGGAAGAGCACCGGGTGAAGTAGAGTGACAGACCACCGCAACAGAGCCCGAGAAGAACCACGTATGGGAGTCTATTGAGAGTAAATGCCTCCTCCGCCATCACCGGGAAGAGAGCTCCCATTCCGAAGATCAGGTAGCTAACCGTCGCTGCTGTCACGGATGAGATCATCAGAGGCATCACGCTGGTGAGGGTGAAGTCCATCATCAACACTTCGATGACAAATAGCAGCCCTGTGATCGGAGCCTTGAAGATCCCCGCAATCGCTCCGGCCGCACCGCACCCCACGAGAAGCATAAGGTTTCTGTGCTCCAGATGGAAGAGCCTACCTATATTACTCCCTATGGCAGCACCGGTAAGCACGATCGGTGCCTCAGCTCCGACAGAGCCTCCCAGCCCGATGGTGATAGACGAAGCAACGACAGAGGTCCAGGTGTTGTGGGGCTTCAGTCGACTCTGACGTCGGCTGATCGCATAGAGCACCCTGGTGATGCCATGAGAGATATTGTCTCTGACGATGTACTTCACGAAGAGACCGCAGAAGAAGATCCCCACCACGGGCGTGATGAGGTAGGAGAGATAAAGGTCGGTGTGGGTATTCAGTCCGATAACAAAGTGCTGTATCGTGCTGACAAACCACTTCAGCAGCGCAGAGACGAGTGCACATGCGACACCGGTAAGCAGCGCCAATGCTGTCACCGGCATGCCCCCGGGGAGATGCTTATGGAGCCAGTCAGAGAATGGCTTGCTTGGTTGTGACTTTACCTCTGTCGTCTGCATTTACCGGATCACCTTTACCTCGCCTCTCAGCCCCAGTTTGATGATGTTGGAGGCTACATGCTTCGTCTGCTCCTCCTGGCGATACCTCACGACATAGTCCACACCATTGCGCACTTCGTCACTGATATCCGCGAAGGCAGTAGGCGATGACTCGCCAGAGATATTTGCTGAGGTACTTACGATGGGTCCCCCTAGCCGCTCACACATTTTCTTGCAGAAGGGATCTCCTACCACTCGGATACCGGCGCTGCCATCCTCAGCGAGGAGGTTAGGAGCGAGACCAACAGCATCTGGATAGATGATCGTCAGAGGCTTCGTCGCCGTATCCATCATATCGTAGGCAATGTCCGGGATGGTCCGGACCACTTGTGCCAGCATCCCATCGCTTGACACGATAGAGAGGAGTGCCTTAGCATCATCTCTCTGCTTTAGAGCAAATATCCGACTCACAGCCTCAGCATTAGTCGCATCGCAACCAATGCCCCAGATGGTGTCTGTGGGGTAAAGGATCAGACCACCGCGCTTCAGCGTAGCGACAGCTTCGCTCAAATCGTTTAAGTCCCAGCGGGGCATCTCTTCTTGCTCTTCGTCCATTCTCTTCTTCATAGTTATATCTGCATAAAGTCTCGGTAAAAGTCGATCGCCTCATCCAGCTCCTTTGGTGTAAAAAGCTCTGCAGGCGCAGGCTTGCCAATGCGATCCAGCATTACCACCGGCACCCCCTCCTCGGTCGAGCGGAGCTTCTTATCCTGCCGGGCAAGGGTGTGTATCTGCTCATACTCTGTACAGAGGACAGAGACGGGGGGAAAGTGGTCTCGCACAACTCTCGCCAGTCGCATCAGATCCTCCTGGGGAAGTCGATCCCTCCGTAGCGATAGGTACCCCTCCATTACCAGACCGGCAGCTACAGCGATACCGTGTGGCACCGGCTCGCCCTTGCTTAGATGAAGCGCCTCCAGAGCATGCCCGAGGGTGTGCCCGAGGTTGAGGAACTGTCGTCTGCCGCCCTTGTCCAGCGGGTCCGAGGCGACCACCTCTATCTTGTAGTCAATACAGCGTCGGATGAGCGAAGGGGCTACCTCAGCCGTCCCCCACAAGTCCTCGTCCACGGAGAATCCCGCCAGCATGGAGTACTTCAGGATCTCACCCCAGCCAGAGAGCAGCTCCAACTCAGGTAGTGTGGAGAGGAAAGCGGGTGCTATCAGTACCTTCTCGGGGGTGTAGAAAGTCCCGACGCCATTCTTCACGCCCTCAAAGTCTATCTGTAGGTCGCAGCAGAGAGCCCCGCCACATCCAATAGCGCTCCGCCTCCGACCGCTATCATTAGATCTCCTCGGGTCACTCCCAGGTCAGTAAGTCCACTCCAAAGTCGGAGCAGCTGCTCAGCTGTCTTCGCTTCCTCGCCGGGAGGAAGCACAATGTCAGCGGCCTCAATCCCGATCCGATCGAGGCAAAGGTCGGCACAATTGCTCTCAGTTACCCAGATCGCCCGTCTACCTGACGTCAGTGACCGAAGACAGTTACGTAGCTCCTCAAGGCTGTCAAAGAGTGTATGGTGGAGCGGAGACTCCATCGCATTTACTTCTTCTTAAGTCCCAGTTCTTCTAGCACAAAGTCAACCGCCTCAGGCAGTCCCTCAGGTCGCTTCCCTCCCGCCGTAGCAAGGGAGGGCTGACCACCGCCACCTCCTTGGATGAATTGACCGGCAGCCTTGACTAACTTTCCAGCGTTGTACCCCTTCTTCACGAGACCATCACTGATCAGCACAGTAAGGAGTGCCTTGCCCTCATCCTTAGACCCGCTCACGAAGACATAGTCGCCATCCAGCACATGCTTGAGCCCAAAGGCGATGTCCTTAGCAAGAGCAGACGGGATCGCTACGTCAGGGCGAATCACCTTCACGCCATCCACCAGCTCATAGTGCTTCTGCAGACGACTGATCAGGCTCCCCTTCTCGCGCTCATAGGCCTGCTTTACCTCTGCCGAGAGGGTGTGATTCTCCTCCAGCACCTTCTTAATGGCCGAGATCAAGTTGCCCCCACCGAAGTAGCTCTTCACGCTCTCGATCGTGTCCTCCAGCTCATGCACATAGTTAAGAGCAGCTGGACCGGTAACGGCAAAGATACGGCGTACACCAGCTGCCACGGAAGTCTCCTGGGTGATGTGGAAGCTCCCCAGTACCCCTGTCGATGGGGCGTGGCAGCCGCCACAGAGCTCGATGCTGTCGCCGAATTGCATTACCCGCACGTACTCCCCGTACTTTTCACCGAAAAGGGCGATGGCTCCCATCTCCTTTGCCTTTGAGATCGGCACATCCCGATGCTCAATCCGCTTGTAGTCTGCTTGGATCGCCTCATTGACCATCCGCTCCACCTCTCGGATCTCCTCCTTTGTCAGTTTCTCAAAGTGGGCAAAGTCGTACCGGAGTACACGATCACTCACGAGAGAGCCCTTCTGCTCCGTCGTGTCCCCGAAGAGTGTCCTCAGTGCATGGTCCAGTAGGTGGGTGGCAGTGTGGTTACGCTCAATATTATACCTACGCTCGCTGTCAATGGAGGCAAGGAAGTCCTGATGTGGATCGGAAGGCAGCTTGTCCACGAGGAGCATCGGCAGGTTATTCTCCTGGATCGTGTCGAGGACCATAATCCTCTCCTGATCCTCCTCGCCGATGAGAGTACCGGTGTCGCCCACCTGACCGCCCATCTCAGCATAGAAGGGAGTTGTCTCAAGGACCACCTGATAGCTCTTCTTCCCATTCTGAGTCACCTGTCGGTAGCGGACAATCCGAGTCTGCGCCTCGTGCATCTCGTAGCCGACGAATGTGGTCTCTGTCTCTTGGTCACCGATCCACTGCCAGTCTCCGGTCTCGGTATGCTGAGCCTTACGGGCACGCTCCTTCTGTTTCGCCATCTCGCTATCAAAGCCCTTCAGGTCGGCCTCCATCCCCTGCTCCTCAAGGATCAGCTCCGTGAGGTCTGCTGGGAAGCCGTAGGTGTCGTAGAGCTCAAAGATGATCTCACCGGGTAGTGCCTTCTCTCCCCTCTTCTTCGACTCATCGATATGAGACTGCAGCATCTCGATGCCGGTGGAGAGGGTCCTGAGGAAGGCGCTCTCCTCCTGCTTCGTCACGCGGGTGATCAGCTCCTGCTGGGCCACCAGCTCGGTGTAGTGTCCGCCCATACTCTCCACGAGGGTGGGGATGAGGCGGTACATAAAGGGCTCCTTAAGATTGAGGAAGGTGTAGCCGTACCGAACAGCACGTCTGAGGATTCTGCGGATGACGTAGCCCGCTCTGGTACTTGAGGGCAGCTGCCCGTCAGTAATGGCAAAGGCTATCGCCCTTATGTGGTCAGCGATCACGCGCATAGCCACATCGGTCTTCTCAGACGAGCCGTAGGCCACACCGGAGATCTCTGCCACCTTGCCGATAAGAGGCTGGAAGACATCGGTGTCGTAATTGGACTTCTTCCCCTGCATCGCCATACAGAGGCGCTCCAGCCCCATACCGGTATCAATGACGTGGTGGGGCAGAGCCTCAAGGTGACCATCGGCCATACGATTGTATTGCATAAAGACGAGGTTCCAGATCTCAATCACGAGCGGGTCGTCCTGATTGACGAGGTCCCTGCCGGGTATGCGAGCGATCTCTTCCTCGCTTCTCAGGTCAATGTGGATCTCTGAGCAGGGACCGCAGGGACCGGTCTCGCCCATCTCCCAGAAGTTGTCGTGCTTGTCCCCATTGAGGATCCTCTCCTCAGGCAGTAGCTTTGCCCACGCATCATATGCCTCTTGATCCCGCTCGAGACCCTCCTGAGGCGCTCCCTCAAAGATGGTGACATAGAGCCGATCCTTAGGAAGCTGGTACACCTCCGTTAGTAGCTCCCACGCCCAGGTGATGATTTCCTTCTTGAAGTAGTCACCAAAGGACCAATTCCCCAGCATCTCAAACATAGTGTGGTGATAGGTGTCGTGTCCCACAGCGGAGAGGTCGTTGTGCTATCCCCCTGCAGGACCATCGGAGCGGAGGGAACGATATGATGTCCTCGCTCTGCAAAGAAGTCAAGGTACATCTGACGGATTTCATTAACCGTTTTCATATCTACTAAGAAGTGTATCAATGAGACCCCGATCTTCACATTGGGGTCATTAGTTTCTCTCTCACAAAGGTACTAATGAAAATGGTCGCAAAGAAATGCACGTCCCCACCTCCGAGGACAACAGACCATTACTGCGACCATTATCCTAAGAATAAGCCTATCATAAGCCCTGCGAGAATGGGCTGAATCCTTACAAAGAGTGAGATAGTTTTCTCAGCTCTCGGAGTACTCTCACCTAAGGGCAGATCCACTCATACAGCTCAGGGTGTACATTAGGTAATTGCTGCCGGTCCTTAGGTGTGCAATCTCAGGTGTATGACTTAGGAGAATAGAGGTGTTAAAACACCACAATGGCATTATTTTCTCTACCTTTGCAGCATAATCAGTAGTCTAAAATATTCAAGCGCCTCACATATATAAGTATGGAGCAACTAAAGCACGAGTGTGGAGTGGTACTCATCCGACTTCGAAAGCCTCTCGAGTATTATTGGGAAAAATATGGCACCAGACGCTATGGTCTCAATAAGCTCTACCTGATGATGGAGAAGCAGCACAATCGTGGACAAGATGGGGCCGGTGTCGCTTGTGTCAAGCTTAAGGCTCCTGTGGGTACAGAATACCTCTACAGAGAGCGTGCCCTCGGCTCAGGCGCCATTTCTGAGATCTTCAATACTATCCATCACTCCATTGATGAGGCCATCGCTGATGAAGAGGCTGACGACCGCTTCTACGCTGAGTCGGCTCCCTATATTGGTGAGTGCTATATGGGGCATCTCCGCTACTCCACTACCGGGAGGTCCGGCCTGCAGTATCTCCAGCCGGCGCTGAGACGTAATAACTGGCGAGCTAAGACACTCGCCATGTGTGGGAATTTTAATCTCACCACAGTCAAGGATATATTCAAGTACATCACTGCCCGCGGACAGCATCCCCGTGACACTTCTGATACGCGAGTGCTTATGGAGCTCCTTGGTCACCGCCTTGATCGTGAGGTGGAGCGGCGCTATGCGGATAGCAAAGCGAAGGGACTCGAGGGGATGGACATTACGGAGGATATTGAGGATCATATCGATGCTCTGCAGCCTCTCAGGGAGTGCGGACCAATGTTTGACGGGGGCTACGTCCTCTGTGGCATGACCGGTAGTGGCGAGATGTACGCATTTCGTGATCCCTGGGGCATCCGTCCTGCCTACTACTACTATGATGACGAGATCTTCGTGGTCGCCTCTGAGCGACCGGTGATCCAGACGACACTCAACCTTACCTTCGACAAGGTGCATCAGCTCCAGAGAGGGCAAGCCATTGCTATCGACCGGAGTGGGGAGAATGTTCATCTGGAGCAGGTGCTTGAGCCGGAGGAGAATAAGGCGTGCTCCTTTGAGCGGATCTACTTCTCCCGTGGGAGTGACATTGACATTTACCATGAGCGAAAGGCTCTCGGTAGCTATGTGGTGCCGGAGATCCTCAAGAAGGTGGATTACGACCTAGACAATACCGTCTTCTCTTTTATCCCCAATACGGCTGAGGTGGCTTACCAGGGGATGCTTCAGGGACTCGAGGACTACCTTGACCATCGGAAGCAGGAGCTGCTGGAGATGCCAGAGAATAGGAACTCGGAGAGGATCCGCGACATCCTCCGGAAGCGTATCCGCTCGGAGAAAGTGGCGATCAAGGACATCAAGATGAGGACCTTCATCACCGAGGGGGCATCACGCAATGAGCTGGCGGCTCACGTGTACGATGTCACCTATGGGTCAATACGAAGGGGTGAAGATAATCTCGTTGTGATTGATGACAGCATCGTCCGCGGGACGACTCTCAAGGAGAGTGTCATACGCATCCTCAATCGACTCGGTCCGCGCAAAATGGTGATCGTCAGCTCCGCACCTCAGATACGCTACCCGGATTGGTATGGTATCGCTATGAGCAGGATGGAGGAGTTCGTTGCTTTCCGCGCCGCCATATCACTCCTTAAGGAGCGGGGTATGGATGATCGAATCAGCGAACTCTATGAGAGGATCAAGTCCCTTATGGGGAGCGAGGAGGTGCGGCGGACTAATTTTGTCAAGGAGATCTACGAGCCCTTCTCTGTCGAGGAGCTCAATCAGCAAATGATCAAGCTGATGCGACCCGCTGAGGTCACCTGCCCGATAGACATTGTCTTCCAGAGCATCGAGGGTCTCCACAAGGCGATCCCCGACAATCCGGGGGACTGGTACTTTACCGGAGACTACCCGACACCGGGTGGTATGCGCTTAGTCAATCAAGCCTTCATCGACTATTACGAAGAGGACTATAGAAGATAAGAGATACACGAAACCATATAGCGACCATGAAAAAGAAAGGTAAGCTCATCTTACAGGACGGGACCTGCTACGAGGGGACACTATTCGGTGCCACTGATAAGAGTGTCAGCGGAGAGGTTGTCTTCAATACCAGCATGACCGGCTACCCCGAGGCCCTGACGGATCCCTCGTATATGGGTCAGATGCTTGTCTGCACATACCCGATCATAGGCAATTACGGATTCCCTCCGGAGGATGTAGATCCCGCCACCAATCTGGCTCTCTACCTCGAGAGCCGGGAGCTCCATCCACTCGCACTCATTGTCCACGACTATACTGATGACTACTCTCACTGGAATGCCGCAGAGTCTCTCTCTGATGCTCTTGAGCGCCATGGCGTGGTCGGACTCTCCGGTGTTGACACGCGGGAGCTGACGAAGGATATCCGTGACCATGGTCCGCTCATCGGTAAGCTGGTGGTGGACGATCAGGATATAGACTTCTTCCAGACCGACGAGGTAAACCTCGTCGCTGAGGTCTCCACACCGGAGGTGATCCGCTTACCTAAGAGTGGTGCCAAGCGAGTGGTCCTCGTGGACTGTGGTGCTAAGGAGAATATTTTCCGGATGCTCCTCGACCGCGATGTTGACCTCACGATCGTCCCCTGGGACTACGACTTTACCGGGATGGACTATGATGGTCTTTTCATCAGTAACGGACCGGGTAACCCGATGCAGTGCACCGCCCTCATTGACCATGTACGACAGGTCATTGAGAGCGGTACAAAGCCTATAGGGGGGATCTGTATGGGAAATCAGATCATGGCTCTTGCCATTGGTGCCAAGGTGAAAAAAATGAAGTTTGGTCACCGCTCAGCCAATCAGCCGGTACGTCTTTGTGGCACAGATAAGTGCTTTATCACCAGCCAAAATCACGGATTTGCCGTTGATAGTGACACGCTCCCTGCCGGCTGGCGTCCCTACTTTGAGAATCTCAATGATGGCTCCAACGAAGGTATCATCCACGAGTCCGGGAGGTACTTCGCAGTCCAGTTCCACCCCGAGTGCCACGGAGGCCCGATGGATACCGAATTCTTTTTTGATGACTTTATTAAGCTCCTAAACTCGTGAACGTAAAGAAATACAAGAAGATCCTCC
>QWBY01000754.1_pt1 | contig 23969 bp, 17 predicted proteins | sample 1972471 | NCBI WGS metagenome assembly QWBY01 (sample SAMN09866722, study PRJNA288562) | Human gut metagenome isolate term6_stool, whole genome shotgun sequencing... | reverse complement strand
GCTGAGGAAGGAGTCATAGAGGTCTCCCTCCTCATCCCAGATACTCTTGTACTCCACCATTCGATTGACGATGCGGAGTATGGCCGAGACGCTCATCATAAAGGAGAGGTCACTCCGCCCTCTGTAGGGCGGAGTCCCGTCATAGATCTCCGAGATGGTGCCGATACCATTTAGGCTAAGCTCTTCCTCAAAGGGGATCAGCATCCGGTCTACGAAGAAGAGGCCGGTCCGCTTGAAGAGCTTCAGATACGCACTGAGGTAATAGTAAAGGGTCCAGGGCCACGCACCACCCTGTACATATGCGTAGTAGCGCTCTCTCTGATTGCCCCCCGCATAGCCTTTGTAGAGTGGACTGACCGGTGAGAGCGAGCGCAGTCCCTTAGGAGTCAGTAACTCCTTGGTCACATAGTCGAGGACCGATCGCTGCAGCTTGCGAGACATAGGTGAGTAGGTTAGTCCCACAGCGATGATCTGACTCGGACGGACGCTCCAGTCGAGCGGACGACCATCAGCCACGTAGTCGAGCAGGTAGCCATGCTCATTGACAAAGGTCCGGATGAAGCTCTCACGTACCTGATCGATCAGCTCCGTCACCTCCTCTTCCTCTTGCAGGTCAAAAAGGAAGCGATAGAAACAGAGAGCATTATACCACAGAGCATTATACTCCACGATATAGCCTCGCCGATCCACGACTGCCGCCCCATCAATCATCGTTCCCATCCAGGTGATCGGTCGACGATCCTCTCCTGGATCTGCGTATAGCAGACCATTTCGTCGCATCTCAAGCAGGGGTACACGACCCTCCCTAATGTAGCGGATCGCTCGTCTGAGTGTCGCCCCATATCTCTTTTTCGTCTCCTCCTTACCTGCCCATCTATAGTAGTCTTGGATCGCATTGGCAACCCAGAGGAGACTGTCCGGCTGCCAAATGTCCTCGATCACCGAGTCTTCCTCTCCCTCATCGAGATAAGACCAGATCGCAGGCAGAGCCGTGTCCATCACTTTTTGATAGAGCTCAGGCTCACCGATACCAAAGCTGCACGCTGTGAGCCCCACCATCTCGTCCCTCACGCGGACCCCATACCAGGGGTATCCCGCCTTGAGGTAAGACTTTCCCGGTCGAGGCTCGTAGTAAAATTGCCGTGCTGAGCGTCTGAGACAAGTGGCAAAGGTATCGGCCACGCCATAGCTCCGGAGGGCCTCCTCAAACGTCTCTTCCAGAGTCTCCGGGTCAATGGCGCAATCAGATGCAGATAGGATGATATCCTCACCACGGTGGATATTAAGGGAGAAGTAGCCAGGGACCGGCAGGTCCTCGACACATGCATTGCCCCGCTCCGCCTCTCTGTCGTAAAAGAAATCTCTATACCAAGTCGGCTCCTGGTGCCATACCGCATCATACTTGGAGAGCTGCATATAGAGACGAGGCATCCCCTTATAGAGGCAAAGGGATACTCCATGAGCCTCACTGGTGTGGCTCCAGTCAATTTTGTCATTGATATGCGTTAGCTCCCTTACTGTGCGGAAGGCAAGCATTGGCATAAGCCTTAGAGTTGTTTCAGAGTGTGCCTCCAAGAGGCGGTAGCGGATCAGAAGCTGATTGATCTTGGACGAGAAGACGATCTCCTTAGATAGAACTACCCCACCAACGCGATAGATCGTCCGGGGGCACTCCTCGACGGAGAATTCACGGATATACTTATGCCCGTTTGGGCTCAGGGTCCCGTCATGATACTTATGCACAGCGAGGTGAAACTCTGCCCCGTGCTGGATCACCGTCTCGTCCATAGACGTGAGGAGCACATCGGGATCGGGACCGCTCTCCGACGGCACCACCAGTAGCCCATGGTACTTACGCGTATTGCATCCCACTACCGATGAGCAGTGGTAAGCCCCACGACTATTGGCATGAAGAAGCTCGAGGGGTAGCGCAGTCCCCAAGTTGGTCATGATGCGACGATCAAACTTCTGATAACTCATATACTCTGCTGCTTTCGTGACGTGGTCTGACATCCGGCAATCCATTAAGGTACCTTCCCATCCCCCCGGCATTGCTATGATCCTTTAGGGCGTGATCGGTGCCTTGCTCCCTCCTCTCCCCAAATATACAAACAATTTAGATTTCATCGCTATTTATAACAAGACAAAAGCCTATTGGGCAATTAACTCACTCGGTTCTTGCTACACTCATCGGATGGTTGACCGCTATCCAAGTATATCCTGTAGGACGATCCCGCACAGAGCCCATTTCATTTGCCCTCTATTTCGGATGCCCCCTTAAGAGAGCTGCTTTTGTAAAAAAAAAGGGATGTATCCCGCTACAGGACACATCCCTTGATGAGGATTGATTAGGCCTCTCCTATCAGAGTGAGAACATCGTCAGGAGGGTAACGAGGAGCGCGAGGATCGCGTACAGCTCGGGGAAGACTGCCTCGACCATGGAGATGGCAAATACATTGTGACCATCAGCGGTGGCAGCAATACCATGAGCAAGGACCTTACCCTGCTTCATAGCTGATAGGAGACCTACCGATCCGAGGAGCAGACCACAGAGGAGGATGGCTGTGGCTGAGAGTACAGACATATCTGCTGCGATATGCTGACTGGCGAAGTACCAACCCACAAATCCATAGAGACCCTGGGAGGAGGGAAGTGCTGAGAGACCTATGTATTGGCGAGACCGACCATCAGTGCGATACCCAGGTAGGCCATTAGAAGTGTAGTAGACATAAATTGATTTACTTATTGAGTTTGTTATTGTTTTGTCAAGAAAAATAGATCACTTGGAGACCTTCTCCTCAATAGGAGTGTAAGGTGTCCCCCCACCCTCGTACTCAGAGTTATTGAAGTACTCCACATAGGTCAGTCGGACCGGGTGGACAAGCGAGCTGATCATCGTGAGGCAGAAATTGAGACCATGACCAAATGCAAGGATCAGCAGTCCTACCGGTATAGCTGCCCAGATGGGCATAGAGGAGGTAACGGTCTCTGTGAGGGTATTGAAGACCCCACCGAGGATACCGCCCGTCAGACCGATGGCGAAGAGGCGGATATAGGAGAGGGTATCTCCCAGAAGCCCCGAGGCAGTATTGTAGGTGTCCCACAGCCCTTTGCCAAGATTGACAAAGACGTTCTTGCCGGGAGAGTTGAGGAAGAAGACTGCAAAGGCGCAGAGTCCCACGACACCCCAAAGAGTGTACTCAAGCCACTGTGGCAGCTGGATGCTGAGGGCAGGCAACCCGAGCACAAGCCCGATGAAGATCACCAATGTCGGCCAAGCAAAACTGGCAAGCGAAGCACGGGTGCCGCTCTGGTGCCTAACCTTGAAGGCAGCCACATACTTCGCAAATAGGATCTGGACGAGTCCCAGCGCTAGCGAGATCACCATCAGATTATCCGACGAGAGGAAGAAATCCTTAATCGAGCTGAGGAAGGGAACCTCAACGAGTGAGATGCCGAAGAAGGTGCCGGCAAGGAATCCCATCACCACGCCGGCTCCACCGAGCCACTGGAAGAGCTCTAAGTACATCTTGGCACTCTCACCCACCTTGCGCTTAAAGATTGTTGCCAGTATCAGCACTACCAACCCGTATCCTGCATCTCCCGAGCACATACCGAAGAAGAGCATGAAGAAGGGCGCAATGAAGGGCGTCGGGTCAAACTCCCAGTAATTAGGGAGGGAGAACATCTTTACCAGAGGCTCAAAGGCCCTGCCAAAGCGACTATTGGAGAGCTTGATGGGCACATCCTCCCCATGGACAATTTCCTCTTGGATGTAGGCGATACCCTCCTCTGAGAGTGCTGCCTGCATGGCGGCATCCTGCTTGGCGGGGACATAGCCCTCCAGCACCATCAGTCGATCATCATAGAGGCGATCAGCCTGATAGTAGGCATTGTCCATCTGGTAGGTATCGGCGAGGTGGGCCTCCTGCTTATCGAGTATCTGATCGTGGTGAGCGAGGTAGAGCTTGGAGTCCGTCAGTAGCCTTAGCTCCTCCTCCAGACTCTGTCTCTCTACCCTCAGAGAGCTAATAGATCGGTCGGGTAGACGGACCCGCTCGGCATACTCAAGCTCCGGCTCAGGCTCGTCCTCAGAGGTGATGGTGACAAAGTAGGTGGAGCGACCGGCAGTCTGAACGATCTGCGCATGGTAGAGCTCCTCCCACTCCTTATTGTATCTCTGAGAGAGGACGGTCCAGAAGGTCATATTGACCCCCTTGGCTCTAAGCTTAGAGATCAGTGTCGGATCAAAGTCGCCCCAGTATGAGAGCTCATGCTCCTGGGACTTCAGGTCAGAGAGGATCCTCGACTTTTCCCTGATACGTGCGTCAAGGTCACTGACCTGGTTCACGTAAGTGTCATAGTCCGTCAGAGTCTCCTCAGGGAAGTCTATGTGGCGGATATCCTCGGGAGTCTGCTCCTTCTGAAGCGGGTGCTGGTCCATAAGGAAGCCGAGGCTCTTACGCAGATCGGCCAACTCGTCCTGCCGAGCCTTAACCTCTCTTATGCGGTCGAGCTCATTGGGATCCTTATTCTGTCGGACATGGATCACGCCTAAGGAGCGCAATTTCTGTAGGAACGCCTCGTACTCCGGCTCAAAGACCAGGAACGAGTACTTATTCATCGTCTCTATCATACTGTTGCTTCCTTATCTGATTCTGCCTCTATGGCGTTGCGGCGCTTCTCCTTCTCCTCGTCAAGGTGAGCGCGCATAATCTTTTGAGACGCCTTGGAGAGCGACTCTTCGTCCTCGAGGTAGCGCTTGATCTTCAGGATCGCCTCCTTGAGACCGGGGATCTGAACTTTCTCGAAGAGGTTGACCTTCTGCGTCGTCTTACGTCTGGCATGCTGCAGGATATCCAGCTCCAGACGTCCGACCTCTGCTTGGATGCCAACGGTGGCTAGATCCTTGATCAGCTGCGTGCCCTCCATATACCAGGAGGGGGTATTAAGGAGGCTAAAAGGGCGAACCTCAAAATCTACCTCACCCAGCACTGGTACTGGGATGCCGGCTACCTTGCGGGTCTCGAGATGGACATCCTCCACTCGGACAAGAGAGGGATCAAACTCACTCCAAAGGGCAGTCATAGTGTCGAAATTCTCGATGCTCTGCTCTACCTGAGCCTCGAGATCCTCGACCTCCTTCTTGACCCGCCGCACCTCGAGACGAAGCGCACTCTCCTTACTCTTGATCGTAGGGAGGATTCGCTCTCGGAGCTGGAGATCCTTCTTCTGCCTCTGGAGAGAGGTCTTGTTGTATTGAAATTTTACAGCCATACCTCAGTCGTACTCACCGGGGTTACTCCTCCTCCTGAGAGTGACCGACCATCTCCACATCCTGTGGCCAGTACTTATCAACAAGAGACTGCTTGATCGCCACCTCAGCAGGGGTGAAGTGCCGAGCGAAGAGCCGCCATGCCGTATCGAGCATCTCTGTGGTATTGATATTGACGTCAATGGCAAGGAGGTCATTGGCATACTCCTTGGCGAAGTCGAGCGTTCGCTCGTCGTAGTCAGTGAGGTCAAATCCATTCTCTAGCTTGGTCTGAGCATTGGAGGCATCAGCGAAGAGGCGGACGCCGGCATTCATCACTTGAGGGTGATCCTCACGGGTCTTCTTCCCGATCACCTGCTGCTTCAGTCGTGATAGGGAGCGGAAGGGATCGACGATGACCTTTCCGATAGTGCTATCAGTACGGAGATAGAGCTGCCCCTCTGTAATGTATCCGGTGTTATCCGGAACTGCGTGAGTGATGTCTCCACCCGACAGTGTCGTCACGGCAATGATGGTGATGGAGCCACCGGACGGGAATTGAGCTGCCTTCTCATAGACCTTTGCCAGGTCGGAATAGAGGGAGCCTGGCATAGAGTCCTTGGAGGGGATCTGGTCCATCTTATTGGAGACGATAGCCAGCGCATCAGCGTAGTTGGTCATATCCGTCAGGAGGACGAGTACCTTCTCATTCTTCTCCACTGCGAAGTACTCTGCTGCTGTGAGGGCCATATGAGGGATCAGCACACGCTCAATAGACGAGTCCTCAGTGGTATTGATAAAGGAGACGATACGATCGAGTGCTCCAGCCTCTGCAAAGGTATTGCGGAAATAGAGGTAGTCGTCATTCGTCAGTCCCATACCGCCAAGGATGATCTTGTCGGACTCTGCGCGCATCGCCACGGTTGCCATCACCTCATTATAGGGCTGATCAGGGTCAGCGAAGAAGGGGATCTTCTGTCCCGTGACGAGGGTGTTATTGAGGTCGATGCCGGAGATACCGGTTGTAATCAGCTCTGAGGGCTGCTCTCGACGGACAGGATTGACTGACGGGCCTCCGATCTCCACATCCTTGCCCTCGATGATCGGACCATCATCAATGGGCTCTCCGTAGGCATTCATGAAACGTCCGGTGAGAGAGTCGCCCACCTTTAGGGCAGGAGCCTTGCCGAGGAAGGTCACCTCGGCATTGGTCGGGATGCCCTCCGTACCGGTGAAGACCTGCAGTGTCACCACATCGTCCTCCAGTCGGACGACCTGAGCCACACGACCATCGATGAGAGCAAGCTCATCATTACCCACACCCGTAGCACGCAGAGAGCACGTTGCCTTCGTGATGTCGGAGATGTGGGTGTATATCTTTTGGAATGCTTTCTTAGTCATAATCAGTCTACCCTTAGGCGTTAGCCATTTCCTCTACTACGTGAGACTTGTCCACAAGGCGTGTCTCGACCATCTTCTTGGCCCGCTCACGATACTTATTGTAGTCCTCGCTACGGAATTCGGAGTAATTCATCTGCCTCAGCTCGTTGATCAACTCCTTGAAGAAGACCGAGACTTCGTTGAAGTCCTCAAACGTAAGATCGCTCTCACAGATGTCGATCACAAGAGAGAGCATCTCCTGCTGACGCTCCAGAGGGCACATAGCATCGATGGCATCAAAGGCATCCTGCTGTAGGATGACAAAGTCGATCAGCTCAGACTTCCAAAATGTGACATGGTAGTCTACCGGGACACCATCATCACCAAGGATATTGATCTGCTCAGCGATCTCCTGTCCTTGACGCATACGGTGCTTGACTTGGCCGACCATCTCCAGCCAGTCGGGCGAAGCAGCCTCGGCAACATACTTCTGAAACTCCGGATACTCCAGATACTTCGAGTAGGAGTCGATAGGATTGACTGCCGGGTAGCGCTTCTTATCTGCGCGATCCTGCTGGAGGGCGTAGAAGCAGCGTGCCACCTTTTGGGTATTCTCGGTCACCGGCTCCTTGAGGTTACCACCGGCAGGGGAAACAGTACCGATGAAGGTGATTGACCCAGTCTCCCCATTCTTCAGATGGACATAACCGGCACGTGCATAGAAGGCCGAAATAGTAGCCGAGAGGTCCATCGGGAAAGCATCCGGTCCGGGCAGCTCCTCCATACGATTGGACATCTCACGGAGTGCCTGAGCCCAGCGAGAGGTGGAGTCTGCCATCAGGAGTACCTTCAGTCCCATAGTCCGGTAGTACTCAGCAATCGTCATAGCGGTGTACACTGACGCCTCACGAGCCGATACCGGCATATTGGAGGTATTGGCAATGATGATCGTGCGCTCCATCAGCTTGCGACCTGTGTGAGGATCCTCAAGCTCAGGGAATTCCTTAAAGATCTCAACCACCTCATTGGCTCGCTCACCACACGCAGCCATGATCACGATGTCCGCCTCAGCCTGCTCTGAGATCGCATGCTGGAGGACCGTCTTACCTGTACCAAAGGCTCCCGGGATAAACCCAGTCCCCCCCTCTACCATAGGATTGGAGATATCAATGCAGCGGATCCCTGTCTCAAGTAGCTTAAAGGGTCTCGGCTTGTCGGCATAGCAGGGCACCGCTTGGCGGACGGGCCACTTCTGAGTCATAGTGATGGAGTGATCCACCCCACTCTCATCCGTCAGCACAGCCATCTCATCGTCCACGGTGTACTGCCCCTTCGGGGTAAGCTTCTTGACCGTATACATCCCCTTGAAGGTAAAGGGAACCATAACCCGGTGTGGCTGATGATTCTCCTCCACAAGACCTATCCAGGATCCAGCCTCGACAGTGTCGCCCACCTTAGCAGTCGGCTCGTAGTCCCACTTCTTGTCCCGATCGAGAGGATCGGTATACTCTCCACGCTTGAGGAAGAGCCCGGTCATTTTATCCAGATCATTCTGGAGACCGTCAAAGTTCTTAGAGAGCAGTCCCGGACCGAGGGTCACCTCAAGCATATGTTGCTCAAACCGGACTTGGTCGCCGATCTTTAGTCCTCGGGTACTCTCATAGACCTGCACATCCACCAAGATCCCCTCGATCTTGATGACCTCAGACATCAGCTCTGAGCCATCCTCAAGGATGACAAAGCAGATCTCGTTTTGTGCGACAGGACCATTTACCTCTACAGTCACTAGGTTGGAGACCAACCCTACCACCTTACCTGTAGTTTTCATCTGTATATCGTTTTATAATGTTGTCTATCCCTAAAGTTTAGAGGCGGTTATGTCTCTTGGCCTCTGCCCGAAACTTCTCAAGGTCTGACCGGCTCTCGTGATTGAGCTGATCAATGATCTCCCTGAAGCGACTCTTTCCGATCTCTGCGTCAAGTGAGCTCCAGCGACTCAGCATCTGCAGCTTAAGCTGGTAGGCCAGCATAGTATCGATGGAGAAAGTGTCAGCAAAGGTGAGACTATCCAAGTAATCCCACTTCAGCTGATCAATGCGATGCTCCCTGACGGAGAGATCCTCCTCCTCGGAGATCTGTAGCACCTTCTGCACCACCTCTCCCTCCTCGAGGAAGCTTATATCATGCCAGTTGCCACTCCTGAGGAGCCGCACCAGCTCACTATCACCGACGATCAGCCTACGAGCGTCAAGGTCGTGGCGCTTGATCGTAATAGCTGCCAGCACAAGGCGGATGGCGCGATCAAAGCTAACCCAGGTGCGGACAAACTCATCCCCCCGCTTCATAACGTAGCGGAAGTAATAATTATCTAAGATATCCTCGTAGAAATGCTCTGCAGGGCGGTCAATCTCCTGATCGTGGCGATACTCGTAAATGAAGTCCACCAGATAGGAGGGATAGGTCTTCGGATCAAAGTGTAGCTCCTCTCCCACCATCTCGGAGGTGATCATACCTCGCTGTGCCGCATCGACCAACTTGCGTAGCTGGTCGAGCCCTACTACGTATGGAACCTGCGGCTCAGGGATCGGTCGATCATAGAGCAGAGCCACGAGTGCCCTGTTGTCCTCACTGAGGAGCAGCAGGTCCAGGAGCTGACCATCTCGGCGGGTAAGCTGCCCACGAAGGGTCTCCACAAACTCCCACAAAGTGAGTGGAGGATTTTTCCCGATCTCCGGTCTCAATGTCGGCAGACCTGCTCCTAAGGCATAGTACTCAGCCATAGAGGGTCACTCTTTGTCAGGTGCCGTGAAGAGAGCCTCCCGAAGCTGAGGTCGCATAAAGTCCTTGAAGTACTCCGTCAGAGCCTCCTTGCTTACCACGACCTCGTAGCCCTTGTCGGCGGGTGCGATGGCAAAAGACGCCGCCCTTCCCTGGACACTCTTGATGTCAAGTCCTTTCTCAAGGATCCCGGAGGCATGGTTCATAAAGTACTTCCGGAGAGCCTCACCATCCTCAGTAGAGACAGTGACGCTATTGCTCCCCTCTTCGAAAAGCTTTTGGCATAGTCTGAGTACTACATCGTAGAGCCTCTCAGGCTCGGCAAATGCCTGGTCAACACCCTCGCTGACAGCACGATCGTTGATCATATCACCGATCTCCGTCCTCAGGGCATCCGAGGCACGATCAGCCGAGAGCTGAAGCTCCCTCAGGGAGCGCTCACGTAGCCCAGCCACTTCGCTGTCTGCTCTGGATATAATCTCCTTAGCCTTTGCCTCAGCCTCAGCAAGGATCTTGTCTCTCTTCTCCTCTGCTGCTGCTACGATCTCCTCTGCGCGAGAGTCAGCCTTGGCGATACCATCCTTGTAGATCTTACTCGCCAGTTCTTGTACTTTGTCGTCCATACGAACTCACTCGATATAGTTGCTAATCTTATTATCCTACTTCATGACTACACGTGAACGACTTCACGCATAATGTCAGCAAACCTACAAATAATTCCTATGATAGCTACCCTTGTTTTACATTATTGATGCGACTTTGCACAGAATTCCTGTTTTTATCCATTTTTCAAAGGTCAAGAGAGAGATGAATACCCGGTCTTGCAGGTTTTTCCACAGTGATTTTCGAGAGAAGTTGCCATAAAAAAGAGAGACAACGGGAAAAAGCCGTTGCCTCTCTATGTATTTACACCTCCTCAGTGTTATATGTATTCTACATGGTCTACTCTCCTTGTCTGTCGACCGAGAGTGTCACTCCGTCATCTCCCTACGCATATTCTCTACGTAGCGAGCTTTCTCCATCTTACGACGGCGAATATCGGAGGGCTTACGGAAGTTGCGATTGTCACGCAGACGACGCATAGTGCCTGTGCGGTCAAACTTCCTCTTGAATCTCTTCAGGGCACGCTCGATATTTTCACCCTGGCTTACCGGTACAATGATCATATAGTAATATTTTCAATGTCCGCGGGGATCCATACGTCCCCGCTTCGCCTGCAAAGGTAACCTATTTAATCGGGTTTCCCAATACTATTTCCCCTGACCTGACAAACTCTGCCATTAGGGGGTATGAAGTGCCTCCAATCTAATACCGGTATTAGAGTCAACGTTGATGACAGGGTTACCCTCTCTGATAGACTTCCTTGCCGATGTCTATAGAATGTTTGTCCTCCGAGTAAAGTCAATAATCTCAGGTATGTAGCCAAAGGCGAGACCAGTGACAGAGTCGGCGCATCCATAGTAGATGGCTATGCGTCCGCTATCCGGATCGTGGAGTGCAGCACAGGGGAAGCAGACGTTGGGTACATCCCCGACACACTCATACAGCTCTTGTGGAGAGATAAGGTATGCCCCACTCCGTGCAGTCACCTTCCAGGGCTGATCCTTATCAAGGAGTGCTGAGCCGAAGGCGTACACATATCCATTGGCGCTCCTGAGCACCCCATGGTAGATGAGCAACCAACCCTCCGAAGTCTCGATAGGGATAGGTCCAGCTCCGATCTTGAGACACTGCCAAGCGCTTACCTCAAAGTCTGCCGGTGACATCACATGTCTGTGGTGTCCCCAAAACTCCAGATCCGGAGACTCGCTGTAGAATATGTCTCCGAAGGCGGTATGACCATTGTCGCTTGGCCGGCTGAGCATAGCATAGCGGCCATTGATCTTTCGTGGTAAGAAGACCCCATTGCGATTGAATGGCAGAAATGCATTCTCCAGCTGATGGAAGGTCTGGAAGTCGTCCGTCCATGCCACACCGATGGTGGGTCCATGATAGCCATTGCACCACGAGACAAAGTAGCGACCATCGATCTCTGTCACCCGAGGGTCATATCCATAGACCCACTCCCCGACCTCAGGGATATCACAATCGAAGACAATCTTATCCGGGGAGATATCCCATGAGAGACCATCCTGACTAAACCCAACGTGAAGACGCATCCTTCGATTGGTGTCGTCGCAGCGGAAGACCCCGGCATACCCGTCCTTGAATGGGACGACTGCACTATTGAATATGCTGTTACTTGTCGGTGTCTCATGCCGACCGATTATGGGGTTTTTGCTGTATCTCCAGAGCGGAGCATGACATCCTTGAGGACGATCCTCCCAAGGCATATTGGGGAGAGACCTCCCCTCGATTTTAATATTATCCATATTCATTTATTTAGTGAGTTTATTCCCATCTCCATCATAGGAGAAAGGTACTACTTTTGCGCATATCAGCCCAGGTATAGACACTATGACCGCAATGAGGAAGAAAGAGCTGTACCCCACCGCATCGCTGATCGTGCCACTGACCAGACCGGGGATCATATAGCTGAGATTCATCAAGCTATTGGCAATGGCATAGTGTGCCATGCGATGAGGGCCGGGTGCCACCTGCTGCATCATAAAGAGCGTCAGGCCGACAAATCCGAAACCATAGCCAAATTGCTCAACGACGATCCCCACCGCCGGCCATACTAGATTGGTCGGGTGGAAGAAGGCGAGAAGGAAAAAGATGATGAAGGGGAGATTGAAAATCACAGCCAGAGTGAAAAGCACCTTACGGAGACCATAGTGACCTATGTAGTACCCGGCTAATATGCTTCCTCCTATAAAGGCTATCGTCCCCAAGGTCCCGTAGATGAGACCAAAGTCCTTATTTGTCAGCCCCAGCCCTCCGAGCTCGGTGCCGGCCTTCAGGAAGAGAGGCGCCACCTTAATGGCCAGCCCCTCAGTAAAGCGGTAGAGGAAAATAAAAAGCAGGTAAAACCAGATGTGCTTCTTCTCAAAGAAACTAACAAAGATCTCCCATACCCCTTGCAGAGTCGCCCTGAGAGATCGCTTCTCATCCGTTACTGGGGCCTCACTATGGGGTAATACTGCCATATGCCACAGACCGAGTAGCAGCATCAGTCCGCCCGCTACTAATACCATACTCTGCCAAGAGCGGACAATCCCAATAGAGGTCGTGAGGTAACCTACGAGATAGACCAGCCCGCCCTTGGCCAACACCTTGGCAATGTTGTAGAAGGCTCCCTGCCACCCGACAAACTTGCTCTGAAGCGTAGGCGTGAGTGCTTCCATATAGATCCCATCCCCGGCAATGTCATGTACCGACCCTGAGAGTGCCATCACAGCCATCAGGAGGAGCAGTAGCGGAAAAGACTCCTCTAAGCCAAGCGATGCCGCGATCAAGCCAAGCATGAGCGCTGAGATAATCTCAGAGATAAAGACATACTGCCTCTTACTCCCGAAGAGCTCCATCACCGGGCTGAAGAAAGGCTTTAGGCTCCACGGAAGGATCAGGAGGGATGCCCAGAAGGTGATTTCCTTATCCGGGATGCCCATATCCTTAAAGAGTAGCAACGAGACGTCCGAGAGCATGACCATCGGAAGCCCCATGGCGAAGTAGACTGTAGAGACCCACGAGATGGGATTGAGTTTGGTGTCCGTTTTCTTCATATTATCGGAGAGTGGAGACCGGCATGCGCGAGGCATCCAGTCTCAAGAGTACAAATAAGAGCAGAGTAAAGCTCAGCAATGATGAGCCGCCATAGCTGATGTAGGGCAGCGGGATGCCTATCACCGGGACGAGACCGATCACCATCCCCACATTCACCAAGAGGTGGAAGAAGAGTATGGATGCCACCGCGTATCCATATACACGAGCAAAGGTCTCCGGCTGGCGCTCTGCAATGTAAATGATACGGCAGATCAGCGCAAGGAAGAGGAGTAGCACAACTAAGCAACCAACGAAGCCCTCCTCCTCCCCGATAGTACAGAATATGAAGTCCGTCGTCTGCTCAGGTACGTAGGATAGCTTAGTCTGAGTCCCCTGTAGGTACCCCTTGCCGAGCAGACCTCCGGAGCCAATAGCGATGAGACTTTGATGCACGTTGTAGCCGGCACCGGCAGGATCATCCTTAAGCCCCAAAGAGACAAGAATACGGGTCTGCTGGTGAGGCTGGAGAATATTGTCAAAAAAGTATCCCACCCCGGCGTACATAGCCACACTCACCCCGGCAAAGGTGATCAGCCGACCTATATGTCGCCCTCTATGACCATAAGCCTGTACGACCACCCATACCAGCAGTAGCACCAGCGCAAGGATGGCAAAGATCGAGAAGTCAACTCTCACCCACAGGGAGAGGATTGCAGCCATAATCATCAGCGAGGGGGCAATCACCAAGCCGACCAACCAAGCCCGGTCAAGCTCGCAGTAAGCCTGTGCCGAGAGCACCACACCGAGATAGATCAGTAGCGGGACAACCAATCGTCCGGCAGGGGTAACGCCCCAGACCGGCTCGGCAAACTTGAGCTCCAGCACAAAAAGCAGAGCGCAGAAGACGCCAAAGAGTGGGACAGCACTACTCAGCCCCTCCCTATAGAGGATGATGATGAATGCAGCGTAGACCAAAGCGGATCCTGTCTCTGACTGAAGGACGATGATCAGCATCGGGGCAATGATGATGGCAAAAGCAATCACCAGGTCACGGGTCCGCTCGAGGCTAAAGTTATACTTCGACATCCACCATGCCAGCATCAGGGCGGTGGTGAGCTTGGAGAACTCCGCCGGCTGTAGCCTCACAGAGTCCGTAATCACTAACCACGACCGCGATCCTTTGATGTCCGGAGCGATGAAGATTGTCACGATCAAGAGGCCGATCATAGCGAAGTAGAGCACCGGTGCAGACTGCTTCAGGAAGAAGGTGTCTATTAGCAATATGGCAATCGCGGCGCCGGCAGAGATCCCGATCCATATCAGTTGAGACAGCGCCCTACCCTCAATACTAAAGGAAGTATCGGTGATGGTATAAGTGCCATCGGCTGCGTAGATGGTCAGCCATCCGATCAACACTAAGGTTAGGTAAAGCAAGATAGCCAACCAGTCAGCCCGATGCCTCAGTCCCATTGAAGTCCCGGAGGATAGTCTCTTAGTCATACGATCATCTAATTACTGAGGACAACATCGCCTTCTCGTAGCTGATTGACGAAGGCGTAATAGAGTCACCATGGAGATAGTAATCGAGCATAAGTCTACCGATCGGAACAGCATAGGTGGCACCGAAGCCTCCATTCTCCACCATGACAGCGATTGAGACCTTGGGCTCCTCCATGGGACCAAAGCCAAGGAAGAGGGAGTGGTCTTTGCCGTGAGGGTTCTCAGCCGTACCGGTTTTACCACAGATGGCAAAGTCGGATAGATTTGCCTTCCGACAGGTCCCGCCTATCACCGCCATACGCATTCCCTCGGCAATCACTTGGAAATACTCTGGTCGTATCCCTGTCTCCATACGCTCAATATAGAGTGAGTCCTGAGGTATGCCGTCGATCTCCTTCACCAAGTGAGGGGTAAAGTAGTGACCCCTATTAGCTACCACAGCACCGAAGTTGGCTATCTGTAATGGTGTAGCAAGGATCTCACCCTGACCGATCGCTATGGAGACTATTGAGCTCGATGTCCAGCGCCCATTATGGAGCTTGTCGTATACGGCAGAGCTGGGGATATAGCCACGGCTCTCTCCCGGCAGATCCACACCTGTCTTATGTCCAAAGCCCATCTTGACAATATAGTCTCGCCAGTGATCAAAAGCCTCCTCCACGGTAGCGAAGCGGGATCTATCATCTAAGAAAGCCCTCAGACCCCAGCAAAAATAGGCATTACAGGAGGTGGCAATGGCGTGCCTAAGATCCAATGGAGATCCGTGACCATGGCATCGGGGGCGACCCCCGAGCAGTGGGTAGCCATGATGACAGGAGTACATAGTGCCCGGTGTGATGCATCCCTCCTGCAGATAGGCTGCTGACTGCACGGTCTTGAAGGTCGATCCTGGCGGATAGGCAGCCTGAATGGCTCTATTGTAAAGAGGCTTGAGAGGATCAGTAGCGAGTGACTGGTAGTTCTTTCCCCGATCCTTACCCACTAAGCGAGAGGGATCAAAGGTGGGAGACGAGACCAAAGCCAACACCTCCCCCGTACTCGGCTCTATCATGACGATCGCTCCACTCTTGCCTTGCATTAGCTGCTCACCATAGGCCTGCAACTTGATGTCAATGCTCAGTTTCAGATCATGCCCGGAGGTAAGCTCCTGATCATACTTGCCCTCCTCATACTGACCCTGCACTCGGCCGTGGACATCTCTGAGGAGGATAGAGGTCCCTTTATTTCCTCGCAAGAATCGCTCATAGCTCTTCTCCAGACCCGTCGTGCCGGCATAGTCTCCGGGTGTGTAATAGGGATCCCGCTTAATGTCACCCGGACCGACCTCACCGATACTTCCAAGCAGAAGAGCCCCTGCTGAGTATGTATACGCCCGAGATGTATGGTGCTCGATGAGTAGACCGGGAAACTTGTATAGCTGCTCCTCTAACAGCCCGGCCTCTACTGAAGATATCTGGGAAAAAAGTGTCTGTGGCACAAAGGGCGAGTACCCTCTATTGGACTCCCGATCCTTCACCTGCTCTAGACGCTCACGCAAATCCGGGAGGTCAATGTCTAGGATATGGCAAAAGGCAAGACTGTCGAAGTCCTCCATTTGTCGCATGATGACCTTTGCATCTGCCGTAGCGGTATTATAGACAACGAGACTGTCGTTGCGATCACGCATCAGACCGCGCGATGGATAGAGGGTCCGGTGGTAAAAGGCAATATTCTCCGCTGCCAGCTTATACTCCGGAGAGAGCACCTGGACATAGAAGAGTCTCGCCACGTAGACAATAATTACCAGCGTCATCACCCCTACAATGATAAAGCTACGCTCACTATACCTACTATGTGATGGTCTCATCCCCTCTTACGCGGCATAAAAAGTGCATCAAAGATCAAAAAAAGCAACATCGTTATCACAACGGACCCGCCAATGTAGGGTAATGTGTGTACCAAGAGTCCGGTGGAGAAAAACTCAAGGAGGAATATCGAGCTGATCTGTACCAATGTGAGGGTCAAGATATAGAGCAAGTACGCTCCTGCTCCCATTAGGCGCGGAGTTATCAGCGGATTCTCCTCGTCCGCATTGTTGAGATCGTCCTTATCCACCAGTGCCTCCAGCAGCTTAGGGCGTAGGTAGATCGTCAGTGCGGAGGAGGCCATATTGAGTCCGGGTGTATTCATCATCAGGTCAATAAAGAGTCCTACACAAGCGGCAGTGAGGGTCAGTACCCACGGCTCCGACCGGTACGGCATTCTGATAAGCGGGTAGAGGTAGATGATCGGCAAGAAGTACTGAAAGAGTAGTAGGTGGTTAAAGAGTACCACCTGCAAGAGCAGCAGCACGAGGGAGAGGATGCCAAGTCGGAGGGTATACTTACTCATAGGGATCGTCTATCTGTGACAGGATCTTCGATCACACTTCTCTCCTTACGATTCTCATACTGCAGCACATAGACGTACTTCAGAGAGGCAAAGTGCGTGGATAGCTCCACTCGATAAGCAAAGAAACTATCGTCAGGCGACTTCCCCGGACCGACCACTGTCCCTACAGGCAAGCCGGAGGGGAAAGAAGCCGAGTATCCGCTCGTAAAGACCGATCGCCCCGGCTCCAGCGACTGGTGCTTGGGGATATTAGTCAATAGGGAGTGATTGATATCCTGGCCATCCCACTTCAGTATACTCACGAGGTCAGAGCCTTCCACCTTGCAGCTAATCCCGAAGGTACTATTGATCACCGGTACGACTCTCGAGTAATGATCACTCACCGCCTGTACGATACCGACCACTCCATCTGTGCTCACGACCCCCATATCTACAGCCACACCATCTTGCTTGCCGATATCCAAGGTCAGATAATTACTCTTGTCAAAGAGCACCATCCCCACGACCCTTCCTACTATGTAGTGGTAGGGGAAAGGTCTCTCCAGTGTGTCTCGCCCTAGGCGCTGCCAAGAGAGGGAGTCAACAGAGAGTCGCTCCAGCTGGTTGTGTAGCCGGAGCACCTCACGCTCCAGCATCGCATTCCTGTGGAGCAGCTCTACATTTGCCTCCTCCAGTCCGGTGTAAGCACGGACAATCTGTGCCGTCTCCATCACCCTGCCGGTAAGGTCGTTGGCAGAGCTCAGCATGACACTAGATCGGTACCTACTGCCACTAAAGAGGAGTGCCAAGGCAACCACCTCAAGGAGCAGGAAGATCAGGAGATGTCTCTTGGACCGGAGAAATTCGATGAGGCGATCCATTAAGACGATGCACAGCGAGTGAGCCACCCCCTGCCTAAGCCGTTAGTAATGGGGGTGCCGGATGAGTTACTTAAAGAGCAGAGTGTACTTATCGGAGTTCTGAAGAGCAATGAAAGTGCCGTTGGCGACGGAGTATAAGGGGTCATCAGCGATCTTAAAGGGGATCTGAAACTTAGCCTGTAGTCTCTTATCAAGCCCCTTCAGCTGAGCACCTCCCCCCGCAAGGTAGATGCCGTTATTGAAAATATCGGCATATAGTTCGGGGGCAGTGTCGTCCAAAGCATTTCCTATGGCGGTCTCTATCTTGGTGATTGACTTATCGAGACAGGTAGAGATCTCATGATAATTGACATCAACCGTCTTAGGCAGGATGCTCGCTAGGTCCTGCCCCACGACTGTATAGGGATCAGGCTCATTATCCAGTTGATCGAGAGCAGAGCCGACATTTTTCTTGATCTCCTCAGCGGTACGCTCACCGATGCGGATACTGTGCTCAACCTTCATATAGTCGACGATATCGTTGGTGAATTCGTCTCCCGCCACCTTGATCGACTTATTATTGACAATGCCACCAAGAGAGATCACTGCGATCTCCGTTGTGCCACCGCCGATATCTACGATCACGTTGCCGGTAGGCTCCATCACATCGATACCAATACCGATCGCTGCAGCCATTGGCTCATGAATGAGATACACCTCGTTGGCCCCGGCCTTCTCAGCAGCATCGCGAACGGCACGTATCTCTACATCCGTACTGCCCGAGGGGACGCAGACGACGACCTTAAGCGAGGTGGGGAAGAAGTGTTTCTTCGTTGTAGCCATCCGGATCATCCCGCGGATCATATACTCGCAGGCATCCAGGTCAGCGACTACGCCATCCTTAAGAGGACGGACGGTGGAGAGATCATTATTCTCCTTCTCGAAGCGACGATACGCCTCAGCGCCGACCCACTCGACCTTATCAGTCTTCTTATTGAGTGTCACATAGCTTGGCTGATCAATGATGATCTTGCCATCCTCTATGATGACCGTGTTAGCAGTACCTAAGTCTACGGCTAATTTCCTTGTCAGTGAGAAAAAGCCCATCCTATATCTAATAAAAAAGTTAGTGTCTAAAGTGGCGATGGCCGGTGGTCACCATAGACATACCGTGCTCATCGCAATAGCTTATGCTCTCCTGATCGCGTATAGACCCTCCCGGCTGGATGACGGACACCACGCCCGCCTCATGAGCTATCTCCACGCAGTCGGGGAAGGGGAAGAACGCATCAGAAGCCATAACGGATCCCTCAAGAGAGAAGCCCATCGCTGCTGCCTTGCTGATCGCCTGTCTCAGCGCCTCCACCCTAGAGGTCTGACCATAGCCGGCACCCAAGATCTGACGATCCTTAGCGAGGACTATAGCGTTACTCTTGCAGTACTTTACCGCCTGCATCGCAAAGAGCAGATCGCTCGTCTCACTCTCCGTCGGAGTCAAGTGAGTGACCACCGTGAGATCCTTAGCGTGATCCACAAGTGTATCACGCTCCTGCACCAGCACACCACCGAGGACAGATCGGTACTGGAGAGGATACTTGTCCTTGCCGATCTTGTCTCTCAGGATGATCCTATTTTTCTTTTGTGTCAGCAGCTCCAGTGCCTCCTTGCTATACTCGGGAGCTATAAGGACTTCGATGAAGAGCTTGTGCAGTTCCTCCGCAGTCACCATATCGACCGGTCTATTGAGCACCACGATGCCGCCAAAGGCCGACTCAGTGTCGCACGCAAGAGCAGCCAAGTAGGCATCGCATATGGTCTCACGGACTGCCAATCCACAAGGGGTATTGTGCTTGACAATGCCGCACGCAGGATCGTCCATCTCCTCGATCATATGCACTGCAGCATCCACATCCAGCAGGTTATTGTAGCTGATCTGCTTGCCGTGGAGGTAGTCGAAGCGCTCCTCAAAGCCCTTACCATAATATGCAGCCCGCTGATGAGGGTTTTCACCATACCTCATCGGCTGACATCCCTCCATAGAGAGAGAGAAACGCTCCTCGGGGAGCAGATCCTCTGACTCATCTGCCGGATCGTCCATCGAGAGGAAGTAATTATGGATTGCAGTGTCGTAGGATGAGGACTCCTCAAAGGCAGCACGTGCAAAGTGTCGCCTCTGCTCCAGCGTTGTCTCACCGGCCTGCTCGCTGAGTATGGCAGTGAGTTCATCGTAATACTTAGCCGAGGGGATGATCACCACATCGGAGTAATTCTTGGCGGCTGCACGGATCAGAGAGATACCACCGATATCAATCTTTTCTATGATATCCTCATGAGAAGCACCGGAGGCAACAGTGGCCTCAAAGGGGTAGAGATCGACAATCACAAGGTCTATCGGATCAATGTCAAAACGACGACAGTCCTTGTCATCCTGCTCGTTGCCTCGGCGAGTGAGGATCCCGCCAAAGACCACCGGATGAAGGGTCTTGACTCTCCCGCCCAAGATGGAGGGAAGACCGGTGCGGTCCTCTACCTTGGTGCATGGGAGGTCAAGGCTGGTGACATAGTCATAGGTGCCACCCGTGGAGAGGATCTCCACTCCACTCTGCCCCAATTGTCTCAGAAGCTTCTCCAGCCCCTCTTTATGGTATACCGATACAAGCGCTCTGCGGATAGGCTTGCGACTCTCTGCTGATCTCGTCATATGTGGATAGTGATTACTCTTTTTCAAAAGCAGACAAACTTACATAAAAAAGGACAACTTGGGGCTCTCCCCTGACTTCTCTGCCTCTTCTCTATTGTACGATATCTCCGTACTCAGCCGAGCGATGGGGTTTCTGTAGCTAGTAGCGAGACCGCCGGTGGAGGTCTCCTTGTAGAGGCTCGGGAGGTCGTGACCTGTCTGTCGCATCACCTCGACCACTTGGTCAAAAGACACTCGGTGAAATCCATTGGAGAACGAAGCGTAGACATTGGCATCCAGTGCTCTTGCCGCTGCAAAGGCGTTACGCTCAATGCAGGGGATCTGCACGAGACCACAGATGGGATCACAGGTCAGTCCCAAGTGATGCTCAAGCCCCATCTCGGCTGCATACTCTACCTGATTGAGACTGCCTCCAAAGAGCTGATTGGCAGCGGCAGCAGCCATGGAGCAGGCAACGCCCACCTCACCTTGGCAGCCCACCTCAGCCCCGGAGATAGAGGCATTCGTGCGACAGATGGCACCGAAAAGGCCCGCTGTAGCCATAGCCCTCAGGATCATCTTGTCCGGTATCTCCTTGGATACCTTGAGGTGATAGAGTACTCCCGGCATCACCCCCGAGGAGCCACAGGTGGGACCGGTGCAGACCTGACCACCACCCGCATTCTCCTCACTTGCCGCCAGGGCGTAGGCGTACACCAGCCCGCGAGACTTGGTAGAGTAGCTGTAGTTATTGGCCTGTACATAGTACTCGCCGGCCTTACGGCGGAGATTGAGTCCTCCTGGGAGGATGCTGTCGTTGTCAAGTCCTCGCTCTACTGCTGATCGCATCACCTGCCAAGCCTCCCCCAAGTGATCCCATATTGATGAGTCCTCAAAGCGCTCCACATACTCCCAGAGCGACAAGTGCTCATCAAAGCAGTAGGCCAGGATATCTGTCATACGATTGTGGGGATAGACCTCACTCGCCCTACTCTCATCAAACTCCTCGTTAGCCAAGTCCCCACCACCGACACTGTAGACAGTCCACGAGTCGATGAGCTTATCCTCCTTATCCAGCGCCTCATAGTACATACCATTCGTATGGAAACGCTTGACCGTCTGAGGCTCCCATACGATCTCCGTAGGGGCTACGGGCTCCAGCACCTCGAGGATGGCTACATCTGTCATATGCCCCTTACCTGTGGCTGCAAGGGATCCGTAGAGAGTGACCCTGAACCTCGCCGGCGTGCCTCCACTCAGGCGATCAAGGAACATCAGCGCAGCCCGCCTCGGTCCCATTGTATGGCTGCTCGAGGGGCCTTTACCTATCTTATATATTGATTTAATTGTCTCCATGAGTGACAGTTGCTTATGAGAGAAGGGTTACACCCTCTATGACCTTACAAAGATAGCCCAATTAAACGACTTAACGGATCAGCTGTGATACGTAATCGGACCAAATGTATCAAGTGCGCCCCCGCTAATATAGCCTCCGCAAAGAAGCTTGGCATCTAAAGTACTAATCAGCTGATTGTCAACAAGGAGAAGGTTGACGGAGCATTTGTCGCACCTATCCGAGCATACCCTCATCACTAATACCGATATTAGAGAAGTCTAATACCGATATTAGATTGACCTAATATCGGTATTAGATTTCTCTCTGAAGGGATAGGGTCAGGAAAACAATGGACGAGAAAGTATGTCCGCATACTTTCTCGTCCAGGAAATCTGTCGGGATGAACAGACTCGAACTGTCGACCTCCACGTCCCGAACGTGGCGCGCTACCAACTGTGCTACATCCCGTACTTCTAAGTGGTGGCAAAGGTACACTTTTTTCCTCACACTTCAAGCCCCAAGCAGTCTATTTCACGTGGGACTTCCCGATTTCACTTATCGTGATGCCCCACCCTCTCACTGCAATAATGGCATGGTATAAAATCGTAATGACACTGTGTATATAGAGGACACAAGGGTAAAAAAGAGATCCCGGCACCGATATATGGTGCTGGGATCTCTCAGTGCTTAGGCGAGAGACGCGATGATGTAGCGCCTCAGGCTATTGTGATGCAGGCTACTTAGAGCTGGGGACCGGCAGGTACAAGAGACTTACCGTGGTCGTTGGTCTCAAACTTCTTGAAGTTCTTAATGAAGCGAGCAGCGAGGTCCTTAGCCTTCTCCTCCCATGCAGCCTCGCTATCGTAGGTGCTGCGCGGATCGAGGATATTAGAGTCTACGTTGGGCAGCTCTGTGGGGATCGTGAGATTGAAGTAAGGGATCTTCTTCGTGGGTGCATTCTCGATAGAGCCATCGAGGATAGCGTCTACCATTGCACGGGTCTGCTTCAGAGAGATACGCTTACCGGTACCATTCCATCCCGTATTGACGAGATAGGCCTTGGTATTGTGAGCCTTCATCTTCTTGACCAGCTCCTGAGCATACTTGGTGGGGTGCAGAGTCAGGAAGGCTGCGCCGAAGCATGCTGAGAAGGTGGGGGTGGGCTCGGTGATGCCGCGCTCTGTACCTGCGAGCTTAGCGGTAAATCCGCTGAGGAAGTAGTACTGAGTCTGAGCGTCATCGAGGAGAGATACAGGAGGCAGTACACCGAAGGCATCAGCGGTCAGGAAGATGACGCGCTCAGCGTGACCAGCCTTGGAGACCGGCTTCACGATGTTGTCAATGTGGTAGATCGGGTAAGAAACACGAGTGTTCTCAGTGACAGACTTGTCTGCGAAGTCGATCTTACCCTCCTTGTCTACAGCAACGTTCTCGAGGAGTGCATCACGACGGATGGCGCCATAGATAGCAGGCTCACCCTCCTTGCTCAGGTTGATCACCTTAGCGTAGCATCCACCCTCGTAATTGAAGACACCATCGTCATCCCATCCGTGCTCATCATCACCGATCAGGAGACGCTTGGGGTCAGCGGAGAGGGTGGTCTTACCGGTACCGGAGAGACCGAAGAAGATGGCGGTGTGCTCGCCATTCAGATCAGTATTGGCAGAGGAGTGCATCGAGGCCATACCACGACGGGGGTTGAGGTAATTCATGTAGCTGAACATCCCCTTCTTCATCTCACCACCATACCAGGTGTTGAGGATCACCTGCTCGCGGCTGGTGAGGTTGAAGACAACAGCGGTCTCGGAGTGGAGGCCGAGCTCCTTCCAGTTGTCCACCTTTGCCTTGGATGCATTGTAGACTACGAAGTCCGGCTCACCAAAGTTCTCCAGCTCCTCCTTGGAGGGACGGATGAACATATTGGTGACAAAGTGTGCCTGCCAAGCCACCTCGACGATAAAGCGGATCTTGACGCGGGTGTCCTCATTGGCACCGCAGAAAGCGTCCACGACGTAGAGTTTCTTGTCTGAGAGCTCATCGGTGGCAAGCTTGCGCACTACATCCCAAGTCTCCTTGGAGCAGGGGTGATTGTCATTGTGATACTCCTCGCTGTCCCACCAGATGGTATCCTTGGAGGTCTCGTCTACGACGAAGAACTTATCCTTAGGAGAGCGACCGGTGTAGATG
>QWBY01000627.1_pt1 | contig 24153 bp, 19 predicted proteins | sample 1972471 | NCBI WGS metagenome assembly QWBY01 (sample SAMN09866722, study PRJNA288562) | Human gut metagenome isolate term6_stool, whole genome shotgun sequencing... | reverse complement strand
TGCCAATAAAGGCTTTATAGCGGGAATGGCAGCTAAAGGCTTTAAAGAGAATGAAAATGTAAAATATGATCGGCAGAATGCGCAGGCAGATCAGTCTAACCTGCAGAATATCGCACAGCGTTTTGTCAGCAATAAAGTAGACCTGATCTGCGCTATCGCTACTCCAGCGGCCCAGACGATGGCCAATGCTACCAAGGATATTCCTATCGTAGCAACAGCGGTTACAGATTATGAGGCAGCAAAGCTGGTTGCTTCCAACAGTGAACCTAAAGGTAATGTTACAGGGACCAGCGATATGAATCCGATTAAAGAGCAGCTGGAACTGCTGCTTAAGTTAGTGCCTGGTGCTAAAACTATTGGTACGATCTATTGTTCCAGTGAAGTCAATTCACAGCTGCAGGCAGAGCTGCTGAAAAAATATGCGGCAGAGAAGGGCGTGCAGGTAGAGGAAGCGACTGTATCTAATGTCAATGATATCCAGCAGGCTGCTCAAAGTCTGGTCGGCAAAGTAGATGCTGTTTACGTGCCGACAGATAATGTGCTGGCTTCGGCAATGCCGACACTGGCCCAGGTAACTGAGCCGGCTAAACTGGCCGTAGTTTGCGGCGAGGGCGGGATGGTCATGGCCGGAGGAGTAGCTACTCTGGCGATCGATTATTATCAGTTGGGCGAACAAACAGGTGAAATGGCCGGCGATATTCTGAGCGGCAAGACTAAACCCCAGACAATGCCTATCCAGCTGCAGAAATCTTTTAAGGTCATTATCAACAAGGAAAATGCTGAAAAAATCGGTATCAAGATTCCCGAAGATCTGCTTAAGGCAGCAGAAAGCTCTAAATAAACAAGCGCGGGTTTCTCCTTGTTTCAGAGGAGAGACCCGTTTTTACGGATATATCACAGGAGGAAGATAGATGATAGACTTATTGATGCCAACGATAGCACAGGGACTTTTATGGGCGATCATGGCACTGGGCGTATATATAACTTACAGAGTTTTGGATATTGCTGATTTGACGGTGGAAGGAAGTTTTCCGCTGGGAGCTGCTGTAGCAGCTTCTTTACTAGCTGGCGGATATTCTCCGTGGCTGGCTTTTGGTGCGGCGATGCTGGCTGGTATGCTGGCTGGCGTTGCGACCGGACTTTTACATACTAAGCTCAAAATACCGGCTCTGCTGGCCGGCATTTTGACGATGATCGCTTTATATTCTGTCAATCTGCGTGTAATGGGTAAGGCTAACTTGTCGCTGCTGCGTGTAGATACAGTATTTTCCATTATGCGTGATATTGGTGGTTTCAGTAATGCTCAGGCTGTATTGTGTGTGGGTATCGTCAGCTCATTTTTGATCGGAGGTTTGATTTATTGGTTTTTTGGTACGGAAATAGGCGCGGCTATTCGTGCTACAGGCTTTAACCCGCAGATGATCAGGGCGCAGGGCGTGGATACTAATTTTACGATCATTCTCGGGCTGCTGATAAGTAATGCCCTGGTAGCTTTGAGCGGTGCTTTAGTAGCACAGAATAATGGTTTTGCCGACGTCGGAATGGGTACAGGTACGATCGTTATTGGTCTGGCTTCAGTCATTATCGGTGAGGTACTGTTTGGTACCCGCAGCTTTAAAAACTGCATCATCAGCGTTGTGCTGGGCTCTATCGTTTATCGTCTGGTTATTGCCGCTGTACTGCAGATGGGAATGCCGCCAAACGATCTGAAGCTGTTTACAGCTATTCTGGTAGCGTTTGCGTTGTCGCTGCCGCTTATTAAAAGTAAGCTTGGTCTGCGAAAGGCGGTGAAATAAATGCTGCGTGTTGAAAATATCTGTAAGACATTTTTTGCAGGAACAATCAATGAGAAAAAAGCTCTGCAGGGTTTATCGCTGCATTTGAAACCGGGTGATTTTGTAACGGTCATCGGCGGTAATGGCGCCGGTAAGTCGACTTTGATGAATTCTATTGCCGGAGTTTTTCCAATCGACAGTGGAAAGATCATTATTGACGGTAATGATATTACAAAAACGCCGGAACATAAACGGGCCAAATATATTGGGCGTGTCTTCCAGGATCCGATGATGGGTACTGCTGCGGGGATGATGATCGAAGAAAATCTTGCTATTGCCGCCAGACGGGGTAAAACGCCTGGATTAAAATGGGGCTTGGACAGCGATAATCAGACTTGGTTTAGCGAATTGCTGCAGGAGCTGGATCTGGGTCTGGAAAACAGAATGACTGCTAAAGTCGGGCTGCTTTCCGGCGGCCAGAGGCAGGCGTTAACGCTGCTGATGGCAACGCTGATCAAACCAAAGCTGCTGTTGTTAGATGAACATACGGCAGCCCTGGATCCGAAAACAGCTGCTAAAGTTCTGGCTTTGACGGAACGGATCGTTAACAGGGATCATTTGACGACGCTGATGATTACTCATAATATGCGTGACGCCTTGCGCTGCGGCAACAGGCTGATCATGCTGCATAACGGACGGGTAATTATTGATGTTGAAGGTGAAGAAAAGTCGCGTTTGACGATTCCTGATCTTTTGAAGATGTTTGAGCAGGCCAGCGGTGATATGCTGGACAGTGACAGACTGCTGCTCAGTTAAATAAAGTAAAATAAAAGGCGGGTTCATTAAGAACCCGCCTTTTACTTTACTTTATTTTTCCAAACCATAGGTCCAGGAGCTGACTGCTCCTAAGTCATAAATTTTTGCATAGCCTAATGAAATCAGGGTATCTGCAGCGATTGCACTGCGTCTGCCGCTGCGGCAGTATACCACTATTTCAGTATTTTTATTCTGCGGCAACTGATCGGATTTTACTTTGATTTCATCAAAAGGAATCAAAAGACTGCCGGGAATATGCCCGGCTGCATATTCGTCAGGGGTGCGAACATCAATAACAGTAATTTTATCACCTTTATCAAGACGTTCTTTGACCTGAGACGCAGTTATTTGCTGATAGCTTCCTGATGAAGCAGTATCGCTGCTGGGGCTCATAGCCTGTAAAGGACAGGCGCCGTTGTTGTAGAACCAAAGCCCGACTGCTGCAATGATGCAAAGTGCGAAGATACTCCATTTACTCATGCTGATGCTCCTTTTCTTCGGCGGCAACTACTGCTAATTGATCTTCAGCAACAGTTTGCTGGCAATGGGGACAATAGTAATGTGTTTCTACAGTATGATTACAGCTTTTATGGATCAGGCGTTTATAGCAGGTAGTAAGATGTTTTTCACCCCAAAGCACCAGGCTGTTAAAAACGATATTCAAATCCTCGCCAGCAGGTGTAAGTGTATAACGGTAGCGGGGCGGATGCTTCTGGTATAAATCGCTGCTGATCAGTCCGTCGGCTTCAAGCGCTTTCAGGCGGCTGGAAAGCAGATTGCTGGCAATCTGGCCTTCCAGGCTGTTGTAAATCTCTTTATAGGTCTGGTGTCCGCTCATAATACCATGCAGAATGAGCAGAGACCATTTGTCGCCGATAATATTGAGTGCTTGAGCGATATTACATTGAAAGGGATATTGCTGACTCATAAAAATACTCCTTTAATCTAAAGTTGAAAACAAATCATTTAAAAATTCGCTCATAGAAGGATGTGTATAAATATTATCCCGCAGAACGGTATAATCCAGGTTGGCCTTCATTGCCAGTTGGACGATATTGATGATTTCCGAGGCTTCGCTGCAGAAAAATGCCGCACCGAGGATTTTGTTGCTTTCAGCATCAACAATAGCCTTCAGGTAACCGGAAGTGCTGCCAAACAGGCGAGCCCTGGGACTGGCTGCTTCTGCGATTTTGGCAACTTTGATCTTATGGCCGGACAGCAGTGCTTCTGCTTCACTGAGGCCGACGCGTGCAAAGGTAGGGTCTAGAAAAACGGAATAGGCGACAGGCGGCCGGTTAGCTGTTGTACGGTCGTTTTGACCGAAAAGCTGCTCTTTAATAATGCGGAAGTCATCCAGGGAGATATAAGTGAACTGCAGTCCGCCTTTAACGTCACCAAGCGCCCAGATATGAGGGACGGTTGTCTGCAGTAATTCATTGACGATGATTTCGCCGCGTTCATTTACGGCAACGCCGGCGGCTTCAAGATTAAGGCTTGCTGTGCTTGCTTTGCGTCCTGTGGCTACCAATACAGCGTCAGCTGGAATTTTAACGGACATACCGCTGCTGCGCTCAAGATAGCTGACAGTAGTCAATTCGTTTTCGTCGGTTATTTCATCGACCTGTGCATTAAAGATAAAGCGAACGCCCAGCTCTTCCAAACGTGTTTGGATAACATTGGCAATATCGCGGTCTTCACGCGGGATGAAGGTATTGCCGTATTCCAGAACAGTGACCATGGAGCCATAATTAGCATACATGGCGGCAAATTCCAGACCGATATAGCCACCGCCGATGATAACCAGTCTTTGTGGCAGGGTGCTGAGTTCCATTAAAGTAGTACTGGTATAAACACGCTTGCTCAGCTGTAAGCCTGTGATCGGAGGAATGACGGGTTCAGAACCGGTATTTATAAAAATTTTTTCGCCGTATAAAGATATTTTTCCGTCCGGCAACTGGACTTCTACCGTATGGTCAGTCTGAAAACGGGCGGCACTGGTATAAATATCTGCAGCTGCAGCGACATTATCATAGTTTTTCTGACGCAAAAGCGCAGTTAAAGTATTTTTTTCACGAATGGCAGCAGCATAAAAATTATTTTTTTCAGAATAATCTGTCTGCTGATTTTTTTTAGCGTCAGCTGCAGTATGGATGAGTTTTTTTGTAGGAATACAGCCGATGTTTATGCAGGTACCGCCGTACATCAGCGGAGATTTTTCAATAACAGCTGTTTTGATTCCTTTTTTGCCGAGGGCAGCTGCCAGTGTTTTTCCACCTTTGCCAAAGCCGATGATCAATGCGTCATATTTTTTCATAAGTTAAACACGCTCCTTTACTGTTCTTGATTTTAGTTTAACACTAAAAGAATAAAAAAACAAGTAACTTTAAAAAATAAAGTCTAAATAAAGCGGGAAAAATTTTACCTCAACAGTAAAATACTATATAATAAACATATGATTATGAATTATAGGAGCTTGGCATGACTGATCAAAAACAATGTGCAAAACTTAAAAATATCAAGTGTTTTTTGTTTGATATGGATGGTACGATTAATTTAGGCAATACATTAATCCCGGGGATGGATGTATTTTTTCAGAAATTACGTGCCGCAGAACGTGATTTTTATCTGGTAACTAATAATTCCTCCAAAGGACACGAGCATTATGTGGAAAAAATGGGGCGGATGGGGATACAGGTAACTCGTGATAATGTTTTGATATCCTCGGATGCTTTTGTTTATTATATGCAGCAGCTTCGGCCGGCGGCCAGATTATTTGTTTTAGGGACGGAACAGCTGAAAAAAACTATTCGTGAGGCAGGCTTTACCATAACGACGACACTGGAAGAAGGTACTGATTTCGTTGTGGTTGGGTTTGATATGTCTTTGAATTACGAAACACTGACTATTGCCTGCAGACTTATCGACAGGGGCGTGCCTTATGTAGCAACGCACCCGGATGTACGCTGCCCGATCGAAGGCGGAGAATTTATTCCCGATTGCGGGGCCATGATCGAGCTGATTAAAACTGCTACAGGGAAGGCCCCGCAGCAGATTTTAGGCAAGCCCTATCACTATATGATCGATGTTATTACAGCCAGGACAGGCTATAAACGGGAAGAAATTGCCATGGTTGGCGACCGTTTATCGACAGATATTGCTTTTGGGCTCAATAACGGTGTTTTATCAATACTGGTTCTGACCGGCGAGGCAACTTTAGCTGACGTGGAGCATGGCAGCATCAAGCCTGACATTATTTTGGATCACGCTTCAGAGCTGGCTGACTATTTTTAAAGTGAGAGATTTTTATGGCGGTACAATATGAGCGGATTAAGAAAACTATAGCTGCTTTGGCTGCTTACGGAACATTACCGCAGGGTGGGACGACGCGTCTTTCCTATACGGCAGAGTATTTGGCGGCGCAGGCTTTTTTGCAGCGGGAAATGCTGGAGTCGGGCATGCTGGCAGAGGTAGACCCGATTGGGAATCTGATTGGGACTTATGTGGGACGAGATCCTGAACTGACTGCCGTCATGAGCGGTTCACACCTCGATACCGTACCGGCAGGCGGAAATTTTGACGGAGCTTTGGGTATCGTCGCAGCACTGGAATGTGTGCGCAGCTGGCAGGAAGAGGGCTATCGCCCGAAACGAACAGTACGGGTAATTGCGACGATCGAAGAAGAGTGCACGGCTTTTGGTATGGCTTGCTTTGGCGTACGTGTACGCGGCGGCGAATTTAAAAAACAGCAGCCGGAGTCTATCGTGCATTTGACAGGCGGCTCCCTGGCCGAATGTCTGCAGGCAGCCGGACTGCCGCATAGCGCGTTGCAGGATGCCGCAGTAGGGTTTCAGGATCTGGCGGCTTTTGTAGAACTGCATATCGAACAGGGCGCTGATTTGGAGGAACGTGGCCTGACCTGCGGGGCGGTGACTGCTATTGTAGGCTACGATAGATTATTCCTGACTTTACATGGAGAAGCTAACCATGCCGGGACTACTAGCATGAGGCGCCGCAGAGATGCTTTGGCTGCGGCAGCGGAAGTCATTTTAGGAGTCAAGGAGCTTGCTGAAGCTGATGACAGGTTCGTAGCTACCGTGGGTCAGTTGAATGTCACTCCCAATGCTGTGAACATCGTGCCTGGAAAAGTGCAGCTTGCTATTGAAACAAGGGCTGCTGACGATAGGGTTTTAGCAGAGGTTCGTGCAAAGATCATGAGTTTACTAGAGCGGCCGGCGAGTAAAAGCGGTGTCGTGATTACAAAGGAGAATGATTTTCATGTGGCTGCCGTACCGTTGTCAGAGTCAGTCAGGAAAGTTATTGAGCAGTCTGCGGCTGAGTGCGGTGTCAGTTTTCAGGCTATGCCCAGCTGGGCAGGACATGACGCACAGATTTTTGCAGCAAGCGGCGTACCTACAGGAATGATTTTTGTACCAAGTATAAATGGTGTCAGCCATTCCAAAGAAGAGAGCAGTGATTTTCAGTCTGTTACGCAGGCAGTAAAAGTACTGGAAAAAACTTTAAAGACTTTAGCTGAAGTCTGAAATATATATAACTGAACGGTTAGGAAAGTGAGGCAGCAATGAGTAATCTGCGGGACGCCATTGTACGTATGGCTTTACGGCGCCCTTATTTGTATTTGCTGGTTACTTTGGTTATCAGTATCGTGCTGATGGAAGTGCTGGTAGAAATAGCTGAGCATACTTTTATTAAGCCGGCATTGCAACAGCTGGAGCTGCAGTTTATTGCTTATGTACAGCAGTTTGTTACACCGCCGCTGACAGCAGAGGTAATGCTCGTTACGGCAAGCGGGTCCAGTACTTTTTATCTTCTGGCAAGTGCGCTTGTCTGCTGCTGGTATTTATACAGCAGGCAAAAAGACAGGCTGTATCTTTATCTAGTCTGTTTATGCGGTGGTGGTATTTTAAATCAGGTACTGAAACGCATTTTTGAACGTGTAAGGCCAGATATTTTCCCTGTTATTGCTGAAAGTGGTTACAGTTTTCCCAGCGGTCACGCTATGGGAGCGATTTGTTTTTATGGCATACTGGCATATTTTGCAGGATTAGGCTTGCGAAGTAAACCGCTGCGCTGGGGATTGATGGCGGCAGCCGGCATTTATATCCTGCTTATCGGCCTGAGCCGTGTTTATCTGGGGGTGCATTATCCGACGGATATTTTAGCCGGTTATGCAGCTGGAGCGACCTGGTTATTTTTTTGTATTACGCTGCATCGTATTTTTAGAAAGCGTTATTAAAGGCGCAGCTGCTGTCGTTATAAAAATATGTTTTGGCTTTGTTTACGCAAAATAGCCTGTGCATTTAAATGCACAGGCTATTTTTATATAAGAAAACAGATAGTTAATTATTTTGCAGAGTCCAGTTTTCCGCAGCTAAAACTTTTGAGTCAGTTGCAGGAGCTGTTTTTTTGACTGCGTATTCTTTGTTCAATATTGCCTCAAATTTATCCTCAGGCAGCGGTTTGTAGAAAAAATACCCCTGGATCATATTGCAGTTGACAGATTTAAGGAAGGCTACCTGTTCGGCAGTTTCGATACCTTCGGCGACAGTTCGGATGCTTAATTTATTGACGAGATCGATAATACCTTTAATAACGATGTTGTCTTTTTCTTTGTGGATACTTTCTCTGAAAAAGCTTTGATCGATTTTGAGCACATCAATAGGAATATTTTTCAAAAGGCTTAAAGAAGAGAACCCGGTACCGAAATCATCAATAGAAATCAAAAAACCTTTACTTTTCAGTTCACTGACTGTTTTTTCGAGAAAGGTCACATTATCAAAGGCGATTGATTCTGTAATTTCTATTTCTAAAAGGTGATCAGGGATACGGAATTTGTTTTTGATATCTTCATATGTTTTTACAAAATCTGAATTGTAAAATTGCAGTCGGGAAACATTGACGGAGATTGTATTTACAGGAAGGCCAGCATCGAGGCGCCGTCTGATAAAAGCGCATACCTTTTTAAATACATACTGGTCAAGTGATGAGATAAGATATTTCTTTTCAAAGATGGGAATGAATTTATCAGGCGGAATGATCAGTCCTTCATCTGTCTGCCAGCGTACCAGCGCTTCGGCCTGTGTTGCCAGACCTGTCTGCAAGTCGACCTTGGGCTGAAAGTAAACGAGGAATTCTTCATTTTCCAGTGATTTCAGCATGCGGTTTTCGATGGATTTTTCATAACGCAGCTGTTTACGGATACTTTCATCATAAACAGCATATTTTCTGTTAAGTCCTGTTTTTACAGTTTTACGCGCATAATTTGCACGGTCTAAAATACCTTCTATCTGCAGATCCTCTGCCAGGTCCTCCAGATAGCAGATACCGCATTGGACAGAAACTGCCTGACCACCGTACATATCATGCATGAATTCTGTTATTTTGATATCGACCTGCTGCTGCCGGACCATAATGTCGTTTTTCTCATTATAGTAACGCAGAATAACGAAATTATCGGCGGAAACACGCCCCAGCACTTCTCCTGTACGCAGTTCGTTACTAATGGTAGCGGCATAATTGATAAGGATCTCATCGCCGTATTTATACCCGAAAACATCGTTGATATATTTAAAATCAGCAAAATCAACATAGCTCAGCGAATATTTTTTAGTCGTTTGTGTGAGTAGTTTCTGAGCTTTTTTCTTAAATGTTTCAAAATTATAAGCACCGGTAAGCGGGTCTTTTGTCGTTATATCATAAAGTGTTTTGTTGCTGCTTTCCAGTGAATATAATTTACGCAGGTATACCATAAATAAGGCGATCCACATGATAATGATGCCTGCCAGCATTAAAGCAGAAAGAAGTGTCAGCTGGTGACTTTTGGAAGTAGTATAGTTATCAGCAGCGAAAACAGTATTATTGGCGATCTCAAAATGTACTTCGCTGGACTGCAGCAGCAGTGGTGAATTGGCAGGGTTTTGGCGCACGGCGTAAATATTGCTTTTTACCCGATGCCATAGTGTATTGAGGGCGGAAAACTGCTGCTGATAATCAACATTGGGAATTTTTTCCAAACCGTATTTACCGTCGGTGTTTTTAAGGTCATAAATGATATCGTCGATATAAGCTATAAGCTCATCGTGAGGCTGCTGCTGCAGCTCAAGCTTGACGAGCCGCTGGGTTGCGCCTCGAACGATGCCCAGGTAATTGATGAGTGTTCCGTAGGATTGTACTTTGCTGATTGAGTAAACAGTAAAGCTGCCTACGAATATCGATAACAAAAATAAAACGATAACGCTTATTTTGCCTAAATTTTTCATGGGGGAATCAACTCCGAAAAAGATTTAAAAAATTAGAATAATTTGAATTATAAATACTATTTATATAATCTTATAATATTTGAATTTAAAATACAAGATAATAAATTTTAATTATAAAAATAATTTTCTGCTGAATTTATCAATTTATCGTAAAATATTGAAGCGATAACTACGATTTTGATAGCTGACGAATTTTGTTGTTTTTCATAAATATATGAAAAATATAAGTTAGCCTTGACAAACTTAGAAAAATCACTTATAGTGTTCTTATGTAGGAACAATGAAGGTGAAATATGGATATTATTGAAAAACTTACTTATTTTAATCTGACCAGACAGGAAGCTACGCTGTATTTGACCCTGCTGGCAGAAGGACGGTTGACCGGCTATGAAGCGACAAAGCTGACAGGTATTTCCAGATCTAATACTTATACGGCGCTGGCAGGTCTGGTAGAAAAAGGCGCTGCTTATGTGCTTGAGGATAAGGCTACAAGATATACGCCGGTACCCTTGGATGAGTTTTGCGAAAACAGGGTAAGAAGACTGCAGGAACTGAAAGAAGAATTACTGCGTGAGCTTCCCAGTACGTCACAAAGCGTTGATGGTTATATTACGATCAAGGGAGCGACCGAAATCATCAATAAGCTCAAAAATACGATTGTTAAGGCTAAAGCCCGTATTTATGTTTCGGCAACAGATTCGGCTATCGAAGCTTTACGTGGTGAATTGACTGAGGCGGTAGGTCGGGGATTAAAGGTGGTCATTATCACCGGCAGGCCTTTTGTTTTGGAGGGTGCGATTATTTATTATGCGCATAAACCCAATAGCCAGATCCGTCTGATCGCCGATTCACAGGAGGTTTTGACAGGAGATCTGGCTGATGGCAGTAATTCAACCTGTTTATATTCCAGCAAACAGAATCTGGTAGATTTATTTAAGGATGCTTTGAAAAATGAAATAAAATTGATAGAATTGCTTCCTGAAGCAGAGAAAGGTGAGAAAGAATGAGTAAAAAACCCTTTGTAAGTAAAGAAAAATTAGATGAGATCGCCGCACAGTATGCAACGCCGTTTTATTTATATGATGAAGCGGCTATTCGTGAAACTGCGCGTCGTGTGAATAAGGCGTTTGCCTGGAATCAGGGTTTTAAAGAATATTTTGCCGTTAAAGCTACCCCTAACCCGGCAATATTGAAAATATTGCATGAGGAAGGCTGCGGTGCGGATTGTTCTTCGTATACGGAACTGCAGATGGCCGATGCCGTTGGTTTTAAAGGCGATGAAATTATGTTTTCGTCCAATGCAACGCCGGCAGAAGATTTTCAGCTGGCAAGGCAATTGAATGTCACTATCAATCTGGATGATATCACTCATATCGACTTTCTGGAAAAAGTTGCTGATATCCCGGATACGGTCAGCTGCCGTTACAATCCAGGCGGGCATTTTGCCATTGCCAACAATATTATGGATAATCCCGGTGACGCAAAATATGGTATGACCAGAGAGCAGATGACAGAAGCTTATAAAATTCTTTTAAGCAAGGGTGTTAAACATTTTGGAATGCACGCTTTTCTGGCCAGCAATACTGTGACTAATGATTATTATCCGGAACTGGCACGGATATTGTTCCAGGTCGCAGTGGAATTGAAGGAAGAGACAGGAGCGCATATTGAGTTCATCAATCTGTCCGGCGGTGTCGGTATCCCTTATCGTCCCGATCAGGAGGGCAATGATATTATGGTTATCGGCGAAGGCGTACGTCAGGCTTTTGAGGATATCCTGGTGCCTGCAGGAATGGGAGACGTAAAAATTTTTACAGAGATGGGCCGTTATATGCTGGCTCCCTATGGGGCACTTGTTGCTAAAGCCATCCACGTTAAACATACCTATAAAGAGTATATCGGACTGGATGCCTGCGCTGCTAATCTGATGCGTCCAGCCATGTACGGGTCCTATCATCACATTACCGTAATGGGTAAGGAGGATGCGCCCTGCGATCATAAATATGATATTACCGGCGGTTTGTGCGAGAATAACGACAAATTTGCTATCGACAGGATGCTGCCGGAAATCAATATCGGCGATCTGCTCTTTATTCATGATGCGGGAGCACATGGTTTTGCCATGGGCTACAATTATAATGGTAAACTGCGCAGTGCGGAAGTGCTGCTGAAGGAGGACGGCAGTACGGAATTGATTCGCCGTGCGGAGACTCCGGCAGATTACTTTGCTACTTTTGATTTTACAGGATTATTTAAAAATATATAGGCTGAATGAGGGGAAACAGGGCTGATATTTAATATCGGCCCTGTTTCATTATTTATGGTAAGATAATAGAAAATACTTTTTTAAAGGAGTGAAACAATGACTATTTTAGAGCATGAGATCATGATGACAGAGCAGCTGCGGCGCGTACCTGCTGATGAGCTGCAGGCACGCCTGAATAAATTCAGAGCCGTTATGGACAGAGAATTTCCCGGCTGGGAAATAGCCATCGTCAACCATAAAGTCAATATGTATTATTTTGCCGGTACAATGCAGGACGGTGTACTGGTAATCAGGCCGCAGGACGAGATTTTATGGGTCAGGCGCAGTTATGAACGTGCCTGCAATGAATCGTTGCTGCAGGATATCCGTCCGATGAAAAGTTTTCGTACTTTGGCTGAGTTTTATCAGCCGCTGCCTGCTAAGGTATACTTGGAAAATAAAACAGCGACGCTGGAATGGCAGCAGCTGTTGTATAAATATTTGCCTTTTGCCTCTGAGGCAGGGATGGACAGTGTGATAAGTGAGCTGCGACTGATAAAAAGCCATTATGAACTGGCACTGATGAGAAAATCAGGTTCTATTCATCGCAATGTTTTAGATGAACTGGCGCCGCGGTTTATTGTTCAAGGTGTGAGCGAGGCAGAACTGGCAGTCAACCTGTATGCAGAAATGCTGCGTCGAGGTTCGCACGGGGTAGCGCGTTTTAATTTGCCTTTAGGTGAGGATGTTGTGGGTCTGGCTTCTTTTGGGAAAAGCGGTCTGGTGAAAACAGCTTTTGACGGCCCCGGCGGTACAGGCGGCACTTGTGTCGCTGTACAGTCGATCGGCTCTGCTTTTCGTAAGCTGCAGGCTGGGCGTTTAGTATATCTGGATATACCCTGCGGTGTGGATGGTTATCATACTGATAAAACAGTGGTGTATTATTATGGAGATTTAGATCAGGATCCTTTCAGTGATAAAATCAGGGCTGCTTATGAGCACTGTGTTTTTCTGGAAGAACTGACAGCATCGCTGCTGCAGCCGGGCATGGTGATCGAAAATATCTACCGGCAGGTAATGGAACAGTTTGATCCACAGTATGAAAACGGGTTTATGAACGGCGGCAAATTTTTAGGACACAGTATCGGGTTGGTGATGGACGAATCTCCTGCGCTGGCAAACGGTTTCAAAGGGAAGCTGGAGGCGGGTATGGTTTTTGCTGTCGAGCCTAAGATAGCTTTACCGGGAATCGGTATGGTCGGTACAGAGAATACGTATCTGGTAACGGCAGCCGGTGCGAAATCACTGACAGGGAAACCTCAGCCGCTGCGCTGTATTTTATAAGTATTGCTATTGGCAGGAAAAAGCGGAAGAAGAGCGAATAAGATAAAGATATTATTGAAAACAGGAGCAGAAAAATGGAAAATAAAATTTTAGAACAGATCAAAAAATCAGAAACTGCCATGCTGGATACTTTGGCGCAGATCGTTAATATCGATTCAGGCTATGATGCTTTGGAGGGGATTAATGAGGTTGCTCATATCATAGGCGACTTTTTAACGCCGTATGGGTTTGAGGTGCAGTATATCGAAACACCGAATGCGCCTGCACATGTACTTGCTAAACGTCCGCGTCCGGGCAAGAAAAAAGTTATGCTGATGGGACATATGGATACGGTTTTTCCTAAGGGAACGGCGGCTGCCAGACCGTTCAGGATCGAAGATGGCAAGGCTTATGGTCCCGGTGTTATGGATATGAAGGCAGGGATAGCGATTTCACTTTATACAGTTAAGGCATTGCTGGATAATGGCTGGGATGATACTGACCTGACGCTTTTCTTCTGCGGAGATGAAGAACCGGCGCACCCGTTGACAGATGCTGTAGAATGGTTTAAAAAAGAAGGTCTGGGCAAAGATGCTGTTTTCAATATGGAACCAGGACGCGCAGACGGCAGTGTAGTTATCGGGCGTAAAGGCGTTATTCGCCCGGTGCTGACTGTAAAAGGTATCGCTGCCCATGCCGGAAACGAACCTGACAAAGGCGCCAGCGCTGTTTTAGAACTTTGCCATAAAACTATTGCTTTACATGCGTTAACTGATTTAGAAGTCGGAACTACCTATAACGTAGGCGTTTTTAATGGCGGGAGCCTGGCAAATATTGTCGCCGATCGCGCAGAGGCACGTGTCGATATCAGATTTAAAACAGCTGAAGAAGCTGAAAAAGCAATAAAAAGTGTGGAAGCAATAGCGGCAAAAACTTATGTGGCCAATACAACAACTGCTGTAACAGAAAACAGGATCGAGTTTATGCCGCTGGAAACTACTGACGGCGTACAAAAGCTGTATGGTCATTTGTCTAAACAGGCTGAAAAGCTGGGGCTGCCCGTCCCGGGAGCTTTATATGTAGGCGGCAGTGCTGATTCTGCCTGGACGGCCATGGTCGGTGCGCCGACTTTATGCGGGATGGGTCCGCAGGCTGTAGGTGCTCATAGTAATAATGAGTATTTATTCGTGCCGTCGATGACTGAAAGAGCGCAGCTTCTGGCGATGTGTATCATGCATCTGGATGAAATGCAGTAATAAGCGGTTAAGCATAAAAAAACAGTATGGGATTAAATCTCATACTGTTTTTTATTTTAGAACTCATTTATAAATTTTCTGGAAATATGATTTTTTATGAGCAAAAAGCAGGAAAAAAAGCATAGTGAGCGAATAATATAAGAATTATACTTGTATTTATGCAGAGGAGAGTTTTGATGAAAACGAAAATTTTAGATCAGATCAGAGGATCAGAGCAGGGGATGCTGCAATTACTGGAAGAATTGGTGAATATTGATTCAGGAGCAGATGCTTTGGCCGGTATAAATGCGGTGGCACAGAGAATAGGAGCGTTCTTAGAAGTGCTGGGATTTACTGTAGAATATCTGGAAACTGATGGTGCTCCTGTACAGCTGCTTGCTATGAAAGCGCAGCCCGGTAAAAAGCAGGTACTGTTTTCAGGGCATATGGATACGGTGTTCAATCAAGGTACAGCGGCGGTTCGCCCATTCAAGGTTGAAAACGGACGGGCTTACGGCCCAGGCGTACTGGATATGAAAGGCGGGCTGGTTATGGCTTTATATGTAATCAGGGCCTTGCTGGAGAATGGCTGGCAGGAGACGGATATGACCGTTTTACTGTGCGGTGATGAAGAAATGTCACATCCTTTTACTGATGCGGTGGCACAGTTCAAAAAAGCGGGCGCAGGGAAGGATGCTGTTTTTAATCTGGAATTTGGACGCGTTGACGGCAGCGTCGTTACGGGCCGGAAGGGAACTACCAGGCCAACGCTGGTAGTAGAGGGGATCGCTTCACATGCGGGGAATGAACCTGAAAAAGGCGCCAGTGCGATTTTGGAACTGGCACAGAAAACAGTAGCTATCCATGCTCTCAATAATTTTGCTGTTGGGACTACATATAATGTTGGTGTTGTCAGCGGCGGTACTATGGCTAATATTGTTGCTGATAAGGCCGTTGGCGAGGTTGATGTGCGCTTTAAAACTATTGTCGAAGCAGAAAAGTCTATTGCCGATGTGCAGCGGATTGTAGAAACGAATTATGTTCCTCATACTAAGACTACGGTAACTGGCAATGTGATTAAATTTATGCCATTTGAAACTACACCTGGAGTGCAGCGGCTGTACGAACACTATGCAAGTCAGGCTGAAAAGCTCGGGTTGGCAAAACCGGGTCAGCAATATGTTGGCGGCGCTTCTGACGCGGCCTGGCCGGCCATGACAGGTGCACCCACTCTGTGCGGTGTAGGACCCTGCGGCGCCGGGGCTCACAGCGACAGTGAGTATATAGAGGTAGCTACATTAACTGAAAGAGCGCTGCTTTTGGCCAGCTGTATTATGGAACTGGATGAATTATAAGCAAAAAGACGAGTCCTAACGGACTCGTCTTTTTTATGCAGGTTTAATTTTTACCAAAAAATATTTCCAGGTCAGTATCTACATCAGTGATTCCGGCAATACCAAAGTTTTCGATCAAGACTTTGGCAACATTTGGCGACAGGAAGGCCGGCAGAGTAGGACCGAGATGAATATTTTTAACGCCCAGGGAAAGCAGTGCCAGAAGAACGATAACGGCCTTTTGTTCATACCAGGCGATATTGTAAACAATAGGCAGCTGGTTGATATCATCCAAGCCAAAAACTTCTTTCAGCTTGAGTGCGATCAGCGCCAGCGAATAGGAGTCGTTGCATTGACCTGCGTCTAAAACACGGGGGATGCCGCCGATATCGCCGAGCGGCAGCTTATTATATTTATATTTGGCACAGCCGGCAGTCAGGATAACAGTATCCTGTGGCAGAGCTTTCGCGAAATCTGTATAGTAATTACGTGCAGGGCTGCGTCCGTCACAGCCTGCCATAACAACAAATTTTTTGATGGCTCCGCTTTTGACTGCGTCAACGACTTTATCTGCCAGAGCGAGGACCTGGTGATGTGCAAACCCGCCTACAAGTTCGCCGCTTTCCAGCTGTGTGGGAGGAGGGCACTTTTTAGCGTGTGCAATGATAGCAGAGAAATCTTTTGTTTCCCCGATTTCTCCATCAATATGTTTACAGCCGGAAAAACCTACCGAGCCTGTAGTGTAGATACGATCTTTGTAGCTCTCTTTGGGAGGCACTAGACAATTGGTAGTCAGAAGGATCGGACCATTGAAGGCTTCGAATTCTTCTTTTTGTTTCCACCAGGCGTTGCCGTAGTTGCCTGCAAAATGAGGATATTTCTTGAAAGCCGGATAATAATGTGCCGGCAGCATTTCAGAATGGGTATAAACGTCGACGCCTGTATTAGCAGTCTGTTCCAGCAGCATTTCTAAATCACGCAGGTCGTGTCCGGAAATAAGAATCGCGGGATTGTTTCTGACACCAAGCTCAACTTTTGTGATCTCAGGGTTGCCATAGGTCGAAGTGTTGGCAGTATCAAGCAGTGCCATAACTTTGACGCCGAAGCTGCCTGTTTCCAGGACAAGGGATGTCAGGTCATCGGTACTCAGACTGTCATCTAAGGTTTTTGCTAAAGCTTTCTGCAAAAAGGCATCGATAGCTGTATCGGCGTAACCCAGAACGTTAGCGTGTTTGTTGTAAGCAGCCATACCCTTTAAGCCGTAGAGGGTCAGCTCACGCAGACTGCGTAAGTCTTCATTCCCGGTGTCCAGTACTCCCACCTTGTCAGCTTTTAAGGTCCTTTCTTCTGCGGTACGATATTGCCAAGAAGCGGCATCGCTCAGTCCTGTATCGTCATGGAGCTGTTCAAACAGTTCGTCACGGCTGGATAGAGTTGCATTGATTCTGTCGATAAAACGGTCATCGTCAAAATTAGCGTTAGTTATGGTCATAAACAGGTTAGTAGTGATCAGCCGGTCGATGGCTGCTGGGATTTCTTTGCCTTCAGAGCGCAGGCGGGTTGTTATTTCGGAAAGTCCCTTGGTCACATAAATCAGCAGGTCCTGCAGATTAGCGGTTTCAGGTTTTTTACCGCAGACACCTCCAAACATACAGCCTTTATTGCCGGCTGTTTCCTGACATTGAAAACAAAACATTTTCGGTTCCATAATATCACTCCTTATAATTATGGAGATTTCCTTCTCCTTTATTGTGGTTGCTGCCATAACGGCAGAGTAGACAAATACTTCTTTCATGTTTATGATATTATAATTACAGTTTAAAGTAAGTTGTATTTACAACGGAAAAGAGATTTCTTTATTGCGAAAATAGTTGTTTCTAAATAAAAAACTCCATTCCAGTATAACTGGAATGGAGTTTTAATTTCAGTATAAACTGACGACTGCTTTACATGGTCAAAATTTTCATGATGAACATGGCGATACCGGCATTCAGGAAAGAAATGCTGAGTAGGATCGGATAATGTCTGGAAGGAACGCCGGCAGTGCCCAGCAAACGGCCCAGATATTGGATCTTGGAACCCAAGAGGTAGATAGCGGGGATAACGATGGTAATCGAGCGTTCATCGATGCCGCCGTCGTTATAAAGCGCCATGCAGACACCAACAGCGCCGCCCATGGACATGAGCGCACTGAACAGTACCATGATTGCTTCGCCGGGAAGACCCCAGATGGCCATAACAGGAGCGAAGAATTTGCCTGCCAGAGTCAGCAGTCCGGTAACGTTTAAGATTTTGATGCATACATAAGCCATCAAAACGTTAGGGATAATATTATCAATAGCGATGTTCCAGCCTTTGCGGGCACCGCGAACGAAGATATCCATTAAGGAAGGTTTTGCTAATTTTGCGTTAAGTTCCGCCTCTGCCGCAGCTGCAGCGTCTTCGGGAGCGTGGTTGATTTTTTCTTCACTCATGCTTATGCGGCCTCCTTGCAGAATATTTTTACATAGGCGCGCATCATATTAGCGCCGAAAATTTTCATAACAAACAGTACTGCCAGAGGTATGGAAATAGGTACTGTCAAGAATCCAAACAGTGCGGAACCGGAAGAAAGATAATTAGTGATCAGGCCGCCTGCTGTAAACTGGAAAGCACTGAAAATCAAAAGTTCATTATCAGTGATCTGTTTTTCCAAATGTAATTGTCTGGTCATACCTGCGCCGGCGTCAGTGCTTTGCAGTGAAGAAACGAGCGCGATACCGCAGATACCAGGAATACCAAGGATCGGACGCAGAATCGGAGTCATCAGCTTTTGAGCTGCTTTAAGACCGCCGTAATGTTCAACTACTTCAATGAGACCCATTGCCAGCATAACGCCGGGAGCCAAACCGAAAGCAAACAGGAAGCCGTCGCGTGCACCGCTGCCGCCTTGACCTGAGAATGTTGCTTTAGCGCTTTTCATTGTACCGAATTTACCGTTTAATGTGTCAAAGTCGAAAATATTCAGACCATGACCGGCATTTGCAAACAGACCGGAGAAAATTGCAATGGCGATAACCAAAACAATATATCCGGAGAGCGGAACCTTATTTAAGGTTTCCTTAACTTTGTCCATGTGGGAACCCCTCCTCAAATTATAGATAAGTGCAAGTTTGCCATCCTGATAAGAAACAGAATGTGCTTTACATTATATCTAAAAAACAACTATTTGACAAGGGAAAACTGATAAGTTATCAGTAAAATTTCGCAATATAAAAGAATAAGATTACTCACCCTCGGCCATTTTACGAAGATCTTTGGCTAATGTATCGTCGGTGAGGACATAAAGGAAGTCGCCTGCCCGCAATCTTGTGTCACCTATAGGTATCAGGTCGCTTTCGCCGCGCTTGACGTCCACGAGCAGTGTATGCTCAGGCCAGTTTATTTCTTTGATCAGACGTCCGTCGATAGGACTGCCGCTGCAGACTGCCAGTTCAATGACGTTCCGCTGTCTTTCACAGTGACTGCCGTCATTTTTATTGGCTGACTGCAGACTGCGTGCCAGCAGTTCTTCGTAAATCGGTTTGCTGCGGCACAGCTCGGCTGCAATAAAGGCCACGATTGAAGCGATGGACAAGACCAGCATATGCTGGAAGGAGCCGGTCATTTCCATAATAAGGATGATACCGGTGATCGGAGCCCGTACCGAGGCGGAAAAGAAAGCCGCCATAGAGATGACGATGATATTGGAGTAAAAGAAAGGGTCAAGAAGCCCTAAAGCGATCATGATATTGCTGATGACACTGCCTGTGAGTGCTCCAATGACAAGCATAGGCAGAAAGAAGCCGCCGGGGACACCGCTGCCGTAGCTGAGCATTGTAAAGATGAATTTACCTGCCAGCAGCAACAGTAAAGCCTGCAGAGTGTAAGGTGTTTTGGCAATATTGTTGATCAATTCGTTGCCGCCGCCCAGCACCTGCGGATAAACAAAACCTAAAATACCGGCGCAGAATAATGCGAAGACTATTTTGCTGAACGGAGTAGGGAAAAGTTTGTAGAAACGGGGAATATTTAAAAGTCCGGCGTTAAAAACTACGCCTGCCAAACCTACGACCAGGCTTAAAAGGGCCACATAGCCGTAATATTCCAGCGGCAGGAAAGGCAGACCGAAAAAATCAAAAATAGTGTCGTTGCCAAAGAAGAAACGTGAAATAACCGTTGCAGTCATTGCGGCAGCCATGGCTGGCAGCAGGACGACGACGGAAAAATTGCGGTGCAGTTCTTCTAAAGCAAAAATAACGCCCGCTAACGGAGCGTTGAAGGCTGCCGCCAAGCCGGCACTGGCGCCGCTTGTAAGCAGGTAACGTTCTTCGAGCCGGGTACGTTTCAGCAGGCGGCTGAGTCCCTGTGCCGTTACGGCGCCGAGCTGGATCGAAGGACCTTCCCGCCCCAGGGAAAGACCGGCTCCGATGCCGATGATACCTGCGAGCAGTTTGACCCAGAGGATTCGCAGCCAGCGCATTTTAATGAAGCCTAAAATAGCGCCTTTGACCTGAGGGATACCGCTGCCGGCAGCCAGAGGTTCATATTTTGTCAGTCTGTCTAAAGTGAAGGCTATTACAGCTAAAGCGATGAACCAAAAAGCAGTCCAATACCAGTCTGTGTTTTTAAGAAAGGTGTAAATATGTTCACGGTTAGTTTCTACCAGATGCAGGGACCAGCGGAAAAAGCTGATGATCAGCCCTGAAAGGATACCGATTATGATACCTTCAATAAACAGCTTCAAACGGAAGTTGCGCCAGTTATTGAGCGCACGGTAGGTATTTATGACTTGATCTTTTGCTAGCATTTTCAGGACTCCTTATAATCACCGCGGCCTTCGGCTATTTCATAGCCGATAGAATGCAGCCGTGCGGCGAGGTCATTCTTGGCTTCGGCGGCTTCTGCTCCGCTACAGAGTTTATTATCATAAAGAAGATAATTTTGGCGGACATCTGCCGGGGAAAGATTGGGCATTACAACATTGGCACCTGCTAAAATACCAAGCTCACGTCCGTTGGGAACGATGGTGCCGAGAGCCGTTGTCGCAGGCAGTAATACCTTGGGAAACATCAGGCGCAGGACGGACAGCAGTGTTAAGGTCTGTTCCAGCGTTCCTGCGGGATAATTTTTAAAGGGTGTAGCATGGTGGGGAATGAAGGGACCGATACCAATCATCTGCGGCTGCAGTTCACGGATAAAGGCCAGGTCTTCGAGCAGATTAGCCATTGTTTGCCAGGGCGAGCCTACCATAAAGCCAGTGCCGACCTGATAACCCAGTTCTTTGAGATCGCGCAGGCAGCGTTTGCGGTTACTCAGTTTGAGTTCTGCCGGGTGCAGTCGTGCATAATGTTCGCTATCTGCTGTTTCGTGGCGCAGCAGATAACGGTCTGCGCCTGCTTTTTTCCAAAGCTGATAGGCTTCACGGCTGCGTTCGCCAATGGAAAGTGTAACGGCACAGTCAGGATAAGCCTGTTTTATGGCGCTGATGATAGCTGCCAGATCTGTGTCGCTGTAGATAAGATCTTCGCCACCCTGCAGAACAAAGGTCCTAAAGCCCAAGGCGTAACCCTGCTCACAGCAGGAAAGGATTTGTTCTTCGGTCAGGCGGTAGCGAACAGCTTCTGTGTTGCTGCGTCGTATTCCGCAGTAATAACAGTCATTTCTGCAGTAATTGGTGAATTCGATCAGCCCGCGAATATAGATTTTATTGCCGAAAACAGCCTGAGCAGTTTGCTGTGCAGCCTGAGCCAGTTCTGCACGGATGACAGCGTCGCTGAAAGCGGCTGTGAGCAAGGTCTGCATTTGTTCCGGCTGCAGCTGGTGTGTGTGCTGCAGTGTGTGTATCAATTGTTTTATATCCATAATATGTGACCTCTAATTAATGATATATGTTTATTATAGCATATGTACAAATGCAGCGAGTAATCGTTGCCAAGGCAATTTATATTTGTTATAATTGTAAAACAATAAGTAATTAATAAAAAATATGAAAGTGAGAATTGAATGGCTTTAAAGGGTATGGATAGTATAGAACTGGAAGAAAATATATATCCGATAGATGCAATCGATCAGGAGCTTGCAGGGAATTTAACTATAGATAAATTATTTGATGTTTACCGCTTCGTGGATATGAGGACACACTTAGTCCACGATTATAATGACGGCAAGATGTGTGAGCCCTGCCGCAAATGTTATGAGCTGTGGAATCGCAGTAAGCCCTGTCCGAATTGTTCATCCGAAAGGGCTGTCCAGCAGAAAAAGCAAATCATGAAAATGGAATATCTGGGAGATAAAAGTATTTTGATCCTTAGTACGCCCTGGGAGCAAGATGGTAAAGAATATGTGCTGGAGCTGGGACGCGATGTGACAAATTCTTTCAGCGTTTATGATGCTACCAGCGAAGACAGCAGTGAGCTGCGGGAACTAATCAGCAGTTACAGTGAACTTGCGGCCCGTGACAGTTTTACGGGCCTTTACAGTAAAGGCCATGCCAATAATCTGCTGCAGGAAATGTTTGCTGTTCAGAAAGAACAGTTAAAGCTGACGCTGGCGCTGATTGATATCGACCATTTTAAAAGTGTCAATGACAGGTTTGGGCATTTATGCGGCGATGAGGTCATTCTTTATGTAGTTGACAAAATAAATGCGCTTAATGAGCAGTGCAGCGGCTGGGCAGCCAGGATCGGCGGCGATGAGTTTTTACTGGCCTGCCCTTTCAGTGATAAAGACTATGTGGAAAGGCTTTGCCTGGAAATGTCGGAAACGATTACAGGTCACCGTTTTAAAAAGGGGCACAGTGAGTACAGTATAGCAATCAGCTGCGGCGTGGCGGCTTATGACGGACAAGAAACCCTGGAAGAGTTTTTGGAACGTGTCGATATGAAGATGTATGAAGATAAAGCGCAGAAAAAACAGTAAAAGACAGCAGAGAATTTTCTCTGCTGTCTTTTTAAATGGTTTCGCTGATAAAAAGCTGGTTCATCATTTCCTGAGTACCAATGATCCAGAGGATGTCGCCTTTTTGAAAGACAAAGGAGGCATCAGGATTGAGATGCGTATAATTACCACGTTCCAAACCTAAAGCCAGACAATTGACATTGCCGAGGTAAGAACTTTTTTTGAGCGTGGAGCCGCAGAGCGGCGAATGCCTGTCGATCGGCATCGCGTAACAGAAGTAAGCGGTGCCGCCATGCTTTGGATCAGCTAAAAACTGGTGCAGTGTCTGCTGGTTATCAGTAGCCAGCGGCAGAATCTGCATATCATAGGATTGGATTGCCAGTTCAAAATTCTGCAGCTGTCTGGGCGTACCTGTTAAAAGCAGCTGAGAGCCGGCATAGATAGCGGCACTGCCGCTGGGAATAGGCAGGATCTGGCTGCCGTTTTGGATTTCAAGCACGAAAACATTATAACGGCGGTGCAGATTAAGTTCTTTGAGGCTTTTACCGCCGCAGAGTGAAGTCGCTGCTACACGGTAGCGTTTGACATGCAGCTGTTCATCGAGCCAGGCAGGATGGTTGGTGGCGTGTTTTTTCTGTGCTGCCAGAGTTTTGGCATTCAGGTTAATCATAAACTGAGCCTCGATCTGTAAATAGCGTTCCACGAAATACTCTGAGGAATAGATGAATTTTGCCAGAATGCAGGCTGCAGCAAACGCGATAAATTTGCTGAAACCCAGTATACTTGTAAATACGGACAGGATAAAAAACAAACCAACAGCGATCTTAATAAAAAGCAGAAGAAAAATGGGCAGATGATTAGCGGGTTTTTGGAACCACAGACTTGCTATAAGGTCTGTATGTGCAACCCTCTGGAACATGACCGCCATTAAAAATGGCCCCATACACAACAGCAGGATAACTGCGGCAATAATATCAGCTGTATAGCCGTCAAAAAGCCTGTGGCAATATGGAAGTAGCTTACTTTGTCCCAGATAGGCAAGGAAGCTGAGAATTACACAGAAAACTGTGAGGCGGGTAAAGTAACTCTGCAGCAGTTCTTTCCAGGCACTGCGCTGCTCGTCGCTGGCGGGAGCTTCATCAGGCTGAGGTAAAAGCCGCAGCAGTCTTGCGGGAAGATTACGCAGAAGCCAGCCGGATACTTTATCGGCGTGGCGCAGGATTGAAGGCG
>QWBY01000666.1_pt1 | contig 24313 bp, 20 predicted proteins | sample 1972471 | NCBI WGS metagenome assembly QWBY01 (sample SAMN09866722, study PRJNA288562) | Human gut metagenome isolate term6_stool, whole genome shotgun sequencing... | reverse complement strand
CTTAATGTATTGAGCAACACTAAGTTACAAATAAATTCTTGTATGTACAACTTTTCTTTCATATAAATTTATCTATTATTTTAATTCCGCCAACGGGTTGTATAAAGTAATTTGTTTCTTTTAATTTTAGGATATAAGTAAACAATTATATGTTTCTTATAAATTATTAAAACAAATAGAAATGTTGCGTTTTTATTACTTTTTGCAAAACGATAGAGAATTGTCAATAAATTGTAAGCATTTAATTTGTTTATTCAATATTAATGACTAATTTTGCAAAGAATTTCATTCACTTTGAAGAGTAATGGGTAACAGATTTAAAACTTTTTTTTTATGAGCATTAAAATTACAAAGAGAGCGCTTTTTCGCGAGATTGTAGATTATCTGATTATTGCCATTGGCTGTTTGTCATATGGTATTGGTTGGAACATTTTCCTGCTTCCTAACAATATTAGTACGGGAGGTGTGGCTGGTTTGTCGTCTATTTTATTTTGGGGCTTGCACATTCCTGTTTATATTACCTACTTCTGTATGAACGCATTACTGCTTATCATCGCCCTTAAAACATTGGGCTGGCGGTTTTGTGTGAAGACTGTTTACGGCGTTGTTATGCTTACATTTGTAACAGGCTACTTACAAGAGTTTTGTCCTAATCCAACGATTTTGAGTGACCAACCTTTCATGACCGCACTCATCGGTGCTATTTTCTGTGGTGCAGGTTTGGGTTTCTGTTTGTCTTATAATGGTAGTACGGGAGGTTCGGATATTGTTGCTGCGGTGGTTAATAAGTATCACGATATATCGCTCGGCAGAGTGATTATCTTGGTGGATACCACTATTGTATCCTTTAGTTACGTTGTTTTGAAGGATTGGGAACAAGTCATTTATGGTTATGTTAGTTTGATAGTTGCTTCGTTTGTGCTTGACCAAGTAGTAAACGCAGGACGAAAGTCAGTGCAATTCCTTATTATTTCAGAGCGTTACCAAGAAATTTGTAAGCAAATTGTGGAGATGCCTCCTCATCGTGGTTGTACGGTAATTGATGCTCATGGATATTATACAGGCAACAATACGAAGGTTGTTTTGGTGGTTACTCGCCAACGTGAAGCTGGTTTGTTGTACCGTTTTATCAACGATATAGACCCTCATGCCTTTGTAACACAGAGTCAAGTAATGGGTGTGTTCGGTGAAGGTTTCGATAAGTTTAAAGTAAAGAATAAGAAAAAAGATAAAATTGAAGATTAAAGGTCGGCATTATCTAATTGTGCTGAATCCCAAAAGAGCCTGTTTTGAACTTCAAAACAGGCTCTTTTTTTGTTGCAAACCTATTGTTTTAAAATTGAAACAATAGGCGAGAAAAATAATACATAGAGGTTGTAAGTCATGTTTTGTTGAAATTTACGTTAAACGAATAGCGATAAGTCTTAACTTTTTATATTCTTCAATCTTTTTACAACTAATTCTAACGCAAAAAAGTTGGTTTTAGTAATTAAATCATACTTTTGCGCAAGTAATTAAATCATACAAATGAAGCTTAAACATTATCTATTATTACTCGCTCTAATGGTAGCAATCGTTGCAAATGCACAAGAAGTACAGGTTTGCGATGCTACTACAAAATTGCCTATACGCAATGTGCAGGTAAAAATAGACGATAAACCATTTGGAAAAACAGATTTCCGTGGCATTATTTTACTTCCTGACACATTTAAAACAGCTACTTTTACGCATAAAAGTTACCATCAAGAAACACTCTTTTGCAAAGAATTAAAGTCAGATACCTTATTCCTTTTTAATGAGAAACACTATTTAGACGAAGTCGTTATCATGGGAAAGCACCGAATAGATGGGCGAGCATTGCTAAAAACGATGCCTGAACGTGATATATTGGAGAAAGCCCCATCTCGCGAATTGGGCGGATTTGATTTAGGTTTAATGCTCGACAAACGATTGAAACGAGATAAAAAGCACGTTGAAAAACTACGCAAGATATTTAAACAGATGGACGGCACCGATACGGACGACCCCATTATGCGTATTTACAACCAAATGAAGATTGACAAGCAAAGGAAAGAAATAGAGCAAAAAATTGAGGAAAGTCAAAAGAGATAAAAATTTTCGGAATTGATTTCTATGTTTTTCGTTAAAAATACAGTTTCTAATACTTTTTAGAAAAATATGAATGCTTTCGCATCAAAAGTTTGATAAAAGTTTTGTTTTCATCAATTTTCTAATTACTTTTGAAGCATCTCTTGATGAAATCAACTATAAACCAAGTTTTTTTTTCATCAACAAACTGAAAATTTATCAACAAACTAACAATCTTATGAAAAAATTTTATTCATTAATCACACTGTTATTATTAGGTGCTTTAAACTTATGTGCCCAAAGTGTTAGTCCAATCTATCAACCAGGAACAGAAGGACCATGGTATCAAGAAAAAGTAGAACAAGGAAAGCCACGCAATTTTTATGATTATGGTGGTCCTGAAAAAGGAACAAAAGGCGATTTTGCTTATACTTTGATGCGCTTAGAACCAGGAAATTCTGACTCACATATAACCATTGTATTTGAAAAAATGAATTTAGCCAAATATGATGATTTAAGAATTTACGATGGATTAGTTGAACTCTATTGCGATCGAACAGATGAAGCTACTTGGGGCTGGCCTAAAGATAAAACAGAAATAAAGCGTTTTAAAGGTGAAGAAAATAAGATGCCTGTGCGTGTTTCTTCAACATCTAAAGATGGCTGCTTGTCAGTAGCTTTCTATTCGGCTGATGTAGCTGAAGGTTGGGTTGCCAAAGTGTATTGTGTGCCTAATGGTGGCGAAGAGCCTACTGTTGGAACAGCAGAAGTTGTACCTAATTTCACCCTGAAAGTAGACCCTAAGTTGGAAACAAAATTAGATGAAGATGGTGAAGAAATTCCTAATGAAGTAACTTTACAGCTTGGAGGAATACAAGCCAATCAGACCATTCAGATTGATGTTGACGGCACAAAAAAGGACTATACCATTTTGAAAAAGGGTCTTCCAAACAATGTTAATTTGGAAGTTAGCGCTAATTCGGTAATAAAAATTTATGGCGACTTGTATAGTTTGGCAGCTCAATGTCAAAAGTTGGTAGCTTGCGACTTGGGTAAGAATGACCAATTGGAAGACCTTGATTTAACAGGCAACAAGATTACAGCATTGGATTTGAGCAAATCGCCAAAAATGCGTATTTTAAGTGTTACAGCAAATAAACTCACTTCTATCGATTTGAGTAACTTGGCAAATCTTGAACAATTCTATGGTAGCTACAATGTAGTGGGTGCTTTGCGTACAAAGATGAATCCTAAATTGGAAGTACTATCATGTGCTGGCATGGGATTGAAAGAATTAGACCTTACAAGCAATCCTAATCTTGAAATTTTGACCATTGATGAAAATAAATTCGAGGTATTCCCTGACTTGACCAATAAGCCAAATCTTAGATATTTGCACATGGAAAAATGTGATTTGAAGAACATTGATGTTGCAATTTACCCATTATTGAAAGACCTTGATGTATCAGACAATCAACTTTCTACTATTGATATTACCAAGAATCCTAAATTAATTAAACTTGATTTGGACAATAACAAGTTTGATGCTTGTACGCTCAACGATGTAATGTATCTTTTGCCAAAAGCAAACGAAAGCGACCAAGCACGTTTCCAAGCTGACGGCAATGATGGTTCAGCTACTTGCGACAAGACTTTGTTGGACGGTAAGAACTATTTTGTAAAGGTACAAGGCAACGGTGGTGGTTGCGACAAAGTAAGATTGAAGTTTGAAGCAAACACACAAGGTAGCATTAAAACAAAAGTTGATGGCAATAATGTGGCAGAATGGACACCAATTGTCAAAGGAAAGAAGGTGGAAATAGAAGCTACACCAATGCAAGGCTACAAGTTGGAGAAGACTATGCTCGACGGAAAGACAATAGAAAACAATACATTTACCATTAATAATTATGGTGTCCTTGCAGCTGTATTTACCAAAACAGACGGAATTGATAAGGTTGAAACTGAAAATCTGAAGGTGATAAGCCATAACGGAAATATCATTGTGAAAGGTTTGCAAGCTGAAAAAACATTTGCTATTTTTGATACAGCTGGTAAATTGCTCCATAAAGGTGTTGCAGATGCAAACGGTGATGTAACTATCTCTATGCCAAGCGGACATATTGCCATTTTGAAACAAGGTAGAGTCGCAATAAAAATAGCGTATTAATCGAAGAAAATAGAATGCTTCTTGCGATAAAATCGTGAGAAATGAATAAAAATAAGTTGGCGAAGATAGTTGAGTAAACACTGAATTATCTTCGCCAAACTTGTTTTTGATAACAAAATTTTGTATCTTTGAATGTGGAAATGAATAAACCCACAGATACAAAAATGAAGAAAATAACGATTTTATTGATTGTCTTGCTCTGTGTAATGGGCTTTTCGGCATTCAAAAAGGATAAGAGCGAAGTGCGAAAAGCCTCTGTTTCGACTACTGCACAACGCATGGAGCAGCAAGGATTAGTAAATATTAAAAGCGTAGACCCTACCATAAAAATAGCGTTGATGTATGCTCGTACGGACAATTTCTTAAAGAAAATGCTGTACAAAGACTTGCGTGAGGCTTATTTCCTGCCTCGCTGTGCCACATCATTGAAGAAAGCACAAGCCGAATTGAAGCGTTTGCGTCCAGATTTAAGTCTAATTATTTTCGATGCTACCCGCCCCATGAGCATACAACAAACCATGTGGAACGCAGTAAAGAATACCAATCATTATTTTTATGTATCGAATCCGAAGAACGGAGGCGGCATGCACAACTACGGAATGGCGGTGGATATTAGTATTTGCAAGGCTTCGTGGAATGAAAAGTTGTGGAAAGATAGCGCAAAGGCATGCTCAATAGATACAATTCCAATGGGAACGAAAGTAGACCACATGGGCTTTGAAAGTCATATAGACAAAGAACAGCAACTTTTAGCCAAGGGTATCCTTACAAAAGAGCGTTTTGAAAACCGAGCATTATTGCGCCGTGTGATGAAAGAAGCGGGATTCACTCCTTTAAGAACCGAATGGTGGCACTTTAATCTCTGCACAAGAGCATGGGCAAAAGCCAACTTGAAAGTAGTAAAATAATATAGTTCACAAAGAATTGCAAACAATTGGAAACACAAGAATTTATCCGTGAATACGCTAATGCTGATGTGAAAACACTCGCTTTGTTGGGGAAACGTTTTCCAAAGGTGGATATGCCTTTTGCCATTAACCAGATACAAGGGCGACAGTTAGCAAAAACAAAACTACCCATGTGGGCAGCGATTGACGGAATAATCTATCCGCCGCACCTTAATATGGAGCAATGTTCGAGCGAACAAACAGCAGTTTATAAACAAAAACTGGTGAGAAGGTTGATAAATTCTGTCGAAATGAACGGCAAAACCAGCCTTACTGACTTAACAGGGGGATTTGGTGTAGACTTTTCTTATATGTCGCAAGTGGTTGAAACGGCTTGTTATGTGGAACGAAACAAACAATTGTGCAGCATAGCAGAACAGAATTTCAAGCGACTAAGGTTGAAAAATGTAATGCTAAAAAATAAAGATTCCATCGAATTTTTACAGATTTTAGAGCCACAAACAATTCTCTTTTTAGACCCAGCACGCCGAAATGTAAACGGGGGGAAAGTGGTTTCCATAGAAGATTGTGAACCCAATGTGTTAGCATTGCGCGATGAATTGATGTCAAAAAGCCAGTTTACCATCGTAAAACTATCGCCAATGTTGGATTGGCACAAAGCTGTTGAGCAATTAGAATGTGTTTTTGAAGTGCATATCTTATCGGTTGGCAACGAATGTAAGGAACTTTTGTTGGTACTTTCATCTGATGAAATGGCAAAAAATAATAAATCAGAAACGAGAATAAAGATAGTTTGCGTGAACGATGAACAGTGTTTCGAATACGAAAGAAATAATGAAAAAGAAGCAAATTCATCGTTGAAACAAAGAATTTTCGATATGAATTCGCCTTTACCCAACTACCTTTATGAACCAAATGCCTCGCTAATGAAAGCGGGCGACTATGCTCAAATTACAGAAAGATATGATGTTGCAGCCGTTAGTGCTAACTCTCATCTTTTTATTTCAAATCATTGGGAACGTAATTTCCCAGGCAGACAATTCAAAATCATAGATTATTGCAGCCTTAACAAGAAGGAATTAAAAGAAAAAATAGCAGGTATTACGCAAGCAAACATCTCCGTTAGAAACTTTCCCATGCGTGTTGAGGAGTTGAGAAAACGCTTAAAAATAAAAGATGGAGGCGAAGTTTATATTTTTGCAACTACACGTCAAAACAAAGAATATATATTAATAATAGCCAAAAAAGTGATGTAAATTTGTAAACCTTATATAAAATAAGTATCTTTGCATGTTTAAAGTCAAAAATGAAATAATTATATCATAATGTCATTAATCCAAATAAAGAAGGTCGAAACAAAAAACGAACTTAAAAAGTTTATTGAATTTCACTATGACCTCTATGAAGGAAATGTGTACGACGTCCCTCCGCTCTATAGCGACGAGTGGAATGTATTGTCCAAAGACAAGAATCCAGCGTTCGATTTTTGTGAAGCTGAATATTTCTTAGCATTGAAAGATGATAAAATTGTAGGTCGTGTAGCTGCAATTATCAACCATAAAGCCAATAAAAAGTGGGAGCGTAAAGACGTGCGTTTTGGGTGGATTGAGTACATTGATGATATTGATGTTTCAAAAGCATTACTCACCGCAGTCGAAGAATACGGTCGTTCGAAAGGCATGGATACCATTGCTGGACCTTTAGGGTTTACAGATATGGATCCAGAGGGCATGCTTACAATGGGTTTTGATAAGTTAGGAACGATTGCAACGAATTATAATTACGATTATTATCCAAAGCATTTTGAGCAATTGGAAGGTTGGGAGAAAGATGTAGACTACTTGGAATACAAAATAAATGTGCCTGATCAAATCCCAGAAAAGTTGATAAAACTCTCTGAAATGATTCAGAAGCGATATAATTTGCACATTAAAAAACTTACGAAAAAGGATATTTTCGAAGGCGGATATGGTAGAAAAATCTTCCAACTCATTAATAGTACTTACAAAGACCTATACGGCTATTCAGAATTGACCGATAAACAAATAGACGTTTATATCAATCAATACTTCCCTTATGCCAATTTGGAATTTATAACAGTCATTGAAGACGGCAATAAAGACAATCAAATTGCAGGTATGGGTATCACTATTCCGTCACTTTCCCTTGCATTACAAAAATGCAAACGAGGCAGATTGTTGCCTTTTGGCTGGTGGCACATGTTGAAAGTAATTAAGTTTACAAAGACAGAAGGAGTAGATTTATTGCTGTTAGGATTTCTTCCAGAATACAGATCCAAGGGTGCTAATGCACTGTTGTTCTACGATTTAATTCCACGCTACCAAAAATATGGTATCAAATGGGGTGAAAGTCAAGTCGAAATGGAAACTAATGGTGGTGTACAAAGCCAATGGGACATGTTTGACACAGTAAATCATAAACGCAGACGTTGCTTTAAGAAAAAACTTTAAGTAGAGACTTGATAGAAAAGAATTAGAATTTAATAAGGATAGATACAGAAAAAATATCGTTCAGGAGGAAAAATGGCTGAAGACAACAAAAAATCAGTAGCATATACAGACGAAAACATTCGACATTTATCGGATATGGAACATGTACGCACACGTCCTGGTATGTACATCGGACGTTTAGGTGATGGAAAACTCCCCGAAGATGGAATTTATGTGCTATTGAAAGAGGTCATAGACAATTCTATTGATGAGTTTAAAATGAACGAAGGTGATAGGATTGAGATTGATATTGAAGATAATTTAAGAGTTTCTGTCCGAGATTATGGTCGTGGCATTCCACAAGGTAAACTCGTTGAAGCCGTTTCAATGCTTAATACAGGTGGTAAATACGACTCAAAGGCTTTTAAAAAGAGTGTCGGTCTGAATGGTGTTGGTGTGAAAGCAGTCAATGCATTAAGTTCTAAATTTGAAGTAAAGAGTTTCCGTGAGGGCAAAGTTCGTGAACTTTCATTCGAGCAGGGCAATAAAAAAAGCGATAATACCAAGAAATCTACCGATGAACAAGGCACTTATATTTACTTTGAGCCTGACAATACGTTGTTCAAAAATTATAGTTTCCACGATGATATTGTGGTAACTATGCTCCGAAATTATACTTACTTGAACACGGGATTGACCATTATGTACAATGGACACCGCATTGCAAGTCGTCATGGATTGCAAGATTTGCTTACCGATAATATGACGGTTGATCCGTTATATCCTATTGTTCACATGAAGGGGGAGGATATTGAGATTGCTTTTACCCATACAAATCAGTACGGAGAGGAATATTACTCATTTGTAAATGGTCAGCATACAACGCAAGGCGGTACGCATCAAAGTGCATTTAAGGAGCATATTGCACGCACTATCAAGGAATTTTTTGGTAAATACGAATATGGGGATATTCGAAATGGTATGGTTGCAGCCATAGCGGTGAATGTTGAAGAACCTGTTTTCGAGTCGCAAACAAAAATTAAGCTTGGTTCTACGCTCATGGCGCCTGATGGAGAAACCATCAACAAGTTTGTTGGCGATTTCATTAAAACCAATATTGACAACTATTTGCACATTCACAAAGAAGAATTTACCGATATTTTAGAGAATAAAATCAAGGAAACTGAGCGTGAACGTAAAGCCATGGCGGGCGTAACAAAGTTGGCTCGTGAGCGTGCAAAGAAGGCAAACTTACACAATAGAAAGCTGCGTGACTGTAGAATTCATTTCAGTGATGCTAAAAATGACCTTAAAGAAGAAAGTTCTATCTTTATTACAGAGGGCGATTCTGCCAGTGGAAGTATAACAAAAAGCCGTGATATCAATACGCAAGCAGTCTTTTCTTTGCGTGGAAAGCCGCTGAATTGTTTCGGATTAACCAAGAAAGTGGTTTATGAAAACGAAGAGTTTAATCTTTTACAAGCTGCCTTAGATATTGAGGATGGGCTTGATACTTTGCGTTATAATAAGGTGATTGTGGCGACCGATGCCGATGTTGATGGTATGCACATACGCTTACTTATTATAACTTTCTTCCTACAATTTTTCCCAGAGCTTATTAAAAAAGGGCATGTTTATGTTCTTCAAACTCCATTGTTCCGTGTTCGCAACAAGAGAACAAAGATAAAGAACAAAAAAATCATAGAAGAACAAGATGCCAAGCTTCGTAAAGGCGATAAGAAAAGCGACCTTATTACGCTTTATTGTTATAGCGAAGAAGAGCGAATTAATGCTATTGAGGCACTTGGACCAGACCCGGAAATTACTCGATTTAAAGGTCTTGGCGAAATTTCTCCTGACGAATTTGTTCATTTTATTGGTCCTGAAATGCGTTTAGAACAAGTTACTTTGCACAAAAACGACCAAGTTCAAAATCTTTTGGAATACTATATGGGTAAGAATACGATGGAACGCCAAAACTTTATCATTGAGAATTTGGTTATTGAGGAAGATTTAGTAAACGATTTATCGCAAGAATAGCCCCCCACTGAATATAAAAACAAACCCAAGGACGTTTCATTGGCGTCTGAAAAAAACAGAAAAGAAATGAAAAAGATTTGCCTTTTGATTGTAATGGTGGTGTTGCTTTGCAATAATGCAGTTGCACAAGTGAGCCTTAACTTTGGTGGTGATTCGCCATTGCGCAAATTACAAATGGCAGAAATTGCTATTACTAACTTTTATGTTGAAGATGTAAACGAACAAAAGTTAGCGGAAGATGCCATTCGTGGTATGCTCAAAAAACTTGACCCACATTCTACTTATACTGATGCTAAGGAGACAAAGGCTTTGAATGAACCTTTGCAAGGCGATTTTGAAGGTATCGGAGTTCAATTTAATATTATTGACGACTCGTTAGTGGTTATTCAACCTGTTGTAAATGGTCCTTCTGAAAAAGTAGGAATTATTGCTGGCGACCGCATTGTTATGGTTGATGACACGCTTATTGCTGGTGTAAAGATGAGCCGTATGGATATTATGAAGCGTTTGCGTGGTAAAAAGGGTTCAAAAGTGAAGTTAGGCATTGTTCGTCGCGGGGTTAAAAATAAACTAACTTTTATTGTTACTCGTGCCAAAATTCCTGTTCATACGGTCAATGCAGCCTACATGATTCGCCCAGGAATAGGTTATGTACGTTTAGAGAGTTTCGGAATGAAAACTCACGAAGAGTTTATGGCTGCCATTGAAACGTTAAAGCAACAAGGAATGAAGCGTTTAATTCTTGATTTGCAAGACAATGGTGGTGGATTTTTGGAATCTGCTGTGCGCATAGCTAACGAATTTTTGCAAGACGACGACATGATTGTTTATACAGAAGGGCGTCGTGTGCCACGACAAAACTTTAAAGCACGTGGTAACGGGCGTTTACAAGATATACCAGTTTATGTTTTGGTCAATGAGTTTAGTGCCTCAGCAGCCGAAATTGTCTCAGGTGCCATGATGGATAACGACCGTGCCACCATTATAGGTCGCCGTACTTTCGGTAAAGGTTTGGTGCAACGTCCATTCGAATTGCCTGACGGAAGTATGATTCGTCTGACGGTTGCACATTATTATATACCAAGTGGGCGCTGCATTCAGAAGCCTTACAAGAAAGGCGACCAAATGGATTATGACATGGACTTAGAGAAACGCCTCAAACATGGGGAACTTACCAACCCTGACAGCATACATTTTGACGATTCGTTGAAGTATTATACCGTGCGCAAACATCGTCCTGTTTATGGTGGGGGCGGTGTTATGCCCGACTATTTTGTACCATTGGACACGACCAAATTTACGGTTTATCATCGCCAAATCATGGCTAAAAATATTTTGATGGACGCCTTTTTGAAATACGTAGATAATAATCGTAAAGCGTTACGCAAGGGATTTAAAACATTCAATGACTTTCAAGCCAATTACGAAGTGCCAACATCGCTGACAGAAGCAATTGTTGCTGAGGCTAAAAAGCAGAAGATTGAACCTAAAAATGCTGCCGATTTAGAAAAGTCATTGGTATATATGCGTCATCAAATCAAGTCGCTCGTTGCCCGAGATATATGGGATATGAACGAATACTTTAGGATTTGGAACGAGCAAAGTGATATTATTCAAAAGGCTTTAGACGTGATTAAAGCCGACGAAAAGCAATAAAACAAAAGCAGCAAGTTAGTTTGTATTTCAAATCAGCTTGCTGCTTTTTTCAATATCATCATGTGGGACTATTGATAGTTTCACATTTTTTATTTCATAGATAATTCTTTCAATATTGCCAATGCCTTATTTTCATTATCTTCCATGATTTCACGTTCTCCTGGACCTTTGTCGTTGATGCCACAAAGGTGCAAAATGCCGTGAATAATGACCCGATAAAGTTCTTCCTCGTAGGTCTTTCCAAACTTTTCGGCATTGGTTCGAACGGTGTCTAATGAGATTACAATGTCGCCATTGAGTTCGTTTTCTTCACAATAATCAAAAGTGATAACGTCAGTATAATAGTCGTGACCGAGATATTCATTGTTTACTTCGAGAATTTTCTCATCGTCCACAAACATATAGCCTATTTCTCCCACTTTTTTTCCATGCGTTTCGGCTACCGCCTTTATCCATTTGGTAGTTTCTCGTTTGCCTATTTTAGGGAGTTTTACTCCTTCTGCATTGTATGTTATCATCTTAATTTATTTTTCTGTCTTACTTTCTTTTTGGCAAAAAATCGCTCACATCTCTGCCAAAGTGGATTAATTCTCTTACAAGGCTTGAACTGATGTTTGCCAAATGTGGTTCGGCTACTAAAAACAAAGTTTCTATTCCGCCCAATTGTCGGTTAATATCGGCTTGCTCCCGCTCATATTCAAAGTCTTTCACACTGCGTACGCCCTTTATAAAATAGGTGGCTCCTTCACGTTTTGCAAAATCTATTGTCAAATCGGTGTAGGCTTTCACCTCAATTTTGCTTTTATCGGCATACAACCCCTGAATTGTTTTCATGCGTTCTTCAGTTGTTTGCATGTATTGTTTGTGCTCGTTTACACCTATACCAATCACAATTTTATCGAAGAGGGGCAAAGCTCGCCTGACAATAGAATCGTGTCCAAGCGTAAAAGGGTCGAAACTACCAACAAAGAGACCTATCTTCATTTCCTTTTCTGCGTTCATTATCATTATCTTATAATGAGTTTTATCGTATGCAAAGATACAATAAAGCATAAGCAAAACCAAATTTCTAACTCCTTAACTCCAAAAATATTATGTTTGCTTCTCTTTTATTATCGTTTCATGGTCAAGAGATTTTTAAAAAAAAGATAGTTGTGCCTGCATTGCTGCCTCCGCTTTTATTTCATTTTACGCTACATGTTTCGTTGCAAAATTGTACTATTGTCGAAGATAAAAAAAAGACTTCATTTTAAAAGAGCCTGTTTTGACGTTCAAAAGAGCCTGTTTTGACGTTCAAAAGTGCCTATTTTGGATTTTAAAAGTGTAGGCATGATGCCCCGATACTGCTGAAGCTAAATTGCTTTATTAGCTTGCGACTAATATTTTGCAACATTTCTGCTTACATTTTTGCACACTAATGTAATTGTTTGCCTACTTCTTGATTTTTATTTCTGGAATATTTTGTTACTCCCAATATAAAAAAATTGTACCCTTTATTTGTTAAAAACAGAGTATAATTTAAATCTTTATACAAATATGTTATTTTTTTGTAGATTTTTTTGTAAGATTTCAAAATTATATATATCTTTGGCGACTATTACAAAACAATCATATAATAACAAAACAAGAGTAAATGATGAGAAAAAGACATTTATTAGCACTTCTGTTGCTGTCTGCTGTACAGATGGTCTATGCTGCTCCTGTGAAACAATCCACAGCAGCACAAACTGCAAAATCTTTTTTTGCAGCAAAAGGAAAAGTGTTGAAAACTACGAATGCGGCCTATGCCCCACAACGTAGATTAAAATCAGCAACTAAGGAAGTTGCTCCTTATTATGTATTTAACGCTGGTAACAATAATGGTTTCGTTATTGTGTCAGGTGATGACAGAATTCAACCAATCTTGGGTTATGTAGATTCTGGCTCATTCGACTTGAATAAGATACCAGATAACATGCGTGACTTCTTGAAAACCTATTCTGAACAAGTAGCAGAATTGGATGCTGAAAACAAAACAATCGGTGGTACTTCTTCACAAAACGCTATCCAATCACGCAGAGCAGTAGAACCATTGGTAAAATGTAATTGGAATCAAGATGCCCCTTATTACAACGCATGTCCAAAAGGCACTAAAGGTCAAACTGTAACAGGTTGTGTGGCTACAGCGATGGCACAAGTAATGTATTACTATCAATGGCCTAACAACATTACAAAGGAAATTCCTGCTTATAAGATAAAAGGGGAAACTGGACACTATTCAGGTACTGTTGCGAAAGTAGACGCAGGCACAGCAATTGATTGGGCTAACTTGAAGTTAGAAAAATATACAAGTGGTTCAACACCAGAACAAAAAGAAGCTATTAGTAAATTAATGGCTTACATCGGAAGCTCTGTTCAAATGGAATACGACTATGCGGAATATGGTGGTTCAGGTGCAATGCCTTCAGACATTGCTCCCGCTTTGAATGATTATTTCAATTATAGTGCAAGTTTTTTAGACCGTTCTAAAGTAACAGCACAAGAATTTGAAGACGCTATGTACAATGAAGTTGCACATAATCGTCCTGTTATTTTTAATGGTTCACAAGCTGATGGTGGCGGTCACTGCTTCGTTCTTGACGGTTACAATGGCAATGGTCTCTTCCATATCAACTGGGGTTGGGGTGGTGTAGCTAATGGTTATTTTGCTATTCCAATTTTAAACCCTGATGAGTCTGGTATTGGTGCAGGTTCAGGTTCAGGTGGTTATGCTGTTTATCAATCTGCAATCATCGGAATTAATAAAGGTGTGCAAGCAGAAAACCGTAGTACACGCATAGTGTCAGAGTTTGTTCGTATTAACGGAGCTGCGATTACTACTCGTTTGTTCCATTATTCTGATAAGACCCAAGACGTTGACTGTGCAATTGGTGTACGCGAAGAAAATACAACAAATACTCCTGCATTGAATACGGAGATTGAAAAATTTTCCATAACCCCAGGATATTATAGTAGACCTACGCAGTTTATATTAAAAAATCTTACCCCTAATAAGAAATACAAAGCTTATATCTTACTTCGTCAGCAAGGAACTACTGCATGGTCATGGGACGAAAGCAACTTTGTAGATGTATCTGTAGATGCCCAAGGTATTATTACAACTGCTTACAATAAGGTCTACAACGATTCTAAAAGTTTAGAAGTAGTAAGATTAGAACCTTTTATCGAAAATATTGTTAATGGATTTGCAAAAGCCCAAGTTACTATTAAAAATAAAAGTCAAAAAGAATACAATGGTACAATAGGTGTTGCAACAGCTAAGTCTTATATTCCTGGTTACGGAGTAGCTTATAAAATTTATAAAGCTCGCCCTATTTTGTTACAAGCTGGCGAAGAATTATCTTTCGATTTAGACTATGCTTTTACACAAGCAGGTCCTCAGAAACTTTATTTGGTAGCTGGTAACAATAAGTTATTAAAACAGCAAGAAGTAAATGTTGATGCAGAAGTTGAAAGTAGTACTGTGGAAACAAAATTTTCTTTCAAAGATGATGTAAAGACAATCGTTGGTGATAACGTAGTGGGTTCTGTTAAAATTACTGCAAAAGATGCTCCAATTACATCAGGTTTACTCCTTGCATTGGTACAGAGTGGTTATATTTATAAATCTTTTCCAACTTCTGTGAAACTTGATACTGATGGTGTTAAAGAAATTCCATTCAACTTCCAAGGTGTAGCGCCTGGAGCTTATAATATAGCACTCTTGCGTTATGACGCTACTAATAAAGGTTTGGTTTATTGTGGAAAGGCAGCTTACATCAGCGTACGTAATACAGTCGTATCTTACAAGAAAGATGGTAAAAAGGAATTTGCTCTTTATACAAATAATATGACATTTGATGCTGATGTTGTGGCAGTTGACCTCACAAAGGTTTCTCCTACAAGTATTAAACCTGGGGCAAACCCAAATACATTATATTATGTTGGTAATAAAAACATCACTGGTCTTGAAAATGCTAACAAGGTTTTAGTTAATCGATATAGTCCTAGTTTACCAGTGGCAGAAAAGATAGTATTAGACGATAATTATAGTTTCGCATGTCCAATTGCTTTCGTAGCTAAAGATGTGAAATATTCTCGCCAATTTACAAATAGCTATGCCAAAGGTAAAGGTTGGGAAACTATCGCATTACCATTCAATGTACAAAAGGTTTCTATCAACGGAGAGGCTATTGATTGGTACAAAACTAAAGACGAAACTGGTAAGAATTTCTGGTTGATGTCTTATGATGGTCAAGAAAACGACGATGTATGTTTCCGCTATGCACCTGAATTCCTTGCAAATACTCCATATGTTATGGGTGTACCAGAGAAGATGAAGAACGTAAATATTGACTTCACAGCAACAAATGTACAATTTGAAGTACGCGATCTCTCTGCTACTCAAGGAGCTAATTATACTTACTTTGGTTCATACAGAGAAAGAACCGTGCAAGATGCCTATACTATCAACGCTACAGGTGATAAGTTTGAAAAGCTTGGTACAGCCGTTAAGCCTTTCCGTGGCTACTTCGCAGGTAAAGGAACAGCAGCGACTTTGAACCTAAAGGCTATTGGTTACGATGTAGCAGGTATTGACAACATTGCGGAAGACGGCACATTCGCAGCACCACAAGCAGTGTTTGACCTTCAAGGTCGCAAGGTTGCAACGATTAAAAACGCATCTGAACTCAACAATTTGCCAAAGGGTATCTATGTTGTTAAGGGCAAAAAAATGGTTGTAAAATAATTTTTTCTAATCAAAAATATACTGATTGAAAAATAAATAAAATGAATAAAGCGGGGCGCATGCTCCGCTTTATTCATTTTATTTCGTTATCTTTGCAAAGAAGTAAGGAGGGTTTATAAGCTAATTGGACGAGTTTTAACGGCTCTAATGCAGTTAGAAATAGAACAAAAGGTAATCATGAATGAAGATTTCAATATAAGAGAGGAACGTGTTTCGGCAGAAAAGGAATTTGAAAACGCTTTACGTCCACCGAAGTTTGACGACTTTAGTGGACAAGATAAGGTTGTAGAAAATCTCCGAGTGTTTGTAGAAGCTGCCAAATATCGTGGCGAACCATTAGACCACACGCTGCTCCACGGCCCTCCAGGATTGGGTAAAACAACGTTGAGCAACATTATTGCCAATGAATTGGGCGTAGGATTTAAGATTACTTCAGGGCCAGTTTTGGATAAACCAGGCGACTTAGCGGGTATTTTAACCTCGTTAGAACCCAATGATGTGCTTTTTATTGACGAAATACATCGCCTGTCTCCTGTCGTGGAAGAGTATCTTTACTCGGCAATGGAGGACTATCGCATTGATATTATGATAGATAAAGGTCCTTCAGCACGCTCCATTCAGATTGATTTAAATCCCTTTACGCTCGTGGGAGCAACGACTCGTAGCGGACTTTTAACGGCTCCTTTGCGCGCTCGTTTCGGCATTAATCTGCACTTGGAGTATTATGCTCCCGAAACGTTGAGTAAGATTATCAAGCGTTCGGCAAACCTTTTGAAAGTTCCAATCTATGAAGATGCTGCCGTAGAGATAGCTCGTCGCTCTCGTGGAACGCCTCGTATCTGCAATTCTTTGCTGCGCCGTGTGCGTGATTTTGCCCAAGTTAAAGGAAATGGAACGATTGACCATGCCATAGCACAATCGTCTTTACAAGCATTGAACATTGATAAATACGGTTTAGACGAAATAGATAATAAGATTTTGCTGACCATTATCGACAAATTTAGAGGCGGTCCTGTTGGCATTTCCACCATTGCTACTGCTATTGGCGAAGATGGTGGTACAGTAGAAGAGGTTTATGAGCCTTATTTAATCATGGAAGGCTTTATAAAACGCACTCCACGAGGTCGTATGGCTACCGCTTTAGCCTACGAACACTTGGGGAAAAATATAAGAAATGAAGCCCCTACGCTGTTTGACTAAAAGGGTTTAGGTGGACGAGTCGGACTTTTCGGACGTGTCTGATTAGTCCGACAAGTCTGAAAATTCCGACCACTCTTATTAATCTGACAGGCTTTTCTCCAATTTATTTCAAAAAAAGTCACTTTTCTTTGCCACAAAATAGCTACAACCTACGTCTCTATAAATACAAGCGTGATAATAAAAACAATTTAAAACGATAAATTTATGAGAACAATTCTTATTACACTCGCACTCCTTGCAATGAGTATCGTAGGCAAAGCACAAAGTATTGACACCATTCTTGAGCAATTTAAGAATGAGAAAAACGTAACGTTGGTAGATATGCCAAAGGATTTAATAGCACTTGCTGCTTCATCTTCGGGTGATAAAGATGCTGCAAAATATTTAAAATCGATAGATCGTCTGCGTGTTCTTTCTTTGGAAGATGCCGATAAAACTGTGCGTGATAATTTCTTTGCAGCCTTTAAAAAACTTGAATTGAAAGATTATAACGATGTTATCAGAGCTACATCAGATGGGGAAAAGGTGAGAATATTGACCAAAGAAGGTAAAAACGACATTACAAGTCTTGTCATTTGTGCCATAGATGCAGACGATGGCGATTGTGCTTTGGTTGTAATTGACGGGCATATCAATCCGAACGATATTGATAGTATCATAAATAGTCAAAAATAATGCCCCTATAGCCATGAAGAAAATATTATTTTTCCTCGTTCTATTGTTGAATACCCATGTGATAAGCGCAACAACCTTTGTGGGAGATAACGTAAAAAGCCTCATTTCGGCATTTCGTCATTGTCCTAATGCGGATTATCTGCATGTGTCAAAACCACTAATGTTTTTGGCAAAAGCTATATTGAAGAAAGCAGACTGCAAAGATGATGAAGATTTATCTATCCTTAAAATGATAAATTCGGTGAAAGTAGTCGATTTAGAGGAATGCTCTGATAAGGTGAAAACCAACTTTTACGAGCGTGCCAAATCGTTAAAGACAAAAGGTTATAAGGAAATTGTAAGAAGTAATAGCGATGGCGAATTGTCAATCGTTATGGTAAAATCGAAAAACGATATTATTCGCGAAATTGTAGTCGTTGATGCAGAAAAGAATGATGGTTCAATCGTAAAAATAAAAGGGAAAGTTCCACTGAAAGCATTGCAATCGGTGATTGAAAATCAGACTAAAAAATATAAGCATAAACGCTCTCGATAAAGTTATAAATGGAATCCTCTCAGTTTAAAACACTTTTTTTGCCGTGTCATCGTAAGCTCTATGCGGTGGCATGGCGGCTTACAGGCAATGCTCAAGCGGCTGAAGATTTGGTGCAAGAAACCTTTCTACGCCTTTGGACACACCGCCAACAAATTGTAAGCATAGAGTGTGTTGAGGCTTATAGCATTACAACATTGCGAAGAATATTTTACGATACGAAGCGAAGTAAGCAAATAGAAGCATCAGAGCGTGAAATAAGCGAACTGCATGTGAAAGATAGCGAGGATTTAAACCAACGAATTGATGCGCAAGACGAATGGCAACGCATCAGAACGATGATACTCGCACTGCCCGACCCACAAGGAAAAATCATGATAATGAGGGATGTTGAAGGGCAAACGTACGAGGAAATCAGTGTTGAAACAGGGCTCACCGAAGTGAATTTACGTTCGATATTGAGCCGCGCACGCAAGAGAATAAGAGAACAAATAAAGGAGATGAGACAATGAAGGATAAGGCGGAAATACAGAAGCTATTAGAAAAATTTTATGATGGGCTTACCACCGAAGCGGAGGAAGCACTGTTAAAGGATTATTTCTTGAGCGACAATGTTGCTGAAACACTCAGTGAGGAGCGAGTTATTTTCCTTGCTATGTGCGAGAGTGAGGTTGTTGTGCCTGCCGACTTAGTATCAAAATTGGACAGACAAATCAATCAATGGAATACCATTGAGCGTACAACACGCAAAACAATCACCCGAAACGGAATGCGTTGGATAGTAGGCATAGCAGCCAGCATTCTTGTTTTGGTTGCTGTGGGTGTCTTTATAGACAAACACGAACAAAAACAATTGTCTTCTACGGAAGAAATTGACACTTATGATAACCCAGAAGATGCATATGCCACTACAAGGAAAGCACTTACAAAGTTTTCTAAATCGCTGAATAAGGGTTTACAAGCGGTGGAAAATGCAACTAATAAACAAGTAGATTAAAAAGATATGAAGAAGCTATTATTATTTTTGCTGCTTATATTTACCTGCAACATGGCTTTTGGACAAAAGGCTTTGTTCGACAAATATGACGATGTTGATGGCATAAGCACCGTTTATATTTCGCCAACCATGATGCGAATGATGAAAAATGTAAAGGCTGGAAACAAAGATATATCTCGTATTGCCAACCGATTAGACCATATTTACATCTTGGAATGCGAACGTCCTTCGATGATAAACAGCATAAAAGCCACAGCCGAAGCCTATTATAGAAGGGGAAAATATGCTTTGGTGATGAAAACAAAAAGCAAGGGCGAGGTGGTAAACATCTATGAAAAGAAATATAGAAATGGTAAATCAGAATTTGTTTTACTAAGTGTTGAATCCGACGAATTGGTTATTATCAATCTGTTTGGAAAGGTTTCGCTATCTGAAATTCAATCGATAACGGGTTAAAAAAAATGACACTTGCCATAAGATAAATCGCTTCTATTTTCAAAACAGATTGTTTTGAACGACAAAAGAGCCTATATTGCAGCGCAATATAGGCTCTTTTGTTTTTAGGCTGGTTCTATAAATTAGCTTTGTTAGATTTTGAACTTATTTTTGAAGCCAAAAGAAGCCAAAAGATAACAAAACGTATTTCATAAAATTTTAATGACTATATGCGGTGGTAATTTATAGAACCAACCTTTAAAGTGTATGACCGTTATTTGTCTTAATGGATTAAATATTGCGCAATCGTTCACGGCATTCGTTAAGAATGGCAATGATTTCGTCCACTTTTGAGGCTCGAAGCATGGCTATGCGTGTTTGTTTGAAGTCTGGAATACCTTTAAATATAGGCGAGGCAGCAAGGTGACGGCGCGTGTGTAATATTCCACGATATTCGTCAATGCGTTCTACATTTATGCGTAACATCTCTTCTAAAATGTCTATTTTGTCGTCTATCGTGAGTTTTGGTGCATCATCAGTTTCGCTAAACAACCATGGACACCCAAAAGTGGCTCGCCCTATCATTACAGCATCAACACCATATTTGTCGAAATGCTTATGAGCATCGGCGATATTTTCTATATCGCCATTTCCAATGATTGGAATATGAATGCGAGGATTGTTTTTCACCTCTCCAATTAGAGTCCAATCAGCGTTTCCAGTGTACATTTGGGCTCGTGTGCGACCATGAATGGTGAGTGCTTGTATGCCACAATTTTGTAATTGCTCTGCAAGGTCGGTTATAATCAAATTATTATCGTCCCACCCTAGGCGAGTTTTAACTGTAACAGGTGTTTTCACGGCTTTCACAACTTCACGCGTTATCTCTAAAAGCAAAGGTATATTGCGCAACATGCCAGAGCCTGCTCCCTTGTTTGCTACTTTTTTCACAGGGCAACCAAAGTTAATATCAATAACATCGGGGTGTACTTCTTCTACAATTTTAGCTGCTTCCACCATCGATGCTACGTCTTTTCCGTATATTTGTATGCCAACGGGGCGTTCTTCATCGTCGATAACAATTTTATTGAGGGTGGATTTAATGCTTCGTATGACGGCATCGGCTGAAACAAATTCAGTATATACCATTGCTGCACCAAATCGTTTGCACATTTTTCGAAAGCCTATGTCGGTAACATCTTCCATTGGTGCCAAGAAAAGTGGGCGTTCGCCAAAATCTATTGTTCCTATTTTCATGCTGCAAAGTTAATGTTTTTTCTGTCAATTCACAAGGTTATATATGATGAAGCAATGTTTTTATGAAAATGGTCAATTCTATTATTCTTGTAGTAATTGGAAAAGTAAAATAAAATTCAAACTATTATTACAGCAGGTTGCGACTTGTTGTGATTTTTTTATTGATATGAACCATCAATATTACTGAAATTTCGAACTTAGGTCGTATTTTTTTTCTCTGTTACCTATTCTTTGCAACTTGGTTGCATTACTTTTTCTATAACTTTGCAGCAGAAATTTTAAACAAAGAGAAATGAAGACAAAACTTATTAGAATAGTTCTTACGGTTGTATTGTTGGTACTTGTTGGTTACGCTGAGCGGTATTTTAACCTGCCTTTATGGCAATTGTTGCTCCTTTACCTTGTACCTTATCTGATAATTGGTTACGATGTTCTTATCGAAGCGGTAGAAGGACTATTGGAAGGCAATGCTTTAGACGAAAATTTTTTAATGTCTGTTGCCACAATAGGTGCTTTATCCATCGGCTTTTTGCCCAATGGAAGCCACCAATTCTTAGAAGGCGTGTTTGTAATGTTGTTCTTTCAGGTGGGAGAAATGTTCGAACATTATGCCAAAGATAGAACTCGTGATTCAATTTCCGACCTTATGGACATTCGCCCCGATAGAGCTAATGTGGAGCGAAACGGAGTAGTACAGACTGTAGACCCAACGGAAATTGCAGTCGATGAGGTTGTATTGATTAAACCAGGAGAGAAGATTCCATTAGATGGTGTTATCGTTGAGGGCAGCTCAAGCCTTAATACAGTGGCACTAACGGGCGAAAGCATGCCACGCAATGTGGCTGAAGGCGACAGTGTCCTATCTGGTTGTGTGAATGTTTCAGGACTCTTGAAGATGAAAGTAACCAAAAATTTTGGTGAATCTACGGCTTCAAAGATTATCAATTTAGTGGAAGAGGCAAGCGAAAATAAATCAAAAAATGAATCATTTATCCGTCGTTTCGCCATTGTTTACACCCCGATAGTAGTAGGAATGGCACTCGTTTTGGCTTTCCTTCCGCCTTTTTTCTACGATAGTTATGGCAGTGCTTTGTCCACATGGTTGTATCGTGCTTTGACATTCCTTGTGGTAAGTTGCCCTTGCGCATTGGTAATTTCTGTGCCTTTATCGTTCTTTTGCGGTATAGGAGGGGCGAGCCAATTGGGCATACTCATCAAAGGAGGTAACTATATGGAGGCTTTAGCACGCACAAAGACGGTCGTTTTCGATAAGACAGGTACACTTACGCAGGGCATTTTTGAGGTTGAAGCTATCCACCCGAATGGAATTTCTAAGGAAGAGTTGTTGAGTTGTGCTGCCCATGTGAATCAATTCTCAACTCACCCCATAGCAGTAGCATTACGAAAAACCTTTGGGGAAAATCAATTCACCGAAAAAGTAGACCATATCACTGAGGTTGCTGGGCAGGGAATACAGGCGAAAATCAATGGAAAAACCATTAGTGCGGGCAACAAACGCATGATGAAATCGATAGATGCAAACCTTTTAAGCAATGGTAAAGAAAGTTTCGAACATACGGGAACAGTCATTCATGTGGCAAACGATGAAAATTACATGGGACACATTGTTATTTCCGACAAAGTGAAAGCCGATTCGAAAGAAGCCATAACAGCCCTGAAGAACATAGGCGTAAGTAACATCGTAATGCTTACGGGGGATAGGCAAGAAGAAGGCGTTCGTGTAGCCGAAACATTAGGCTTAGATAAGGTGTACACCGAATTGCTGCCGACCGATAAAGTGTTGCATGTAGAAAAATTATTAAACGAAAAAGCTAAAAATAGCACCCTCGCGTTTGTTGGCGATGGTATCAACGATGCACCAGTATTGGCTCGTGCCGATGTGGGAATAGCTATGGGCGCACTCGGAAGCGATGCCGCCATAGAAGCTGCTGATGTGGTTTTGATGGACGATAAACCATCAAAAATAGCAAAAGCCATTGAAATTTCTCGCAGAACAATCGGTTAGCTTTGTTAGATTTTGAGCTTATTTTTGAGGTCAAAATGCAAGAGAGTGAAGGAGTGTAGCGAGCTACACGACTGAACGAACTTACATTTTGAACCCCAAAGAAGCCAAAAGATAACAAAACGTATTTCATAAACATTTAATGACTATGTGCGGTGGTAATTTATAGAACTAGCCGTTAATGAGTTTCTTCCCCTTGCGTTTCTTCTTAATCAGTCCGATGAAACCCTGGCGGGCTTCCGTGCGGTGGGTCTGCGGTTTCTTCACCTTGTGGCGTGCGCAGAACTTGTCAAGCAGGCGGTCTATCAGTCTGCTGCCGTCCTCCAACAGGTCGGAAACCATTGGATAGCGTACCTCGGCGTCGCAGCATGTGGCGTCAATCTTCATCGTACCGCCGTGATCGTTGCCGTCCTCGTCGGTGTGTTCCTTATTCGGCTTGCTCCCATCTGTTCCTGAATGGCTTGAATGGTCTTCTCGTCGCTCAGTTTTTCCACATGCTTCACAATTAGCGCTCCCACCACCATGCGGGCGGGCTTATTGCTGGCGCCATTGTGACTGTTCCTCAGACGTTTGTTGTATTCTTCTTCTATCCTGCCCCAGGGAAGGTGGTCGGCCAGCTTGACCCAACGGTTGGATTTGCTCAATCCTGAAAGGGACTCCTGAAGTTCAAATAGGTCGTGACTGCTATATTGTGAATAGTATTTCATCTCGATTCTTGAATGTTTTAACATCCAAAGGTAGTCATTTTGGGCGAATTGACCAAATTTTATACAACATAAATAGTTAATTATCAGATAGTTAAAGTTAATTAGTAGACCCTAATTAGCAGACCCTATGATAGCATACTCAATTTCTTTGTCAATAGAGCCACAAATGCCAATGCTGAATCCTTCAACGCAAAAGTTAAAGCCTTCAGGGTACAGTTCAGGGGAGTAACGGATATTCCTTTCTTCCTTTACAGGCTTATGAAATTATGTGCATGAGAGGAGAGGGTTGCAACTGGGTTTTACGACTGACCCAAAATAGGAACCGCCGTATGCGGAACCGCATGTACGGTGGTGTGAGAGGTCGGTGAACACGAAAGTAGGAAATAAACACCTATGATTAGTGTTTA
>QWBY01000614.1_pt1 | contig 24394 bp, 23 predicted proteins | sample 1972471 | NCBI WGS metagenome assembly QWBY01 (sample SAMN09866722, study PRJNA288562) | Human gut metagenome isolate term6_stool, whole genome shotgun sequencing... | reverse complement strand
TATCTTCGAAGGAAAGAGTAAATTCATGCATCCATATACAGAAGGACTTATGGTATCTATACCAAGATTGGATACTCCTCAAGGCATGAAGCTAGATGCTATACCTGGAGCTGTTCCGCACCCACTAAATTTACCTAAGGGCTGTAAATTTGCACCTAGATGTAAATATAGAACTGAAAAGTGTGATAACTATCAACCAGATCTAGTTAAGGTAGATGACAATCATGAAGTAAGATGTTTCTATCCTGAAAAGGGGGTAAGATCCGATGGAAAATAGAGAGTTACTATTTAGAATACAAAACTTAAAACAATACTTCCCTGTACAAAAAGCAGGTAAGGAAGTTAAATATGTAAAGGCTAATGACGACATCTCATTGGATATTTACAAGGGTGAAACTATCGGTTTAGTAGGAGAGTCTGGTTGCGGTAAATCTACTTTTGGTAGGACTTTATTACAACTATACAAGCAAACTGATGGTAGAACTATTTACTATGGTAGAACTAGATGGGAAGTAAATCCTAAATATGTATATAAACTAATCAATGGTTTTGCTAGCCATAAGAACAAAGTTAAAGAGCTTAAAGCTGAGATTGAAAAGGATACAGCTGCTTATGAAGCACTTGCTGAAGGCAAGGAAAAGGGAGAAGCACTTAATAAGCTTAGAGAGGCTGAAAAGCAATATAAACTTCTTTATAAGGACTTAGCACAAATAGCCGGAGCTTTGATATATCATGACAATGAAAGCGAAGTTAAATCTTTACTTCTGAAGGAGCAAGAACTTAATGCTAAGATTTTTGCTGCTAAGAAGAATGGCAAGGAAGACTCAGCTTCTGAGAGTGAGCTAAAAAATGTTGAGGCAAAGCTTGATAAGCTTAGAGAAGATGTTAAGGGACATGCTGAATACGAAAAAGCAGAAGGATATAGAGATGCTGGTGTAAACTTAGCAGAGCTTGAGTATGAAGAGATGAGACACTTAAGAAAAGATATGCAACTTATCTTCCAAGACCCATATTCATCACTTAACCCACGTATGACTGTTGGACAAATTATATCTGAAGGTTTAGTAGCTCACGATATCTACAAACAAAAGGATAAGGAACTACAAGACTATGTTGTTAAGGTTATGCAAGACTGCGGTCTAGCTCACTACTTTATACACAGATACCCTCATCAATTCTCTGGAGGTCAAAGACAAAGAATTGGTATAGCAAGAAGTGTTGCATTAAAGCCTGACTTTATTGTGTGCGACGAAGCAGTATCAGCACTTGACGTATCTATTCAATCACAAATTATAAACCTATTGATTGATTTAAAAGAAAAAGAAAATCTAACATATCTATTCATATCACATGACTTGTCAGTTATTAAATATATATCTGATAAGGTAGGTGTAATGTACTTAGGTAATATAGTTGAGTTTGCAGACTCTAAGGAGTTATATGCTAGACCAGTGCATCCATATACAGAGGCACTTCTAGGCGCAATACCAACTACTGACTCTAAGAAAGAAATACAAATATTAGAAGGAGACATACCAAGTCCTATCAATCCACCTAAGGGCTGTAAGTTCCACACTAGATGTAAATATGCTACTGAAGAATGCAAGACAGTTGTACCAGTGTTTGAAGAAGTAAGACCTGGTCACTTTGTTGCATGTCATCACAAGCTAAACTTAGATAAGTAATGTTTTTTCAAAAGAAAATTGATCGTGCCTTTGAAGAGCTCAAGAAGACTTCAGGTAAGTATGATGAGAAAGGTAATTTAGTCGATACTAAAAATGAAGATACTGAGAAGGGCGACGTTACTGCAATGTTTCTTGCGGCAGTTAAGGTCTTCGGTCCGATCTTTATAGTTTTGATTATAATTTTAATATTAACTAGACCAAGATAAAAAATAAAGCTACGAGTAATCGTAGCTTTTTTTATGGTTGAAGCTCTTGACTATGTGTGAGGATCATATATATATTGACAGATACGTATATATAAATGAACTTAGAGCGAGGCAGAGATTAATATACAAAATATTTTGCTCTTGTTTAGTTTAGTGTGATTAAGGGTAAATAAAGAATAATAATAAAGGGGGTTTTCTTATGAAAAGGAAAGTATGTTTATTTTTAATATTAGTATTGCTACTTACAAACGCAGTCTATGCAGCTGAACTTAAAGTGAATGTGCCAAACGGCTATGTTTTAAGTGAAGCAGAGATCGAAAGACTGAACCTGGTTATTAACAAGAAGATGAAAGATGAAAATGATGAAAGAGAAGACTTAGTTGGCTATGTTATACCAGTTTACAATCTATCGACAGAGTACTTATTTAACAACGCAAATAAAACATTAGAAGATTCCTTTGTTGATAAAGGAAACGCCATTATGATCATTAAAGATAAGATAGGTCCATTTATGCAAGCGGGACTAGTTAAATCAAGTAAGGGACTTATAGTTGAAACATACTCGGATATAGACGAAGGACTACTTGAAGCCATCACTCTATTAAAAACAAAGAGTATGACAAATGCAAGATATTTAAGCTTGGATTTGACAAGTAAACCTAGCCTAATACTTGCAAGCGAAGGCAAAGTAAACAAGGCTATATCAGTAGATCTTTTAAACAATAGGGATAAAAATAGTATAGATCTTGATGGCGCTATCTTGGATACAAACGATGTGTATGAGCAAATCAAGCAAAACAAGATTGCAGATATGGAGCTTACCGTTGAGAACCTTAAGAAAGGCGAGCCATACAAGACTGATCAGATATCACTATTTAAGCCTGTTAAAGCTCAAAAAGCAGAGAAGAAGAGCTATATAAAATTAATACTTATAGTTGTATTAGTAGCTATACTTGTGATATTAGCTTACTTGTTCTTAATGAAAAAGTCTTCTAAGAAGATAAGCTTTAAGAACAGAAAACATAAAAAAGATAAGGACAATACAGAAGAGATTGACAATGACGATATATTGTTGTAATTTATATTAAAAGGAGCGTGGATTAAGATGGGATATAGAATACTATTCTTAGTATCAGTATCGTTTGTACCATTATTACTAATTATAGTCGGTAAAATTTATGCTAAATTTCCAAGCAAAGAGCCAAACATAGCTCTTGGCTTTAGAACAAAGCTTGCTATGATGAACAAGGACACTTGGAACTACGCGCAAGAATTATTCCCAAAGGTTTGGGTTAAACTTGGTTCGTACTTGCTACCTATAAGCATTGCTGTTATGTATGTAATGCACAGTGACGATAAGGACTTTACAGGTAGTGTTGCAGTAGCTATAATGCTTGTTCAGGTCTTAGCGATGCTTGTATCAATATATAGCGTCAATCAAAAGCTAAAGAAAGCCTTCAATAGTGACGGAACACGTAAACAATTTCAATAGATAATATAATAGACTAAGTATCATGTCGATGCTTAGTCTATTTTTTAATTTCTTCTATAAATTTGCTTATTTCGTAGTCAGTGTTGTTTCTTTCTTTGAAAGCGCATATGTTTAGATTCTTTTTCGCTCTAGTCATCCCAACGTAGAATATCCTTCTTTCTTCTTCAAGCTCTACATCGCTTGCATTGTTTGAGCCGGGTATCTCATCATCAACTATGTCAACAAGAAAGACGGTGTCAAATTCTAGTCCCTTTGCACCATGTATAGTCGATAGTATAACATTGGATTCGTTCTGACTGTATATCTTATTTCTTAGCACGTTGAGTCTTAGCTTTAACTCATCCATGCTTTTAGTGTAGAGTGCAATCTCTTTTAGGAAATATATCATGGTAAGAAGCTTGTTAAAGGATTCGCTCTTGTCTCTACCTTTGCTTCTTAAGTAGCCTCTGTAGTTCATATCATTGACGATGTAGTCTATGATGTTTGATGGCTTCATCTTCCTAAGAGCTTTGAAATCCTTCATTAGCTGAAGTATATAGTCCTTCTTGTAGCTTTGTATAGAATCTGAACTGTAAAGAGTTTTCAAAACATCAATATCTGTTAATGCATAAAGCCCATTGATATCATCTTTTGATAGGTAGCCTTTGATCTTGTAGTAAATTTTTCTAAATAGGGCGGCATCGTTCATATTGAGCGAGAAATTATATATGTCAAAGATGTCATCTATAATCCAATGAGTGAAGAACCTCTCCTTCTTATCATACGATGTAAAGCTTATTAGGTAGCGCTCAAGAAACTCTGCAAGAGGTATTTGCGAAATGTTGTTTCTATATAAGATTGCTACTGTTTCACTTGCACTCTTTAAATACTTTGCGATATAGCGGTACTCATCAAGGTCTTTACCAAAGAGCTTAATATTGACGGGCGTCTTGTCACTACTCGAAGTGCTTAGCTCTTTTGTATACCTAAGCTTATTGTTTTTTATAAGTCTATTGGACGCATTAATTATGCTTGGAGTGGACCTGTAGTTTTCGCTGAGTCTATAAAGCTCGGCACCTTTGTAGTATTTCTCAAAATTTAGTATCCTCTCTGGACAAGCACCTCTAAACTTGTATATGGACTGGTCGTCATCCGCAACAACGAAAAAATTCTTATCAGTATTTATAAGTTTATCAAGTATCATAAACTGTATAAGTGATGTATCTTGACCCTCGTCAAGTAGTATATACTCGTACTTATCTTTGAACTTTGAAATTATATGTCTGTCTTTCTCAAGCAAATCGTTCGCCATAATTAGCATATCGTCAAAGTCAATCAAATGTTTTTTCTTCTTATAAGCTTCGAAGTCATCCACAACGACCTTGTATTCAAAAGGTCCATCGGCATCAATATAATCTTCGTTGGTATTCTTGATGTAGCCAAGTATGGATTGTATTTGATCTATCTCTTCCTCGCTCGGATAAGTCTTAAGCTTTTGTATATATATCTTTCTTAGTATATCTCTCGACCTTGGTGCATCTTCAACATCGAGCAAGATGTATTTAGTTTTCTTATATCTTTCATACTCTCTAATTATCTTGTAAGATAGGGCGTGTATAGTTAAGACACTTACTTCTTTAGAATAATTCTCATCAAGCGCCTCTAGTATCCTTCTTTGCATGTCAAGCTGCTGCGACTTTGCAAATGTTATAGCAAGCACTTTATATGGGCTTACACCCTTTTCTTCTATAAGGTACTTAATGCGGTTAACTATAACTGTTGTCTTACCAGAGCCGGGCACAGCAAGAACTAGTGCAGGACCACTTTCGTGCCTTGATGCTTTGAGCTGATTAGGATTTAATTTCATTTAATCACCATAGCTATTATATAACAAAACTTGAGAAAAATAAAGGTTTGCTAAGTACTTACACTTGTGGTATAATATAGGCGTAGTTCAAATTTTTATTTTACATATTATTTTTAAGGGGGAGATACATTTTGTTAATGAATAATTTTCTTAAATCAAGAAAATCAGTTAGAGATTTTAAGCTTAAAGATCTAAGCGATGACACTTTAATCAAAATAAAACAACTTTGCAGCGAAGTTTCTAAAGAAGATGGACAAAGCTCTGTAAGTTTTAATCTAATTAAGGACGGCAAGAGAGTTTATGAAGCTTTAGATGGTATCGCTGGTTACTCAGGCGTTATGATTAAGTCGCCACACTATATAGTGATTAACAGAACAGACGATTCTAGTAAATCCATGATGCTTCAAAGCTACTACACTGAAAGTCTTATTACAAAGCTACATAGCTTAGACATCGCAACATGCTGGGTTGGACTATTTGGCGCATCTGAAGACAAGAAAAGAGAAGTTTTCGATATGTACGCAAACAACTTAGACTTTGTTTTAGCAATCGGTTATGAAAAACCATCAAACCCATTTGACCTAGACCAATATTCTGAAAGAAAAGCTGTTGAAGAGCTTGTATTTGACGGCAGCTTCAAAAATCATATGAGCATAGAGATGCTTGAGAACTTAGGCTTAGACGAAGTATTCTACTATGCAAGATTTGCACCATCAACATCAAACCGCCAACCTTGGAGATTCGTAATCAAGGGAAGTTATGTTGAATTATACATTGAAGATAACGATGGCAAGCCATCTTATGTTGATGCAGGCATCATGATGTACTACTTAAGAAGTATGCTACTAATGAGAAATGACAAGAACATGTGGGAACTAATTGACGATGGTGAATTAGTTGACGGCTACAGATTGATAGCAAAGATTAAGCTATAGGAGGAACTATGAAACTATTTATTGATACAGCTAATGTTGATGAAATTAAAGAGATTGCTGAGTGGGGAGTAGTAGACGGAGTTACTACAAACCCAAGCCTTATCGCTAAAGAAAAGAGAGACTTCAAAGAAGTTGTTACTGAGATAACAGGTATTGTAGATGGACCTATATCTGCAGAAGTTGTTTCACTTAAGCATGACGAGATGGTCAAAGAAGCAAAAGAGCTTGCTAAGATCCACAAAAACATCATTATCAAAGTGCCAATGACTGAAGAAGGACTTATCGCAGTTAAAGAACTACACGCTATGGGCATCAAAACAAATGTAACACTTATCTTTACATCAACACAAGCACTTCTTGCTGCAAAGGCAGGAGCAAGCTATGTAAGCCCATTCTTAGGTAGACTTGATGACATCTCTACAGATGGACTTAATTTAATCGAAGAAATCATGGATATCTTTGGAAACTATGATTATGATACAGAAGTCATAGCTGCGTCTATAAGACATCCAATGCATGTTGTTGAATGCGCAAGACTTGGATGCGACATCGCAACTATTCCATACAAGGTATTCAAGCAAATGCTTCATCACCCACTAACTGACAGTGGTATAGAAAAATTCTTGAAGGATTGGGAAAGTGTAAAGTAGGAGAGATACAATGGATAGAAATTTAGTAATGAACTTAGCAAGAGTCACTGAAGCAGCTGCATTAAGCTCAGCCCCTTGGTTAGGTAGAGGCGAAAAGAACGCTGCTGACGGAGCTGCAGTTGAAGCAATGAGAAGAATGTTTGATACTGTTGACATAGACGGTACTGTAGTTATAGGTGAGGGCGAGATTGACGAAGCACCTATGCTATATATTGGAGAGAAAATTGGTGATCGTAAGGACGGAGCCCTTAAGGTTGATATCGCAGTTGACCCACTAGACGGAACAAACTCTATCGCCAATGGTATGCCAAATGCTATATCGGTAGTAGCTGTTGCACCTAAAGGATGCCTTCTACACGCTCCTGATATGTATATGAATAAAATTGCTGTTGGACCAAAGGCTAAGGGTGTTGTTGACATCGAAAAGTCTGTTACAGAAAATCTAAAAGCAGTTGCAAAGGCACTTAACAAAGAAGTATCGGAAACTACTGTTGTTATGTTAAATAGACCAAGACACGATGCTATTGTTAAAGAGCTTAGAGCAAATGGCGCTAGAATAAAATTTATAAACGATGGCGACGTTATCGCTGCTATACAAACTTGCTTCGAAGATACTAACGTTGACATGCTACTTGGTAGTGGCGGTGCACCTGAAGGGGTTCTAGCTGCTGCAGCACTTAAGTGCATGGGAGGAGAAATGCAAGGCAAGCTTCTTCCAAAGGACGAAAAGGAAAGAGAAAGATGCATAAAGATGGGTATCAACCCTGACAAAGTGCTTCACCTTGATGACCTTGTTAAAGGAGATGAAATCGCTTTCTCAGCAACTGGTGTATCACACGGCGAACTTCTTGACGGAGTTAAATTTATCAAGAAGAATGTATGTGAAACAGAAACACTAGTACTAAGAGCTGAGACAGGCACTATAAGATTCATCAAAGCAACTCATATTCTAGATAAAAAACCGGAGTACGCTAAATGATTGTAGATAATCACTTAGATGATTATAAATTAGTAGAGCTGCAAGATTTTGCAAAGAGATACGGACTTAAAAACTTTACTAAACTTAAAAAGCTTGAGCTTATTGAATATATACTAAAGAGCATCCGCACTAATCAAGATGAGGATGCTTTTCAGTCGTGTAAGGACTTAGATGATTTTCTTAAAAAGGCCAAGAGCGCATCAAGTAAAAAAGCAAGCAAAGATAAAAAGGATGAAAAGAACATAAAGTCAGCACCTAATACCATAGACGGCATAGAGACTGTACCTGCTAATGGCATCTTGGAGATACTGCCTGATGGCTTTGGCTTCTTAAGACGCGAAAATTATTCGCAAAGCGAACATGATTACTACGTCTCGCCAACATATATAAAGAAGTTTCATCTTAGACAAGGCGATGAGATTACAGGAGTAGTCAGAAAGAAAGACGAAGCAAACGAGGAGAACACAAGAAACGCCATAGTCTACATCAACAAGGTCAATGGTGACAGCTTAGATGTATGCTTTAAAAGAGCAGACTTTGATGAGCTAGTCCCTGAATACCCAGATAAGCTTATTAAGCTAGAGACTACTAAGGACGAATTATCGACAAGGTTTATAGATCTAATCTCACCCATAGGCAAGGGACAAAGAGGCCTTATCGTTGCTCCTCCAAAGGCAGGTAAGACTACACTTATTAAGAAGATAGCTAATGCCATCAATATAAATCATCCAGAGATTAAGCTTATAGTTCTGCTTATAGATGAAAGGCCTGAAGAAGTTACAGACCTAAAGAGATCTATCAATGGCGATATCATATACTCAACTTTTGATGACGACCTTGAGAACCATATCAAGGTTTCACAAATGACGCTTGAGAGAGCCAAGAGGTTAGTTGAACACAAAAAGGATGTTGTCATACTTCTTGATAGTATTACAAGACTTGCAAGAGCATACAACATGACTATAGCACCGACTGGCAGGTCACTATCGGGCGGCTTGGATCCAGGAGCTTTGTTTGGACCAAAGAAATTCTTCGGAGCTGCGAGAAACTTTAAAGACGCTGGCAGCTTAACCATACTTGCGACTGCACTTATCGATACGGGCTCAAGGATGGATCAAGTTATATACGAAGAGTTCAAAGGCACTGGCAACATGGAGCTCTACCTTGATAGAGACTTATCGAACATGGGACTCTTCCCAGCCATCGACATATTAAACTCGGGCACTAGGAAGGACGAACTCTTACTTGATGAAAAGACTCTAAACATACAAAGGAAGTTCAGAGTGATGATGAAGAACAATGGCAATGAATATGCTGTTGAGTTCTTGCGTAAGTTTATGACTAACACTTCGTCTAATAAGGAGCTTGTTGATAGTTTAGACAAAGCACTTATTAAGAGCGAATAATTTTATAAAAGACTTGAAAATAGTCTTCTTATATGATATAATAAACAAGGTAATATTTTGCATTGAAGAGTGGCTCGCCACTCTTTATTTTATAAGAGGGGTGAGATATATGAATTATAAAAGTTTAATTGAGAAGCTTAAGCTTAAGATAGATGGAGTGCTTAAAGATATGAACGCAGAGCTAGTCGACCTTGAGATACTAAGACATAAGGACGAGATGACGGTATCTGTGTACGTATACAAGAAGGACGGCCTTGATATAGACCTACTTCAAAGCGTAACTGAGAGATTAAATCCAATATTTGATGCTGTAAGCGAATTAAAAGATAAGTATTACTTAGAAGTGTCGTCTCCTGGACTTGATAGACCCATCAAAACAGATGATGACTTTAGAAGGAATATGGACATGAAACTCGATGCAAAACTTAAGAACAAAGAAAAGCATACAGGAGTGCTAAAGAAGTATGATTTAGAGACATTCACACTTGATTGTGATGGAAAACTTATTAGTATAAAGAGGTCTGATGTAAAGATGCTTACACAGGCGATAGAATTTTAGGGGGTTATGATGAACAAAGAGTTTATAGACGCTTTAGATGAATTAGAAAAAAGTAAAGGTATATCTAAAGAAGTTATTTTTGATGCACTAGAGACTGCACTAGTTTCTAGTTTTAGAAAGAATTTTCAAACTGAACAAAATGTTTTAGTTGACATCAATAGAGAGACTGGAGATATTAAACTTTATTCACAAAAGACTGTAGTTGATGAAGTGGAAGACGATGTTAACGAAATATCGCTTGAAGATGCAAAGAAGATTAGTTCAAAGTACAAGGTGGGAGACACTGTAAACTTTGAAGAAGCTCCAAAGGAATACGGAAGAATTGCTGCTCAAACAGCTAAACAAGTTGTTATACAAAAAATTAAAGATGCTGAGAGAGAAAAGATTCACGACGAGTTCATAGTGAGAAAAGGCGAAATTATTACTGGACAAATACAAAGAATATCAAACAAAAACATCTTCATAGATATGGGCAAGGTAGAAGGTATAATCCCTCCTACAGAGCAAATTCCAAACGAAGTATATAAGATGGGAGACAGACTAAAGCTTGTTATATCTGAAATTAGAAAGACAAGCAAGGGACCACAAATAGTACTATCAAGATCAAAAGCTTTACTTGTTAGAAGACTTTTCGAGCTTGAAGTTCCTGAGATAACAGAAGGACTTATAGGTATCTACTCAATATCCAGAGAAGCGGGCTCAAGATCAAAGATTGCTGTCTACTCAAATGACGAGAGCGTTGATCCACTAGGAGCTTGCGTTGGACAAAAGGGCCAAAGAGTAAACTCTATAGTTGAAGAGCTTAATGGAGAGAAGATAGATATAATAATCTACGATGAGAACCCAGAGATATTTATTAAGAACGCACTATCACCAGCAGATGTTGTTAGCTGCGAAATTAACGAAGAAGAGAAGTCAGCTATCGCCATAGTACCAAACTCACAAATCAGCTTGGCTATAGGTAAGCAAGGACAAAATGTTAGACTTGCTGCTAGACTAACAACTTGGAAGATAGACATACATCCAGAAGATCCAGACAGCTTCACTGGTCCAATGAGCGAGCCATACTACGACAGCGACAATCAAGAGATATTAAATGATTCTTTAATAGATTTATTCAAAGATGACGAAGCATAATACTTTTGAGAGAAAATGCGTTGCGTGTAGATCATTTCACAACAAGTATGAGATGATAAGACTTGCAAAAACAGATGAAGGCGTTTTTATTGACAAGGATCAAAAGATGCAAGGACGCGGAACATATGTATGCAATAACGAAGAATGTATTAAAACTGCACTAGAAAAGAACTTATTTAAGAAGTCTTTAAAGTGCAATATAGATAATGAAACCCTAGAGGAGCTTAGAAATGTAAAGAAGGAGTGATTATATGAAGACAAGAGTTTACGAGTTAGCGAAAGAATTGAATATGGAAACAAAGGAATTACTAGACAAACTCCAAGAGCTTAATTTACCACCAATGACACACCTTAGTGGTATAGATGAAGAAACTGCAAATTTGGTAAGAGATCTTTTCTTGGAAGAAGAGAAGATTAAAGTTAAAGAAAAGCCAAAGAAAAAAATTCATAAAAAAGAAGAAGATACTGAGAACGTAAAAGACAATAAACAAGCAAAAAAGAAAAGTGTAAAGCCTGAGACTAAGAAAGCTGATGGACAAGAAGCTAAAAATAATCAAGGCGCAAAGAAGAACGATACAAATAATAACAGAGAAAATAATAAAAAGAATAAGAAGCAAAACAATCAAAACAATCAAAACAATCAAAATAATAACGCATCAATGAATAATAAAAAGAATAACAAGCATAACAATAATAAAAACCAAAAACAAGCTGAAGCCAAAAAGGTAGAACAAGAAGCCAAAAAGCCAAAAGACGAAGTAGTATTAATACCAGAGAATATAGTGGTTAAAGACTTAGCAGAAAAGCTAGGAGTTGGAGTAAATCAACTAATCACAAAGCTTATTATGCTTGGCTTAATGCTTAATCAAAATCAAAGCGTTGACTTTGACACAGCATCACTTATGGCGGATGAGTTCGGAGTAAAAGTTGAGCTTGAAGTTCCTCAAAGTGAAGAGGAAGCACTTGAACTTGACTTTGAAGACAGCGAAGACAGTCTTGTTACTAGACCACCAGTAGTTACAGTTATGGGTCACGTTGACCATGGTAAGACATCACTACTTGATGCTATCAGACAAAGCAAGGTACAAGCAGGTGAAGCAGGCGGTATCACACAAAGGATAGGTGCCTACAGCATAACAGTTAAAGGCAAGAAAATCGTTTTCCTTGATACACCAGGTCATGAAGCCTTTACACAAATGAGAGCTAGAGGAGCACAAATTACAGATATATCTGTAATAGTTGTCGCAGCAGATGACGGTATCATGCCACAAACAAAAGAAGCCATCTCGCACAGTAAGGCAGCAGGCGTACCTATCATCGTAGCTATTAACAAGATAGATAGACCAGAAGCAAATATTGAAAGAATATACCAAGAGCTTGCAGATAATGATCTACTTCCAGAAAAGTGGGGCGGCTCAACTATCACGGTAGAAGTATCTGCAAAGAAGAGAATCAACATAGATGAACTGCTAGAGATGATAATACTAGTTGCTGAGATGGAAGACATCAAGGCTAATCCTAATAGAAGAGCTATGGGTACTGTTATTGAAGCACAGCTTGACAAAGGACAAGGTCCAACTGCAACTGTACTTGTACAAAAAGGAACTCTTAAGAAGGGAGACTATGTTGTATCAGGAACATCTTGCGGTAAGATCAGACTTATGGTTGATGACAACGGTAAAGGCATAATGAAGGCCACTCCAAGTACACCAGTTAAGATTATGGGACTAAGCGAAGTGCCTGAAGCAGGCGAACTTTTCTATGCAGTTGAATCTGAAAAGAAGGCTAGAGCAATTGCTGAGGTGAGAAAAGAAAAAGCTAGAGAAGAAATGATAACAGCTACACAAAAAGTTTCTTTAGATAACCTATTTGACAGAATCAAAGAAGGCGAGCTAAAAGACTTAAACGTTATCATCAAGGCAGACAACAAAGGTTCAATTGAAGCCATCGCTTCATCACTTACTAAACTATCAAACGAAGAAGTTAAGGTAAGCGTTATACACAGCGGTGTAGGCGGAATCAGTGAGTCTGACGTTATGCTTGCTAGCGCATCAAACGCCATCATCATAGGCTTCAACGTAAGACCAAACAACGGTGCTATGGATCTAGCTAATTCTGAAAGTATCGAAGTTAAGACTTATAGGGTTATTTACGACATAATTGACGACATCAAGAATGCTGTTAAAGGTATGCTTAAACCAAAGACTAAGGAAACTGTTTTAGGTAGAGCAACTGTAAGAGCAACATTTAGACTTCCTTCAGGTCAAACTATTGCTGGTATCTATGTTGACAACGGCAAGATAACAAGAAACTCAAGCATAAGACTTCTAAGGGACGATGTTGTTATTCATGACGGCGGCATCTCATCATTAAAGAGATTCAAAGATGATGCAAAAGAAGTTGCTACAGGCTATGAAGCAGGTCTAGGACTTGACGGATACAATGACGTTAAGGAAGGCGACGAAATGGAAGCCTACATCATAGAAGAAATTAAAGCATAGGTGAGTTTATGGACAAGAGAAGGTTATATAGAGTACAAGCTGAAATAAAAAGAATTGTATCTGAACTACTAATCGAAGGTCTTAAAGATCCTAGGATTGATAAGATGACGAGCGTATCTAAAGTTGATTTATCAAAGGATACTTCTGTGGCAACTATATACTTTTCGATATATGGTAGCAAGAAAACTAAGGAAGATACATTAGATGCCTTAGAAAACGCTAAGGGATATATTAGATCTCGTCTTGCTAAGGTCTTAGAGATTAGACAAGTGCCCGAGCTTAGATTTAAAATTGATGAAAGCGTTGAATATAGTATTGAGATACAAAAGATTTTAAACAAATTAAATATTGAAAGCGATACAGAAGACGAAGAGTTGGATGAAGATGAAGAATAATATGAGCATAAAAGATATAGGCCTTGCTATTGAAGAAGCAAAAAGTATAAATATTGTCTCACACAGGTCACCTGATGGAGACAATATAGGCTCTTCACTTGGCTTATATCTATCATTGATACAAAAGTATAAAGATAAAAGCATAAATATAATAAAGCCTGATGATATACCGAGTAAGTATCAGTTCATCGAAGAGAAAAAATACTATGTAGAGAATCAAAATCCAGTTGACTTACTTATGGTACTTGACTGCGCTGATGAAAGAAGGGTTTTAGACAGTGAATTGTTTAAGAAGGCAAAAAAAGTAGTAAACATAGATCATCACAAGAGCAACAGCTATTTTGGATGCGTAAATTATGTCTTAGAAGAATACTCATCAACATCAGAGATAATTTTTGACATTATAAAAGAGCTAAACTTGCCACTAGACAAAGAGATTGCAACTATGATCTACATCGGTATCGACACAGATACGGGCAGGTTTATGTACTCATCAACTACAGCTGAAACTATGCATAAGCTAGCACAACTTATGAGCTTTGGCATAGATATTAATGAAATAAACATTAAGCTCTATAGAAGCATGAGCAAGAACATCTATGAGCTATATAGACTTGCTATAGATAAAATAAATTTCTACAAAGACTTTGCTTATGTCATTTTAAATAATGAAGATTTCGAAAAAACGAATACTACTAGAGAAGATACAGATGATATACTTGCATTCTTACAAGGACTTGAAGATTATGACATGATAGCGATTATTAAAGAAGTCAAGGACATATATAAAGTATCCTTAAGAAGCAAGTACAAGTATGATGTAGGTAATATCGGAGAAGACTTTGATGGCGGAGGACACAAGTACGCTGCAGGCTTAACTTATAAAGGCGAACTAGACGAACTTGTAAAGAGATTGAAAGGATATGTAGACAATGCAAATTAGTGGCATAGTCAATGTTTTCAAAGAAAAGGGCAAGTCCAGTAGATACTATACCAATAAAGTAAAGTATATTTTAAAGACTAAGACTGGTCATGTAGGCACCTTAGATCCAATGGCTTTTGGAGTCTTGCCTATAGCAGTAGGTGAAGCTACTAAGTTTATTGACTACCTTGGCTTTGACAAGAAGGCATATATCTATAGAATAATTTTCGGAAAAACTACAGATACACTTGATGCCGAGTCTGAGATCATAGAAGAAAAATCTTGGGACTTTGATAGAAGTGACTTAGCAAGAGTTTTAGAAGATATGGAGGGCGGCTATGAGCAAGTTCCTCCTAAGTACTCTGCTAAAAAGATTGATGGCGTCCCTATGTATAAGCTTGCAAGGGACAATGTAGATGTTGATACGACGATAAGAGCAAAGACTGTTGAGATATATAAAAACAGGTTATTAAAGTTTAACAAAGAAAAAGAATACGCCATAGTCATGAGCGAGGTCTCTACTGGAACATATATTAGAACCTTGGCCTATGACATAGCACAGAGCTTGGGAACTATTGCTTATATTGACTACCTAATGAGGTACAATAGCGGTCCGTTAAATATAGATGAAGCCATATGCATAGACGAGCTAAATGAAACAGATCTAATGTCTGTAGATACGCTCATAAACCTACCAAAGCTTACACTTAATGAAAAGAGATTTAAGGCAGTTCAAAATGGTATGAACTCATATGTAAATGACTCTTACAATGAAGAATACTATAAAGTTTACTGCGCTGAAAAGTTTTGTGGCGTGGGTTATGTTAAAAAAGATCAGAACAATAGAAATAATGTTTATATGAAAAAGGTTTATAAATATGAGGATAATTAATCTAAATGATGAGTTTACAAGTGAAAAGAATTATATAGCACTAGGTTACTTCGATGGAATGCACCTTGGTCACTTAAAGATTATTAAAAGTTGTATAAGTGACGCAAGAAAAGATGGCCTTATGTCATCGGTCTTATTACTTGATTTCAAAAACAAAAAGTGCTTAACTACCATAGATGATAAGATTAAAATACTCGAAGAGCTTGGTATAGATACGGTTTATATACTTGACTTCACAGATAAAATCAAAAATATGGATCCAAAAGTTTTTGTTAAGAGTATACTCATCGATAGACTAGATTCAGTAAGAACATATTCTGGAGAGGACTACAGCTTTGGTATAGATAAACTGGGGGATACTAAACTTCTTCAAGAGATGATGAAGGAGTGCGGTAGGAGCGCTATAGTATTAAATTTTGAACTTGATGAAAAGATGCAAAAAATTTCTTCGAGCAATATTAAGAAGATGATACTATCAGGCGAAGTGATGAGTGCAAATAAAGACTTATCTAGATACTACTCAATCAAATCAAGAGTCATTCATGGCAAGAGATACGGTTCATCAGTCGGTATACCAACAGCAAACTTAAATATCAACACTGAATACATCATACCATACCAAGGAGTCTACGTTACAAAGATTAAAATTAGAGACAAGATATATAAATCCATCACAAGCGTTGGAAAAAATTTAAGCTTTGATGAGGACTTTGTAAGTGTAGAGAGCAATATCTTTGACTTCAAAGAGGACATATATGATGACGTAGTAAGGTTATTTTTTATATATAGAATAAGAGACATGTTAAACTTTGAAGATAAAAGTGACTTAGTAAAACAAATTAAAGAGGACATAGAATTCGCAAAAGAATTTGAAGATTATTTATAATTATGAGTATAAAATGCTTTACAAAAGCTAAAGTTCGTGATATACTAATATAGGTACCTTATGCTATGTATATCGTTCCCGTCGATACACTTGGCTAAGGCAAATAATATTAAAGGGGGATAATAAAATGTTATCAAAAGAAGAAAAATCAAAAATCATTGACGATTACAAAATGCACGAGGGAGACACTGGTTCTACAGAAGTTCAAATAGCAATATTTACAAAGAGAATCAATGATCTAACAGAGCACTTAAAGACACACAAGAAAGACCATCATTCAAGAAGAGGACTATTCAAAATGATAGGTCAAAGAAAAGGTCTTTTAAAATATTTGTATAACACTGATATTGAAAAGTATCGTGAATTAATAGACAGATTAAATATTAGAGGATAAAGAGGGCGGGGCTATCCCGCTCTTTTGTTAGATTAAAGGAGATGTGAGATGCAAGAAAATTTTAAGACTACCTTAGCTGGTAGACCTTTAGAAATTGAAACAGGTAAAATGTGCGAGCAAGCTAGTGGATCTTGCTTAGTTAAGTATGGCGATACTTATGTTTTAGTTAATGCGACAAGCACAAAAACTCCAAGAGAAGGAGTAGATTTCTTTCCACTAAGTGTTGATTACGAAGAGAAATTTTATTCTGTTGGTAAGATACCAGGAGGATATATAAAGAGAGAGGGAAGACCTTCAGAGAAAGCGGTTTTAACTTCAAGGCTAATTGATAGACCGATTAGACCTTTATTTCCTGAGGGCTTTTTTAATGATGTGCAAGTTATAGCAACTGTACTTTCTGTTGACCCAGACAACAGTCCAGAGATTGCAGCTATGATTGGTTCATCAGTAGCTCTATGTATTTCAGACATACCATTTAATGGACCAACTGCAGCAGTATATGTTGGACTTATAGATGGAGAATACGTTATAAACCCAACACAAGAAGAGATGGAAAAGTCAGATATTAACTTATGTATATCAGGAACTAAAGACGCCATCATGATGGTTGAATCAGGCTCAAATGAAGTGTCTGAAGAACAAATGATCACAGCAATACTAAAGGGACATGAAGCAATTAAAGAAGTGTGTGAATTTGAAGAAGAAATTATTAAGAAGATAGGTAAAGAAAAATATACTTTTGAAAAATTTGAAGCTAAAGAAGAGATATTTAAAGAGATTGATTCTGAGTTTAGAGAAGACATTAAAAATTCAATTTTTGAAGCAGATAAGATTCAAAGAATTGAAAATAGCGAATCTGTAAAAGATGCTATACTAAATAAGTATCTTGAAAAATATCCAGATGATCAAAGAAGTATACTTAAGACTATTGACGATATAACAAGTGAAGAGTTTAGAAAGGGTATACTTGAGAGAAATCAAAGACCAGATGGTAGAAACACTGAACAAATCAGACCGCTTTCTGCTGAGGTTGGAATATTACCTAGAGCACACGGCTCAGGACTATTCAAAAGAGGCCAAACTCAAGTATTAACTATAGCTACACTTGGTTCGTTTGGCGATAGTCAATCACAAGATGGACTTGTTGAAGAAGGCGAAAAGCACTACATGCATCAATACAATTTCCCACCATACTCAGTTGGAGATGTTAGACCTCTTAGAAGCCCAGGTAGAAGAGAGATAGGACATGGTGCACTAGCAGAAAGAGCACTTGTTCCTGTTGTGCCATCGTTAGAAGAGTTTCCATATACAATTAGACTTGTATCAGAAGTTCTAAGCTCAAATGGTTCATCATCACAAGCAAGTATTTGCGGTTCAACTCTTGCACTAATGGATGCGGGCGTTCCAATTAAGAAGCCAGTTGCAGGTATTGCAATGGGACTTATTAAATCAGATGACACTACAAGGATACTAACAGATATACAAGGTCTAGAAGACCACCTTGGAGATATGGACTTTAAGGTTGCTGGTACTAAAGACGGTATCACAGCTATGCAAATGGATATTAAAGTTCAAGGTATAGATGAAGAAATAATGAAGACTGCACTAAAACAAGCTAGAACAGCAAGATTTGAAATACTTGATGTAATCAAATCAGCTATTGATGCTCCAAGAGCAGAATTATCAGAATACGCTCCAAAGATTGCAACTATAAAGATTGATCCTGAAAAGATTAGAGACGTTATAGGTTCAGGCGGAAAAGTAATCAATAAGATTATTGAAGAAACTGGTGCTAAGATTGATATAACTGACAACGGCGATGTTTACATCTCAGCTGACACTATGGAAGGTGTTAACGGAGCTAAAAAGATGATTGAAGATATCGTTAAAGATGTAGAAGTTGGCGAAGTATACTTCGGTAAGGTTAACAGAATAACTAACTTCGGTGCCTTTGTTGAAGTTTTAAACGGTAAAGAAGGTTTACTACACATCTCTCAAATCTCTAAAGAAAGAGTGAATAAAGTAGAAGATGTATTAAAGCTTGGCGATGAAATCATGGTTAAAGTTACATCTATAGACGAACAAGGAAGAATTAACCTTTCAAGAAAAGCATTAGTTGAAAATGCTGACAGTGAATCTAAATAAATTTAGGGCGACAACATGGTAACTGTAAAGATAATTAATAAGAGTAAAAACGATATACCACAATACCAAACAGAAAACTCAGCTGGAGTAGATATAAGAGCTTCACTTGATGAAGACCTAGTATTAAAGGCAGGAGAGTTTAAACTAGTAAGTACAGGTATCTATTTAGAGATACCTTCTTCTTACGAAGTTCAAATAAGAGCAAGATCAGGCCTAAGTGTTAAGCACGGCATAGGCCTTGTTAATGGTATTGGCACTATTGATAGTGATTACAGAGGCGAAATCAAAGTTCCTCTAATAAACTTTTCTAAGGAAGACTTTATTATTGAAAATGGCATGAGAATCGCTCAAATGGTTTTATCTAAGTATGAGAAGATGGACTTTGAAGAAGTAGATGAGCTTTCAGACTCTGAAAGACAAGATGGCGGCTTTGGTTCAACAGGAGTAAAATAATGACACTACTTAAAGCAATAATACTCGCTATAGTTCAAGGCATAACAGAATTCTTGCCAATAAGCTCATCAGGCCACTTAGCCATACTACAAATATTATTTAATATAAAAGAAGGTAATGTATTCTTCTCACAAGTCTTACACTTTGGAACATTACTTTCTATTTTGCTTGTATATCATAAACAAGTAATAAATATGATTAAAGAATTCTTTAAGATGATAGCATCACTTATAAGAAAAGAGAAAATAACACTTAATCATTATCAAAAACTTGCACTATACATCATTATAGCGACAATACCAACTGTTATAATTGCTTTGTTTATAGAAAAGTTTTTGGACCAATTATATATGTCAGCGCTACTTATAGGTATATGCTTCTTGATAACAGCTGTATTGATTTATATTATCGATATTAATATGAGAAGCACTAAGAAGATAAGTGAAGCTGGAGTTCCTACAGTGCTTGCTATAGGAGCGGTACAAGGTATTGCTGCTCTACCAGGCATATCAAGATCAGGTTCTACAATATTTATCTCTCATGTATTAGGTGTAAGAAAGAAAGATGCAGTAGATTTTTCATTCTTACTAGCTATACCTGCTATGTTTGGTGGCTTTATCCTAGGACTTAAGGACATATATAAAGAGGGAGCTAGTGTAAGTTTCGACACAAATGCAATTGTTGGGCTTATTATTAGTTTTATTACAGGAGTTTTATCAATCAGACTAATCAAGTTATTAGCTAAGAATAAAAAATTCCATGTATTTTCATATTACTTAGTTGTACTAGGTATTGTTTGCATAATAGCAAGTTTTTTATAAAGATATAAGCGAAGGGATTTTATGAAGACTAAAAATAACAGAACAAATAAAAGAAAAAGAAGTAAAGTAAATAAAAAGGTAGATAAGAATGAATCTTTATTGATATCAGGTCTTACAATACTTTTTGCGTCTATATTTTTGCTAATATTTGCGAATAGCGACGCAACAGGTGTTTTTGGCAGATGGATAAAGAGTGGTCTTATCTACCTTTTTTCTATGGGATTTAATATATTTTTATTCTACTTATTAGCGATAGCTTTGGTATTATTGGTGCCAAAGTCTAGACCTTATGCAAAAAAACTTATTATATCACTTAGTATAGTCTTTCTTAGTCTTTTAGTAGTCTTTGATTCGTCTACTGTACTTATGAGCTCTTTCTCATCACATGTTTCTCAAGCAATCGAACTATCAACAGATTTAAACTCTGGAGGACTTATTGGCGGTGCTTTTGGATACTTATTCTACAGACTGTTTGGAGCAGTTGGTACTATTATAGTTTTAGTTATTATAAATATTATTAACATCTACTCTTTAACAAGCATTAAAAAGTCTGATATAGCACAAAAGACTGACAGTACTATGAACAAAATTCAAGATGGTATTGAAAGTAGTGTTGAAAAGATCAAGCTTAAAAGACAAGAGATGAAGAATAAAAAGATTTTATCATCTGATGATATTTTTAGTGATGAGGAAAATACATCTGTTGGTGAAGAAGCTAATAGTAAAGTAGATAGGGACATTAATGAAGAAGACTTTAGTGACGACTTTGTAGACATTAAAATCAATGATTCTGCAAATCAGGAAGATATAAAGTTAGATCAAGAGCCAAATAAGAAAGAGGCTTTAAAAGAAGAGACAAAAGAAACAAAAGAGACAAAAGCAAGTAAAACTACTAAGAAAGAAACCGAAAAAACTGATGAAGGTGAAGATATCGATATAAGTAAAGAGATTCATAATGAGGACATCATTCACTATGAGTTTCCGTCTTTAAACTTGCTTAAAGAAGCTCAAGCTAGTAACAGTAGCACAAAGGGCAGAGAGATTAAAGACAACATCAAGATTATACAAGACACACTGAATAACTTCGGTGTCGATGCAAAAGTTATCGGGGTTAATAGTGGACCAACTATCACTTCATATGAGATAAGTCTTGCTGCTGGAGTAAAGGTAAGTAAGATATTAAGTCTTTCTGATAACTTAGCCCTTGCTCTTGCAACAACTGATATAAGAATACTTGCGCCTATACCAGGCAAGAGTGCGGTTGGTATTGAAGTTCCTAATAAGAACAAGGATACCCTACTATTAAAAGAAATTTTGGATACTGATGAATTTAGAAATTTAAAATCAAAATTGCCACTTGCTCTTGGCAAGGATGTAACAGGCAATACTATAATTAGCTCAATTGCAAGTATGCCTCACTTACTTATAGCAGGTGCTACAGGTTCTGGTAAGAGTGTGTGCATTAATACCATAATCATGAGTATACTTTACAAGGCAAGACCTGACGAAGTTAAACTAATCATGATAGACCCTAAGGTTGTTGAGCTAAATGTTTACAACAACATTCCTCATTTATTGATACCGGTAGTAACAAACGCTAAGAAGGCACAATTCTCACTTAACTGGGCGGTTCAAGAGATGGAGAAGAGATATCAATTATTTGCAAAGAACAATGTAAAAGATATGCAAAGTTACAACGAGCTTGAGACTATCACTGAGAAGATGCCTCAAATCGTTATAATCATAGACGAGCTTGCAGACTTAATGATGGTTGCTGCAACAGAGGTAGAAGACGCTATATGCAGGCTTGCTCAGATGGCAAGAGCTGCAGGTATGCACTTAATAGTTGCAACACAAAGACCGTCGGTCGATGTTATTACAGGAACTATAAAGGCGAACATTCCTTCGAGAATTTCTTTCCAAGTTTCTTCACAAATAGACTCTAGAACTATACTTGATATGAGCGGTGCAGAAAAGCTTCTAGGTAAGGGCGATATGCTTTACTACCCATCGAACCTTTCAAAGCCAATCAGAGTTCAGGGTGCCTTTGTAAGTGACAAGGAAGTTAAGAGTGTTTGTGACTTTATTAGGAATCAAGGTGAAGCAAATTATAATCAAGATGCAGTTGAGTCAATCACAACAAATAACACTAGTCAAACTATGCAAGACGATAAAGATGAATTATACGAAGAAGCAGTTAAACTTGTGGTGATGGATGGACAGGCATCTATATCATATTTACAAAGAAAGCTTAAGATAGGCTACTCTCGTGCTGCAAGAATTGTCGATCAGATGGAAGAGATGGGCGTTGTAAGCGGTTACGATGGATCTAAGCCTAGAAAAGTATTGATTGAAAAAGAAGATATTGAGAATTTAAACGGTGAAAGCGGTGAAACACTTGAATAAAGTATTTATACTTACTATGGGCTGCTCAAAAAATGATGTAGACTCAGAAACTATGGCATATAAGCTAAAGAATGATGACTATACAATTATAAACAATCCAAGCGAGGCTGATTATATAATTATCAACACTTGCTCGTTCATAAATGCAGCAAAGGAAGAGTCTATAGACGCAATATTTGATATGATTAATCAAAAGAAGGCAGGTGCTAAGATTATAGTTAGCGGCTGCCTTGCTCAAAGGTATTCAAAAGAACTTAAAGAAGAGATACCAGAGATAGACATCATAGTTGGTACGGGTATGTTCCAAAATATTGCGAGCATAATTAAAGAGTATGAAGATAATAACAAAGACGATGTTTACGTTGACAATATAAATGCAGATATTGAATATATAGAAAAGGATGCTGCGGACATCACAGAGTATGTAAAGATTGCTGAAGGCTGTAACAACCTATGCACTTATTGCATAATACCAAAGCTTAGAGGCAGACTAAGGTCGAGACCGATCGATGATATAGTTAATGAAATTAATCATCTATACAAGCTTGGCACTAAAGAAGTAGTACTTATAGCACAAAACACCACTGATTACGGCACAGATATATACTCAAGGCCGTCACTTGATATGCTATTGAAGGCGATACTTGAGAGGACGAAGATGCCGTGGATAAGAATTATGTATTTATATCCAGACAATATTACAGATGAGCTAATCGAAACATTTAATTCATCAGATAGAATACTTAAGTACATGGATATACCTCTTCAACATGCATCAGACCACGTACTTAAGATGATGAACAGGCATATTAACAAAGAAGAGACACACGCTTTAATAAGTAAACTTAGAACAAAGATAGATGATTTAGTACTAAGAACAACCTTCATAGTCGGCTTCCCAGGAGAGAGCGAAGAAGACTTTAAAGAGCTATTAAACTTTATAAAAGAAGAAAAGTTTGATAAGCTTGGCGTCTTTGAATATAGCGACGAAGAAGGTACAAGGAGCTACTCCTTTAATGAAAAGCTTGATGAGGATACAAAGAGGCTAAGAAGAGAAGAGATTATGGATGCGCAAATGGACATCTCAAGAGCAAGTTTAGAAAAGAGAGTAGGAACAGTTATGAAGTGTTTAATCGAAGACGGGGCCGATGGCGAGTATACAGCCAGAAGCTTTATGGACGCTCCTGATGTTGATGGACTAGTTTACATAAGCACAGATAAAGATTTAGAACTTGGAAGCTTTTTTGATATTAAGATCACAGAAGCACTCGAGTATGATTTAAGAGGTGAAATTTATGAACCTAGCAAATAAAATTACAATGTTTAGAATATTTTTGCTGCCAATTTTTGTATTAAGCTGTTATTTTGATCAAAGTGGTATATCTAGCCTATTAATATTTTTACTTGGATCATTTAGCGACTTTTTAGATGGCTACGTTGCCAGAAAGTACAATATGATTACAGACTTTGGTAAGTTCATAGACCCTATAGCAGATAAGATACTTGTACTAAGTGCCTTTATTATGTTTATAGAAAGGGGCTTTGTTGAGCCATGGGTAGTCATAGTAGTTTTATTTAGAGAACTACTTATCTCAGGCTTTAGAATGCTTGCAGCGAAGAAAAACATATCCATAGCTGCAGACATCTTTGGCAAGCTAAAGACAACAACACAGTTCTTCTGTGT
>QWBY01000611.1_pt1 | contig 24459 bp, 20 predicted proteins | sample 1972471 | NCBI WGS metagenome assembly QWBY01 (sample SAMN09866722, study PRJNA288562) | Human gut metagenome isolate term6_stool, whole genome shotgun sequencing... | reverse complement strand
GTTGCACATGACGGTCGAGACGATCTCGGAGTTGGCGAGCTTGCCGCGGGCGGCGAGGTCAGAACCGCAGATAGCCAGGATGTAGTCACCGTCGATCTCATTGCCCTCGCTGTCCACGAACAGCACGCGGTCGGCGTCGCCGTCGTGGGCCAGACCGATGTCAGCATGGGTGCGCAGCACGAGCTCGCGCAGGGGCTCAAGGTGAGTGGAGCCGCACTCAACGTTAATGTCGGTGCCACAGTAATCGGTGTTGATGGCATGGACCGTGGCACCCAGGCGCTGCAGCGCGGCGGGCGTAGTCTGGCAGGAAGCACCGTGACCGCAGTCGACGGCAACGACCAGGCCATCGAGCCTCAGGCCATCGAGCGTATCGATGGCGTGGTCGACGTATGCCTTGCGAGCGTCCTTCATCTTGATGATGTGGCCCACGCCGGCACCGGTCGGCAGCGTATCGGCAGCCATGGCTTCCTCGGACATGACCCAGGCGCTGATCTCTTCCTCGACAGCATCGGGAAGCTTCATGCCCTTGCGGCTAAAGAACTTGATGCCGTTGAACTCCGGCGGATTGTGCGAAGCGGAGATGACAATGCCGCCGTCGAGCTCGTTCTGAACAGTGAGCAGTGCCACGGCAGGCGTGGGGATGACGCCGCAGCAGTGCGGACGGCCGCCCTCGGCCATAATGCCGGCGGTCAGAGCGCTCTCGAGCATGGTGCCCGAAAGGCGCGTGTCACGGCCGATGCAGATGTCCGGACCAAGAAACTTGGTCGCCGCGCGGCCCAGGCGAAACGCGAGGTCGCACGAAAGATCGGCATTGGCGACGCCACGGACGCCGTCGGTACCGAAGATGTTCTGGGGCATAGGATTGCTCCTTCCCTAGCAGGCGATATGCAACCGCCCACCCTAGTCGAAAAAGAAAAGCGGGACCCGCCGAGGAATCGGCAGGCCCCGCTTGTACATTGTATCTCGAAAGGAGATAAAACCTTAGCGCTTGGAGAACTGGGGAGCGCGGCGGGCCTTCTTGAGGCCGTACTTCTTGCGCTCGACCACGCGAGCATCGCGCGTAAGGAAACCGGCCTTCTTGAGGTCAGCACGGTAGTCGCCAGCGTTCAGAAGAGCGCGAGCGATGCCCAGGCGCAGAGCGCCGGACTGGCCGGAGATGCCGCCGCCATCGCACAGAGCGATAACGTCGAACTGACCGGCGGTGTCGGTCACCTTGAAGGGAGCAAGGGCGTTCTCAACGAGCTGATGACGGCCGAAATACTGCTCGGCGTCACGCTTGTTGATGGTCACCTTGCCGGTGCCGGGGACGAGACGGACGCGGGCGACGGCGTTCTTACGACGGCCGGTACCCTGGTAGACAACGGTGTTCTCAGCCATCTTTAAGCCTCCAGCTCAATCTTCGTGGGGTTCTGGGCAGCATGCGGATGCTCGGCACCAGCGTAGACCTTAAGCTTGGTCATCTGGGCACGGCCGAGGGTGGTCTTGGGCAGCATACCGCGAACGGCGCGCTCGATGACCTTCTCCGGGTGCTTCTCCATAGCCTGGCGGAAGCTCTCAGCCTTGAGGCCGCCGTTGTAGCCGCTGTGGCGATAATAGGTCTTCGTGTCGGCCTTGTTACCGGTAAGCTGGACCTTATCGGCGTTGATGACGACAACGAAGTCGCCGCAGTCGCTGTTGGGCGTGAACTGGGGCTTGTTCTTACCGCGCAGGATCATTGCGATCTGGGTGGCAAGACGGCCCAGGACAGCACCATCGGCGTCGACGAGAACCCAGTTGCGCTGGACCTCGCCCTGCTTGGCGTAGTGAGTCGATTTCGAAATCACTTAGACTCCTCCATGTACAGTACGTGTTGTTACAGAGATTCACGGGGCTCTGCAAGTAACCCGTCCATATTACCCCGCTCGCCGTACGAGTCAACAGGTATTTTGGCTCCGACCAGAGTTTCTGCACATGTCATCCACGAGCCGTGATTTTTCCAGCTCTTTAGCTGTTGTCATTTTTTGAGGGTTCGCCGTCGCTAGCGCTCAACGAACTCTTGGATTTCCGCGAGCAGGCGCTTTGCCTCCTGACGGCCCTGGATATACAGGTCCAAAAGCTTTGCCGGATCGTGCTCGACATGACCGACCTCGACCGGCTTTTGCGGAGCGACGACCAACGCACGGCCCTCGCGCTCATACTTCCACAGGTGCATGCGCTGGATGTTGTAACGGTCGTGGCGTGTCTCGATAGCTTCGAGCAGATAGGGGTAGTCGGCATAACGCGCACGCGCGGCCGGCAAAAACTCGTAGGGCTTTTTCTCATACGAACGGTCCTGCGTGACGATGACGACCGCACGGTCGAAGCCCGCCTCCTCCAGCACGTGCTCGATGGGGACCGAATCGGCCACGCCGCCGTCGACGTATTTGTGCCCGTCAATCTCGACCGGCGGCGTCACCAGCGGCAGCGACGTCGAGGCGCGCACGGCATCGAGGTCAAGCACGGCGCTTTTGACCGGGAGATACGTGGCGGTTCCAAAGAGCATGTCCGTCGCGACGGCGAACATCTCGATGGGGCTCGCGTCGAACGTCTCGCTGTCAAAGGGATCCAGGCGGTCCTGGACATCGTTGAAGATGAAGTCGTAACCCACAATGGAGCCCGTGGACGCAAACGATGCGGCGCCCATGAAGCGGCTATCGTTGCAGAAAGCCAGGTTGATGCGGTTGGCACGGCCGATCTGGTGCGACTTGTAGTTCACGCCGTTGAGGGCGCCGGCCGATACGCCATATACCGCCGGAATCTCGACGCCGGCCTCCATGAGAACGTCGAGCACGCCCGCAGTAAACTGCCCGCGAAAACTACCGCCCTCCAGGACGAGCGCGACCTTGCCGGCGTTCTTTGCCTTATCTTCTGCAGTCATGTTGACCTCCTGCGATTGCGTTTTGGCTTTCTTCTACCCAGTTTTGGGATGGCGAGCGCGCGGTTTTTTCGAGGCGGCAGGTGAAGCGGAAAGTGTGTCCCATTCTCAGAGCAAATTCCGGGTCTCATTTTCCGCTGAGCCCGTCATCAGGAAAATGAATCCCATTTCCCGCTTAGATTCCGGGACGCGCCTTCCGCTTGATGTGTCATCCGGAAACTACGTCCCAGTCTGAGCGTGAATTCCGGGACGTGCTTTCCGCCTGGGCTGCCATTGGGAAAGCACGCCCCACTCTGCGTCACTGAGGCGTTTTCTTTACGCCCACGCCCTGCACAGAGTTCGATTCTCCGCGGGTTTGGGGTTCCGTTGATGTGGCGCATGGCAGGCTGAGATTCGATAACATCGCATCTATATAGGGTTGAAGCTTTGCGCGGAGAATCTGCGTATTTGCTTCGCAAATCCGCACCGGCTTCGGCCGCCTGCCGGCGCCCTCGCCCGCTCGCTACAAACGCTCCGCGTTTGCTTAACGCTCGCGCCCTGCATAGAGTTCGATTCTCCGCGGTACGGACTAGAAATAAAAAGGCAGGTAGATATGAGTATCTACCTGCCTGTTACTTATGGTGGAGGCGCGGAGAATCGAACTCCGGTCCACGAAAGCCCCCTGATTGGCATCTCCAAGCTCAGTCGCTGGTTTAGTCTCGGACGCTTTGCGCGCAGCGACACGCTCGCGGCATCCCAACCGGTTCGGTCTTAGCCCGCGCCATACCGATTACGTGCGCGGGAGCATTCCCCTAAAATGACGTCGCGCCGGTGTCGGGGAAATCACCGGGTTGACGCGCCGCTATAAACTAAGCAGCGAGAGCCATAGGCTCAAAAGAAGAGTTGTTGTCAATTCAATTTGACGGTACCCCTGTTTAACGAGGCGAGGAGACCTCGGCTTGCTTCCTCTCTCAGGGCTATCGTGTCGAAACCAGTCGCCCCCGAATGTTGGGAAAGTCTGGATGGTATCGGGTCTGCAAACACCCGATAACCGTCGACTTTTCAAGGAACACGCGGGGTGAACCCCGCTCGTGGATAGCTATCTTACCACGTTCTAAAGGTAGACAGCTGTTCTATGCACGAGCTGTGAAGACCCCAATGTGTGCCGCACTTCGCACTTTTGCTACCGATCGCGTCACGTATATTTTCGCCAAGCAAAATTGACCCGTCGAAAGGACCGTTATGGATACCAAGCAGCAACTTGTCAATGCCCTCGCAGGCCTGGGCTCAACCATTACCGAAGCTATGGATGTCATCGAAGGCTTTGTCCCCTGCGGACATCCCGCCCTCACGGTTTCGAACGCCCTTGTTGCGCTGGACGCTGACGACGATGCAGCTCTCCCCCAGCAGCTTGAGACCGTCGAGGGCTTTATCGACCACGTGAGTGAGAACCGCGGCGTGGCCGCCTACCACGGCATCGAGGTCGAGCTCGCGGGTCCCAAAGCCGATCTGCTCGCAGCAATCCGCGAGGTAGGCGCCCTTATGCAGACCGCAGGCGTCAAGAACACCCAGGTCAACGAGTGGGTCTACCGCAGCTTGGCAGCACTCGACAGCTCCGACGAAAAGGCTGCCGAAAAGCTCGCCGAAGCTCCCGTCATCAAGGCAGCGCTTTTGTAATTAAATGATGCGTGGCCTTCTGAGCGCCGACGTTCCGAAGGCCACGCAAACAGCCAGGCGCTAGCAGGACACCCGCCCACCGCGTTCGGCCAAAGCAAGAATCGGCATCATTTGACGAGGCGTCTTTGCTGCAAGATCGGCATGTTCGAGCAGCTTGCGATCGTTAGTCACCAAGTAATCGACCTGCGCGCGCTTGCATGCGGCGAGTACCAAGTTGTCCTCGTAATCGCGATGGAGCGTCAGATATTTGTCGGCCAGCCAAAGGTCCGACGAATCTGCACCCACGGCCGTGGCGTTTTCGGTCATGTTTCGAACAAACGCCAGCGCCGCATCGCCAATCGCGCGGGCAGATGCCTCGTCGAGCGCTCCCCCGCTGGCAAGAACGCTACGCTTCAGCTCGTGTTGGACAACGTACAGCACGTCCTTAGCGATATGCACCGGGAAGAACAGCAACGCCCCCGTCTCCGTCGCCCGCCCAATAAACGCACGCGCGGCAAGCGACTCGGTATGGTCGACGCAAAACGAATCAACCCATACGTTGGCGTCGACCATGATCTTGAGAGGCGCCCCACTCACTGGATCATCCCCTTTTGGCGATAATACTCATCCATGGCTTCGGAATAGATTGTGTCCCAACCGCGATCGTCGGATACGGGCGACACAGCGATGCCCAAGTCCGCGTAAAGCTGATCAGCCGCCGCCCAGGATGCGGCAAACGGAGAATCCAGCGCGGCACCCCGCTGCCGGTCGTTAACGGCCTCAAGGATTTCCTCACACGAACCGCCGCCCTGCGCAACCTTGGCCACGACTTTTTTAATAAGGTCGGGCAGCGTTCCACCCGAAAGCCGCAGCGCCTCCTCGGCACGGTTCTTGACTTGGCGATCCACGCGAACGTTCACCTGCGCCATACTGCCAGCAACGCTCATATTGATCACGCTCCTTCCGCCTGCTATCACTGCTAGCACCACTATAAACAGCTGATAGCACACGGTCAAACACAAAAAAGCCTGCATCCGGACGACGGCAGTGCCGCCCGGGTGCAGGCCACAAACTCAAGCAAAAGTGTTAGCGTAGATAGGCCTTCGCGTTGCTCAGGCTGTAGGCGATCGTTGAGCCGTTGTGCAGCAGCGATGACGTCTGCGGAGTGATCATGCCGGTAATACCCAATGCCAACAGCGCCGAGTTGGTGAGCATCACCTTGGAATACGAACTCGTCAGACGGTCGATAAGCCCCTGGCTCATGCGGCGCAGGCGCACGATCGCGGCAAGATCCGTATCGGTCAGGATGATGTCGGCGACCTCCTTGGCGATGTCGCTCCCGCCGCCCATGGCCAGCCCCACGTCGGCCAAACCGAGCGCCGGCGAATCGTTAACGCCGTCGCCCACCATGGCAACGTGGCGCCCCTCGCGCTTAATCCGCTCCACATAGGCGTACTTGTCCTCGGGCAGCAGCTCGGCCTTAAACTCGTCGACGCCTGCCTCGCGAGCAATGCGCTCGGCCGTGCGCTCCGAGTCGCCCGTGAGCATGACCACGTGCTTAACGCCCAACGCGTGCAAGTCGGCGATGGCCTCGCGCACGCCGGGTTTGAGCGGGTCCTCGATACCGAGCACGCCAACGACCGTACCGTCGACCGCCAGGTACAGCGGCGACAAGCCCTGCATCTGGGACTCGATGCGCTCCTTAATGTCGGACTCGAGCTGCGCGCCCTCATCCTCAAATACAAAGTGCGCGGAACCGATGATGGCGCGACGCCCTTCGATGGACGAAGCGATGCCGTGTGCCACGATGTACTCGACGGCAGCATGGCGCTCGCGGTGCTCGAGCCCGCGCTCGCGGGCGGCGTTGACCACGGCGCGTGCCACCGGATGCGGAAAATGCTCCTCCAAGCAAGCGGAAAGGCGCAGGATCTCGTCCTCGCTCCAGCCATCGGTGGTGAGCACGCAGGCGAGACGCGGCTGCGCCTCGGTCAGCGTGCCGGTCTTATCAAACACAATGGTGTCGGCCTTGGCAAACGACTCAAAGTACTTTGCGCCCTTGACCATGACGCCCATCTTGGCGGCATCACTCATAGCGGTCATGACGGCGACGGAACCCGTGAGCTTGAGTGCGCACGAGTAGTCGACCATCAGTGCCGCCGAGGTCTTGATGAGGCTACGCGTGGTGAGAGCGACAAGGCCCGCGAGCAGGAAGTTCCACGGGACGATCTTGTTGGCGAGGTCCTCCATGTGCGACTGGCCCTCGGACTTGAGCGAGTCGGCCGTCTGCACGAGCGAGACGATCGAACGGAGCTTGGTCTGAGCCGTGTTGGCGCGCACGCGCACCAAGATGCTGCCGTCTTCCACGACGGTGCCGGCGAACACGTCGTCGCCCACGCTGCGCTCGACGGCCAGCGGCTCGCCGGTCAGGGTCGCCTGGTTGACCATGGCGCTCCCCTGCTCGACCACGCCATCGATGCAGATGGACATGCCGGTGCGCACGGCGACCAAATCGCCGGGCTCGAGCTCGGTCGCGGCAACGCTCACCTCGGTGTCGCCGACGACCTTTTGCGCCTTGTCGGGCACATCGAGCAGCGAGTTGATGAGCTCGTTTTCGCTCATGGCGCGGGTGTAGTCCTCGAGCAGCTCGCCCACGTTGAGCAGGAACATCGTCTGGCCCGCGGTGTCGACATCACGCTTGACGAACGAAATGCCGATGGCCGAAGCGTCGAGCACAGGAACGGTCAGGCGTGGCTACGCCAGCTCATGAAGGGCAGCGCGCAAAAATGCCATGTAACCGGCCACGACAAACACCGCACGCAGAGGCGTCGGCAAGAACCAGCGGCGCGCGTAGTGGGCGCCGATAAGTGTGGCAAGATCCATAACGAGTTTGTGCTTGCGCGGCTCGAGTTGCATCACGTAGCCCGACTTGGCATCGGCGATAGCTTGAGCATCGAGTGCGCCTAGGGCGTCGAGCACGCTTGCGCGGCGCGGCTCGTCGTACTCCAGCGCCATCTGGCCAATGCGGCCATACACGCGCACCTTGTGCACGCCATCGATGTCGCCGCCAAGCTTAAGAAGTGCATCGAGATCGCTCTCTGGCACAGGACCCGCCAATTGAAGACGGGTCCTGCCGGGGATCTCGCTAATAATCGAGAATCTCATAGTTTGTGCCTGAGAGCGTTACTCGGCTGCCTCGTCAGCAGCGGCCTCGCTCTGGGTGATGTAGGCAGCCTCGGCAACCATGTCATCGACATTGGCCTTGGCCTGCTCGACCATGTCCTGGTAGCAGTTCTTGACGCGCATACCGCACGCGATGCCCTGCACGCAGGCATTCTTTACCGGAGCGCTGGTAAGCAGCTTGATGCCGGCCGTACCAAGCAGAAAACCGCCACCGACAAGCAGAGTGTTAAAAGTCGACTTCTTCATGTTGCTTCTCCCTTTTGCCGCACAAGCGCGGCATGGTGCCTTAGCACCCGAGTTCATTAGTTTGCTCGAGCACGCTTTTGAGACTAGTTTAGTCGAACTATTATGGTCAACCAAAGTTAACCTTTGGAAATCTTGGTCCCCTTTCCTACAGCTGCCAGGCAACCGCTTCCTTTTGCAGTGCGACCATGCGGGCAAATTCTCCGCCTGCCGCCTTAAGCTGCGCCGGAGTGCCCTGCTCGGCAACCACACCATCCTTGAGCACAACGATTTTGTCGGCATTTTCCACCGTACGCATACGGTGGGCAATAACGATAACCGTCTTACCTGCAAGCAGACGGGAGAGTGCCTGTTGTACCACGGTCTCGTTCTCCACATCCAAGCTCGCCGTCGCCTCGTCCAACAGCACGATAGGCGCGTCTTTGAGCAGCGCGCGGGCGATAGAGATGCGCTGGCGCTCGCCACCGGAGAGTTTGGAGCCGTTCTCGCCGATCATGGTGTCGTAGCCCTGCGGCATGCGGTTCACGAACTCGTCGCAGTTGGCGGCACGCGCGGCCGCAAGCACTTCCTCATCGGTGGCATCACGACGCCCGAGGCGGATGTTTCCCATCACCGTGTCGTCAAAGAGCAGCACGTCTTGGAACACAATGGCGTAGTCGCGCAGCAGCACCTCGGGATCAACGCCCGCAACATCCACGCCACCCACGGTGACCGTGCCTTCGGTGGCATCCCAAAAGCGCGCGGCCAGGCGGCTCACCGTAGACTTACCGGAACCCGAAGGACCGACCAGCGCCGTAACTTCGCCTTCCTTGGCGGTAAAGCTCACATCGGTAAGAACTTTCTCGCCGGCACGGCCGTCCTCGCCCGCACCATAGCCAAATGCCACGTGATCGAACACCACATCGTGGCCCACAGGCTCAAATTTCTCGCTGCCCCGCGCCACAGGCTCTTCCATGATGGAACGCATGCGCTTGGCAGACGACTCGGCGGCAAATAGCTCGGACATTAACATTAACGCCTGATCAAAAGGCGCATAGATACGGCTCACCATAAGCAGGAAGGCAAACAGCACCAAAAAGTCGACCTGGCCGGAGGCGACCACCGCGGCGCCCGTAACCAGCGTGGTGGCAATGCCCAGACGCAGGATGACAAAGGCGGAGTTGACCAAAAGCCCGTTAGCGAGCTCGCCCTTGGTGGTCTCGCGCTCCTCGGCATCGATCACGGCGTTAAGCCCCTCAAGATAATGGGCCTCCTGATTGGTAGCGCGGATCTCGCGCACACAATCGAGCGTCTCCTGGATCGCCTCGGTGACTTTGACCTTCTCGGCGCGAACACGGTCGAACACCGGGACCATGGGGCCGCGCGTCAAATACAGCACGGCAAAGGCCACGGGAACGCTCCAAAACGCCGCGATCGCCAGCTGCCAGCAAAAGAACAGCGATGACACGAAGACAATGGCGCTTGCGATGATGGCACCCCAAAGCTCTCCCAGCACGTGGCTGTAGGCGTGCTCCATGGCCTGGACGTCACCCATGATGGTCTCGGTTAAATCGGCCAGATCACGACGACCAAAAAACGACAGCGGCAGTTTGCGCAAGCGCTCGGCAATCTCCATACGCTGCTTGCCGCACTCCTCGTAAAAGATGCAGTAGGTGTAGTAATACTGCTGCCAGTTAGAGGCAAAGAGCAGCACGAAAAAGACCAGGAGGCCGCCCACGATCGGCAGGGCATCCGGCAGGTCAGCCCCGCTGGCGAGATGCTCGACAAAGCCGGCCATAACCAGGAATAAAAAGCCCATGCCGGCCATGGTAATGAGATTGGTGAGCGCGGTCCAGAAAATGCCGCGTTTTACGCCGGCAACGCCTTTATCGGATAGGAAATACTTCTTTTGGAATGAGGCGAACATTTAGGCCTCGCCTCCCTTCGTGACGGCGGCATCCGCGGTCGCTGCAGTGATTTTCCAGCTCGCGGCCTGTTCGTATTCGGCCCACATCTTGGCATACAGACCGTTTTGGGACAGCAACTCGGCATGGGTACCCGATTCCTGCACGCTGCCTTGGTTGAGCACCACGATTTGGTCTGCGCCCACTACAGTCGAGAGTCGGTGCGCAATCATAATGACCGTGCGGCCCGCCGCCAGCTTGCTAAAGGCGCGCTGGATGAGCGCCTCGTTCTCGGGATCGGCAAACGCCGTGGCCTCATCGAGCACCACGACAGGCGCGTCTTTAAGGATCGCGCGGGCGAGTGCCACGCGCTGGACCTCGCCGCCCGAAAGATATGCTCCGCCGGCACCGAGCATAGTATTGATGCCCTGTGGGAGCTTGGCCACAATGTCGTCGCACTGAGCTGCGGAGAGGGCCGCACGCACTTCGTCGTCAGTGGCCGTAGGCTTGGAGGCGCGCACGTTATCGGCAAGTGTTTGCCGGAACAGCTGGTTGGTCTGGAACACGAAGGCAACCTGGTCCATAAGCTCGTGCGGATCCATATCGCGAACGTCCACACCGCCCACGAGTACGCGGCCCGAAGAGACATCCCAAAAACGAGGAATCAGGCTTGCGCAGGTTGACTTGCCGCCACCCGAAGGACCCACCAGAGCGAGGGTGCTACCAGCTGGAACGCTAAAACTTACATGGCTAACGGCAGGTGCTTCGGCACCCTCGTACGTAAAGTTCACGTCCTCAAATCGCACGTCGCCGCCGGCAGGGTGCTTGGGTTGGGCGGGCACGGAGAGCTGCTTGGAATCCATGACGCTTCGAATACGAGCCAGCGAATCGGCACTCATCTGAGAGGCCTCGCCCACAAACATGAGCTTGGTCATGGCCGTCGGCACCACGGCCGAAAAGATCGCGTAAAACGTGAAGTTGGCCATAAAGTGCGCGAAGTCCGTCTCGCCCGGCGCCAACAGCAATGCCACGGGCAAGAGAAATGCCACAAGGCCATTGAGCGCGGTAAGGTTGAGTACCTGCGGACCTCGACAGAACGTGCCCGAATAGTTTTGTGCCATATCGGCGTATTCGGCAATCGCATCGTGGAAGGCCTTAAAGGAGTAGACCGTCTGCTGAAACACCTTGACCACAGGGATGCCGCGTACGTATTCGGTGCCGGTCTTGTTCATCTTGACCAGCGCTCCCATGTAGGCCTTCATGAACTCGGCGCCTTTGCCGCCCATCATGGCGGCCATGGCGCCAAGCGAAATGGCCACCGAGATGAGGCATGCCGCGCCCAAGCGCCAATCGAGGGCGAAAAGCAGCACGAGCAAGCCCACGACCATGGCAGCGGCGCCTGCGATATCGGGCAGCATGTGTGCGAGCAAAGTCTCGGTGGAGGCGGCGCATCCGTCTACAACACGACGCAGCTCACCGGTGGCGTGTGTGTCAAAGTAGCCAAGCGGCAGCTTAAGCAGGTGCTCGCTCGTAGTCTTGCGGATATTGGACGCGCAGCGAAACGCAGACAGGTGCGTGCACATGAGCCCCATGAAATAAGCTACGATGCTTGCTAGGGCAAAACCCACGGCCCACCAGCCATACATCGCGATATCGGTGGCTTCGCTCCAGTTAGGCGCCACGGCGATCAAATCGCGCGCGACAAGCCAAATGCACACGTACGGGCCAAAGCTCAGCAGCTGCGAGAGCGCCGAGAGCGCCATGCCCAAATACGTTAGGAATTTGCGGTCACCAGCATAAGCAAGCAGCTCGCCGATACCGCCACCTTCCTTTTTTGATCCCTTTGCCATGAGATTCCTTTCTAACGGCTTGAGAGTTAACCTCAATCAACTTATCATTGATATGTTAGCCAAGGCACACAATCGAGCCAGGCGTGGACGTTTCCGCAAAGGAAGGGGACGCTTTTGAAAATGCATCGGGCCGCGACCGACATAACCGAGCTCTATGCACCACAGTTTGAGCAGTTTGGCTTGAAGCTTTCCGGCAAGGGCGCTGTCTTTACCGGCGAGGTGGCAAATGACCGGGCGCACGGCCGCGCATGGATCATGCCCCTCTCCCCCACCTGCATTGTCATGGAGCATTTCATAACCCCGACGCACGATATGTACCTGGCCGAATACACACCCGAGCCATACGCCTGCGTGAGCGAGGTCAGCGCACCCACACTTACATGCATGCCCGAGGCTGGCATAACGCCCGCGAACCTTAAACCATTGCATGGACCGTGGCCAAACAATGCCGTTTGCAGCTTTATCCAAGATAGTTGCGGCGAGGAATTAAGCCCACTGTTTGCGGGGGAGCTTTATCACTCGCGCTCGGTACTCTTTTTGCCTGGATATTTTGACGAACTGGAGCACCGCTATCCCACCGAGTTCGCGGGAATCTTTGAGGCGTTTGCCGAGCCATGGCACGAGGAAGCGACGTCTGCCATCTGCCACACGCTGCGCCGGATTAACGAGGAACGCGCCCGCACCGTAGGCGGACGCGTCTATATGCAGGGCATCGTGGAGACCATGGTCGCGGAGCTCGCCTGTTCGCGCGCGGCCCACAAGCAGGCGCGGCAGGCGGCAGACACACGCGTCAGCATAACCATTGCCGAAGAAGTAACGGCAATGATTGAGCGCGCGCTCGACAAAGGCAGACGTGTGGGTATCAACGAGGTGGCCGAGAGGCTCTACACAAGCCGATCCAAGCTGTGCGCCACCTTTAAGGCCCAAACCGGTGAGTCCCTGGGCGCCTACATTCGCAGACGCCGCATGGAGCGAGCAGAGGACCTTTTGGCCGATAGCGCGCTCACGATAGCGCAGGTGGCAAAGCGTCTAGGCTACCCTCAGCAAGCCGCCTTCGCCCAAGCCTTCAAACAATACACCGGCATGACACCCACGTCTTGGCGAAGCAAGCATCGCTAAGGCCCAAGCTCCCTGGCCGTAACGGAGCGATTAATTAGCCGCCGCCCGTCAGCTCACCCAGGATCTAAACGTCAAGATGCGCACAATCAAGCGCCTTTTTGATAAGAGGGACAGATCGATCAGCCAAATACAACGGAATGTTGAGCACCCCGTCGTCGAGCTTTAGGTTCTTAAGTGAGTAGCGGACCCTCAATGGAGTCGTCTCCGCATGCTTGTCGGCATAGTACTTAAGGCTCTTGGAATGAACGACCTCTCCCGATTTGACCTCGACGGGAACGATTTCGTTTCCGACTTGAATCAAAAAATCGACTTCGTGCTTCGGCTTCTCGTTTGTCCAATAACGCGGAGCAGCATCTAACTGTGAAAGTAATGCCTGAAGCACATAGTTCTCGGCGAACGAACCTTTGAACTCCGAAAATAGCGCATCCGAGATGGCAAAAGCGGACGCATCCAGCCTTGCCATGCGGCGCAGCAAGCCGACATCAAGACAGTAGACTTTAAATGCCTTGAGGTCATCGTACGCAGAGAGCGGCACACCACCGGCAGCATTAAGGCGAACCGCCGTGATGAGCCCAGCATCGGCAAGCCATTCCAGAGCATCCTCGTATTCTCGAGCACGAGCCCCCTCGCGCACCGCACCCCAAACGAACTTTTTGTTCTCGCGCGCCAACTGAGCTGGAATCGAGTTCCAAATTTGCGAAAGCTTGGCGAACTGCGCACGGCCACCATGCTTGGCAAAATCGCGCTCGTAGGAATCCAAGAGATCAGACAACACCTTATCGACCTGAACGATATCGCCCGTCTCCACCCACCGGCCAAGAGCCTCTGGCATGCCGCCGCATGCAAAATAACGACGAAGATGCTCGACGAGACGGACATGGAAGAAATCGGGCACTGTCTCGATCTGATCAAGGCCGCCAAGGTATTCGTCGTAGTTTGCAGCGCCCTCGGCTTTCAGAAACTCGGAAAAGCTCATGGGGCGCATCTCCATGAACTCGACCTTTCCCACCGGAAAAGCGCTGGTCTCACGGGACAAGCGAACGCCCAACAAAGACCCTGCGCATGCGACGTGATACTCGGGGGCCTCGTCACAGAAGTATTTAAGGGCGCCGACTGCAGAAGGACAATCCTGGATCTCATCAATAATAAGCAGCGTTTCGCCGGGCTCGATAGGCTGTCCAAGTGCCAGGGAAAGATTTGAGATGATCCGTCGAGGATCGCGCGTACCTTCGAAAAACTGAGCGTACTCGCTCTGTACCCCAGGTGACGGCTCCTCGAGCGTCAGATACACAAAATTGAGGTACGAGGTTCGGCCGAACTCCTTAAGCGCCCACGTCTTTCCAACCTGGCGCGCCCCCTTAAGGATAAGCGGCTTACGATATTCTGACGCTTTCCAAGCGTTAAGCTTGGCAATGATATCTCGCTGCATGACCGAACCTCCCGCAAAGAAACTTCCGTAAACGTGATATTTCCCACATTTTACCCTAGGTAAAACGTGACATTTATCACATTTACAGAAGTTTTAAGCTCATTTCGCCACACTTTCATCACATTCAAAAGGCGGAGGCGCATTTTGCGCCTCCGTCACCATCTTTCCTATCAGCCCGCCTGACCCGAACGGCCGAGTCGTCACGGAACCGAGGGGCCGAGCGCAGGGCCTTGCCTCTCAATGAGTTCCGCACGAACAGGAGGCGCCAGTGGCGCCTCCGTCGTGAGTCAGGACTGTCCGAAATTGAGAGGCAAGGCCCTGCGCCCGGCCCCTCGGTTCCCGCTTACGAGAGCGACGCTCTCAGCAACTCGTTGAAGAGCTTCGGGTTGCCCTTGCCGCGGCTCGCCTTCATGCACTGGCCCACCAAAAAGCCGATGACCTTCTGGTTGCCGTCACGATACTGCTGCGCCTGATCGGCACAGTTAGCCAGCACCTCGTCCACAATCGGCTGCAGCGCGCCGGCATCGCTCACCTGACGCATACCGCGCTCGTCGACGATCTTGTTGGGGTCGTCGCCGGTCTGGGCCATGGCCTCAAAGACCTCGTGAGCCTGGTTGGAGCTGATGGCATCGGTCGCCAGCAGCTTGGCAAGCGCCGCAACCTGAGCCGGCGCAATACCGGACTCGGCGAGCGACACGCCCGCGCCCTTAAGGTAGGCAATCATCTCGTTGACCAGCAGGTTTGCGACCGTCTGGGCCTCCTTGCCAGCCATACCGGCAGCGGCGGCCTCAAAGAACTCGGCAAACTCCGGGTCGCCAGCAATCTGCTCGGCGTCGGCCGTCTTAATGCCAAAGTCGGCCTCAAAACGGGCGCGCTTGGCATCGGGCAGCTCGGGAATCTCGCCACGGCAGCGGTCGATAAACTCGTCGTCCAGATCGAACGGCGCCAGGTCGGGATCGGGGAACAGGCGATAGTCGTCGGCCGTCTCCTTCACACGCATAACCACGGTGCGCTTACGGCTGGGCTCCCAGTGGCGGGTCTCCTGATAGATGATGCCGCCCTCCTCGAGCACCTCGGCCTGGCGGCAGATCTCGTAGGCAAGGCCGTCATGCAGGCTCTTAAACGAGTTGAGGTTCTTAAGCTCGGTCTTGGTGCCCAGTTTGGTCTCGCCGCGGTGGCGCAGCGACACGTTGCCGTCGCAGCGCATGGAGCCCTTCTCCATGGAGCAGTCCGAAATGCCCAGCGTCACAAAGATGCGGCGGAGCTTTTCCATAAACAGGCGCGCTTCCTCAGGCGTACGCAAGTCGGGCTCAGTCACGAGTTCAATCAAAGGCGTGCCGCAGCGGTTGTAGTCGACGAGCGACTCGGCCGCGGCGGTAATGCGGCCCTCGGCACCGCCCACGTGCACCATCTTGGCGGCATCCTCCTCCATGTGGATGCGCAGGATGCGAATAGGCACCGTGTAGGAACCGTCCTCGCGACGCTCGGGCATCTGCAGGTTGGACGCGTCATAACTGGCCAGGTGGCCGGCGCGCTGGTTGCCCTCGCGCATGGTCGACGTCATGGACGTGGACAGGCCCTCGGCATTGGCCGAAGCGCTCGCCAGGCTCTGGGCCTCGGCCTCGCCAAACGCGCAGTCGGGACGCTCGGCGGCACCGCGACCGGTCACGTCCAGGTCCAGGTGACCGTACATGGCAAAGGCGACCGGACCCTGCGTAGTCTGGAAGTTCTTGGCCATATCGGGATAGAAGTAGTGCTTGCGGTAGAACATCGAGTGGCGCTGAATCTCGCAGTTGGTGGCGAGACCCGCCTTGACGATGCTCTCGATGGCGCGCTTGTTGGGCACCGGCAGGGCGCCGGGCAGGCCCAGGCACACCGGGCACACGTTGGCGTTGGGCTCGTCATCGTGGCTGAGCTTGCAGTTGCAGAACATCTTGGTGTCGAGTGCGGTGAGCTCGGTATGGATCTCCAGACCGATCACGGCCTCCCAATCCTGCAGGACCTCGGAAAGCTCCTTCATTACAGCTCGCCTCCCTTCCCGGCAAAATCGGGCGCGACGGAAAGCGCGGGCGCGTCCGTGGCGGCATCGGCAAAGCCGCGCTCCAGGGCGCGGGCAAACGTGAGCAGTTGACGGTCCTTAAACGCCGGACCAACCAGCTGGGCAGAAACGGGCAGTTTGCTGTCCTCGCCCAGGCCCAGCGGCACCGAGATACCACCGTTGCCGCAAATGTTGAGCGAGATGGTGTACAGGTCGGAGAGGTACATCTGCGTGGGGTCGCTGATCTCGCCAAACTTAAAGGCCGTGCGCGGCGAGGCGGGCATAAGGATGGTGTCCACCTTGGCATACGCGGCGTCGTAGTCCTGCGTGATGAGCGTGCGGGCCTTTTGCGCGGCGTAGTAGTACTTGTCGTACACGCCCGAGCTCAGCAGGTAGGCGCCGAGCATCTGACGGCGCTTGGCCTCCGCGCCAAAGCCGTGGGCGCGCGACAGCGAGCTCTGATCGGACAGGTTGGCGCAGCCCTCCTCCTGATAGCCGTAGCGAATGCCGTCGAAGCGGGCCAGGTTGGAGAACGCCTCGGCAGGGCCGATGACGTAGTAGGCGGCGATGGCGGCGTCCAGGTGCGGCAGGTCGACCTCGACCAGCTCGGCACCCTGGTTCTGCAGCTCCTGGGCGGCGCGCTGAACAGCGGCCTTGACCTCGGATGTCAGGCCCTCGGCCTCCATAAACGCGGGGATGATGCCCACGCGCTTACCCTCGATGCTGTCGTTGAGATGCTCGGTAAAGTCGACGGCGCAATCCTGGCTGGTGCAGTCGTACGGATCGTGGCCCGCGCCGGTAAGCGCGTTCATGGCCAGCGCGACATCCTCGACCGTGCGGCCAAAGGGTCCCACCTGGTCGAGCGACGAGCCAAAGGCAACCACGCCGTAACGGCTCACGGCGCCGTACGTGGGCTTAAAGCCCACCACGCCGCACAGCGACGCCGGCTGGCGAATGGAGCCGCCGGTGTCCGAGCCCAGCGAGAGCACGACCTCGCCCGCGGCGACGGCGGCGGCGGAGCCGCCCGAGGAGCCGCCGGGCACGCGCTCGGTATCCCAGGGGTTGTTGGTGCGGTGGAACGCCGAGCTCTCGGTGGAGCTGCCAAAGGCAAACTCGTCCATGTTGGCCTTGCCCATGGGCAGGCAGCCGGCATCGAGCATGCGCTGGACGCAGGTGGCGGTGTAGACGCTCTGGTAGTTCTCGAGCATGCGGGAAGCGCAGGTGGTGCGCGTGCCCACAAGGTTCATGTTGTCCTTGATGGCCAGCGGCACGCCCGCGAGCGGAGGCAGCGGCTTGCCTGCGGCACGGTCGGCATCCACGCGCGCAGCGGCCTCGAGCGCAAGCTCGGGCGCCACCTGCAGGAATGCCTGGACCCCGCCCTCGCGCGCCTCGATGGCGGCAAGGGAGGCCTGGGCCACCTCGGTAGCGGTAAAGTCGCCAGCGGCAACACCCGCGGCGATCTGGGCGGCGGTAAGGGAATCGAAGCTCTGCGCCATTACTCGCTCTCCCCCTCTCCCAAAATGGACGGCACGCGGAAGTAGCGGTCGCGCGCGCTGCCGGCGTTTTCGAGCGCGACGTCGAGCGGCAGGTCGCGCTCGGGCTCGCGCAGGTCATCGCCCATCACGTTGGACAGGCTTCCGATGGGATGGAACGTGGGCTCCACGTCGGGCAAGTCATATTGCAAGACGGGCTCGAGCATCTGGACGGCGTCGTTCATGTAGGACGTCATCTGGGTGAGCTCGTCATCGGTCAGTGCGATTTTTGCGTACTCGGCAATGCCGCGCACGTCTTTCTCGCTGAGTGCCATAGGCGCTCCCTTCCGCATAACAGATAAACCGCTCTAGTATACAAGGCAACGCCGCTTGGAGCAGGCGCTTTACCCAAATGCAGCGAAAACGTAACGAGGACGGCGAACGCGGTCCGGCAGCTCTGCAGCGAAAACCGCATAGCTCACAACACAAACCATCACAACATTCGACGCTTATCGCCAAAATCGAAATTTTCATCGAATGTTGTGATGGTTTGGAACCCCCGACCACCACAAAGGTGCCTGTCCCCATTGTGGTGGTTCTGGAGAATGTCTTATGCCGAGGCCTTGGCCTTGCGGCGCTTGCGGACCGCGTGGACCACGATGTCCAGCAGCAACAGCACAATGGCCACGACCACGATAAGCACGGCAAACTCGCGTTTGCCCCAGTGGCGGCCGGCCAGCGACTTTTGCTTGTCGACGTCTTTCTTGTTGTACTTGGTGCGCACGCAATGTACCAGCAGGCGATGGTCGTTCACGCCGTAGGGCGTGCAGGTGACGAGCGTCACTTTGTCGGCGCCCGGCTCGATGGTCAGCGACTCCATCTCCTCGGGCAGCACCACCTCGGAGTCCACCATCTTGTAGGCGAGCGTCTTGTTCATGGTGTGCAGCAGCACCAGGTCGCCGGGCTCCAGCGAGTGGATGTCGTCGAACATGCTCAGGTTGCGCATGCCCGAGTGCGCGGTGAGCACGCAGTGCGTCGAGGTGCCGCCCACCGGCAGGCTCGTGCCCTCCAGGTGGCCGACGCCCGCCATAAGGACTTCTTCGCTCGTGCCGTGGTAGATGGGCATGCTCACGTCGATGGAGGGGATCTCGACCCAGCTCATCATGGGGTCGCGGTCAAAGATGAGCTGCTGGGCGTAGGGCTCGATCTGGTCGGCGGGGAGCTCGGTGGTCTCGCCCGCCAGCTGCTCGTTAAAGGAGCGCGCCTGGAGCAGGATGCGCTCGCGCTCCTCGGCAGACAGCGCGTCCGCGGTGCTGGACACCGTGCTGATCTGGTTGAACACGCCCGAGGCCTCGAGCCGGTCCAAGATCCACGGCCAGGTCATAAGGCCCACGCCAATAAGGATGATGACGATGGTGATGAGCCGATCGGCCCAGCGCGGCAACCGTTTGCGACGACGTTTGGGCTTTGGTTGAGGCTTGGGTTGGGGGCTTGAGTCACCGTTGTCCGCGGTGTTATTGCCCTTCATATGCTTGGCGCCCTGCACCATCGCCGGTCACTCCTCTACAACTCAAGTTGTCTAAACAAATAATAGCCGATTAACGAGCTTCCGCGCCGAACAACGCAGCTAGACTGCACCGTCCGGGCCACGTAACCACACTCAACCAATCAAGCCATATGTTGCTTTCATCGTCTCAAGCAACTGCGCCATCGTTGCGCCCGCAACCCCGATCTGTTTCAGATTGACGTCGCCCACCTCACAATCTTTAACAAACGCAATCATATCGTCCTTCAGTTCTCCGCGCAGGTCGACACCTTCCGACTCGCCAAGCAGCTGAGCAAGCCTCAGCGCATCGCGTTTATGCTTTTTTACCTTCTTCGAATCAACGTTCTCCCCCGCTTCCCTTCTAGCTTTTAGGTCGAGATACGCCTTCGCTTTGAACGGGACAATGTATTCCGTACCCAGGACCGAAACGCCGCCTACGGTCCGAATTCCCTGAAGGAACAAGCTGTAGTAAGCATCGTCCAACAAAATTGCCGAAAGACTGCTTATGTTTTCATCAACGTGAATTGGCGCCACATCAATCCCCTCACGACCCTTTAGAAAGTCGGGGCACTTCGCGAAGAGTTCGATCATATGGGGGTAACCCGGCCTCTTAGGCTCTGTGAACCGATAAAAACATGAGCCTTTGCCTTCGCCCCAGCCGCAGCGGTAACCGCCATCACGCACCAAAGTCCATATGGCTTCTGCCGTCTGAGGCAACCGGTCATCGGCGACAATTACCACATCAAAATCGTGAGTCGCCCTAAACGGAAGTCCCGCCTCTGCGAGCAAAATGTCGCATGCCGTGCCGCCGATAAGGGCATACGATCCTGCAGCTTCTTGCATATGCTGCTGAAATTCTTGGAGGCCTTCTACAGCGCTTCTTGCCATGGATATTCCCTTTCAAACATTCGATCGACTTCGAGCTGAATTCGCTCATCGTCAATTGCCGCCAAAGATAGCGCAAGCGAAATGTTGTCGACACGGGAGGAGTCGGCAAACACGGGCGCATAGCGCCACACTTGGATCATCGCCGTCTCGTTATCCGGCAACTCCCCGTCTGCGACTTCGAGGTCGCTCAGTTGACGCCATGCACTTCTTAAGACGGCCTTTTGTTCCATGCCCGGCGCAGCGAGCATCGAACGCGCGGCGAGCGCCGTCTCCCCGGCGTCAACAAGACAGTCGATCTGCGGCGTCTTCCTTGCAAAAAAGACCTTCGAGACAGGCGAGGAGAGCTCTGCCATGTGCTCACTGAGCAAAAGATCAACAGCAACAGGGAACACGACGACACGTCGCTCGCGACGCTCGCGCCTCGCGAGCCCCCTGTCAACAAGCTCGGTTATGGCCTCACTCGCGCGGCTTGCCGAAATCCCAAGCGCACGACAAAGGTCATAGGGACGATATGGCTCCTGGGCTACTCCCCAGATTGCGGCAGCCTGTGCGTTGGGTGACATCTTGGTCGCGCGATTGCGAAACCGGGCACCGCCCCTCTCCGTGCAGGCTGTGCCCATAAATGGAAGAAAAGCCTGTCTACCTGGGCAGACAAAGGGAATCCCTTGTGCGATCAATGCTTTGCGCTGACGTGCATCGGCATCAGGAAACGAAACGACAACAGGAGTCTCCGCGCGTAAGGCTAGCTGACTATAGACTCTCTTAGCCTCGGGAAGCCCGACGCCAGTAGGCAAACTTGCAAGCAAAAACGAAAAACCGTTTGCGTCAACAGCGCGGACCTCAACCGCCCGCAGATGCAGCGGCAAGCGTGTGGATCCAGGCCAAGTTTTGGCCTTGGCGGAGAGGCCTAGTGCTTCTTGTAAGTAGATTAGCGCTTCGTTCATTTCCATCATTTTCGTTTGATTCCAGTTTATATTGGAATTATACATAATTTTCGGAATTGACGAGATTCCTTTCGTGCATAAGCCCGCATTTGAGTTTTCAGAATGTCCCGGATCGGCGGGGCGATTCGGGATACAATGTCAATAGAAAACGACGCATCCCGCGTAAGTGTACGAGAGCGCGGGCGGCCTAGTTTTCAGCTTTTGTTAAATGCCCGGGATCCGACCCCCGGGCATTCTTATTTGCGCTTGTTGCGGCGCAAATGCCTTCTACCGTCCGCACCGCGCGTGCGCCTACGGACCTTAAACCGAACCTCATACGAGTCAAGAAACGCGATGACGAACGTGCCCACCGCCGCGAGGGCGGCGAGCGCGTTAAGGAATTTCAGCATTTGGGGACCTCCGATCGAGTCGTCGGCCGCCCGCGCACGGGATGCGTCGCAAGGCCATTTTACTGCGAGCGTATGCACCCGCAGCTGGTAAACGCAATAATTGCAAACATCTGTTCGATATTCATACGCCTGATCCATCGGACGATGGAGGCTGGCTGCGTTATCCCAAAAAAACGGGGCAGACTCCAGTGCGGAGTTTGCCCCGAAAAGAAAATGGCAAAGCAAGAACGTGGATGGACGAGAAAAGTGTCCGCAAGTCTCATGGCCATCGCATCCCACCTGCCAAAGAGATGGGTGAGCGAGCGTTACTCCTGCTCGGACTCCTCAGCCTGCTTACGGCTGCGGATGAGGTGCGCCACGCCGATGCACAGCACCGCGCCACCAGCGATCCAAGTGAAGGTCACGCCGTTGAGACCGGTCAGCGGGAGGCCAACCTGCTTGGTATCGCCAACGGTGATGTTGAAGTAGCCATCGGTGACCTTGTCCGAGCCGGCCTGCGCCGTTAGCCTGTTATCACCGGCATTCTCATCGGTAAGGCCAGCGATGACCTTGTCACTCTGGTTCTTGCTATCAAGCGTGCCAGAGAGCGCAGTAAGACCAGCGTTCGGATCAATGGCGTTCATGGTCGGCTTGATCTCGAAGGTGAAGGGTTCGACCTTGGTGTAACCATCGGGAGCAGAAGTTTCCGTGACCGTATAGACGCCAGCATCGAGACCGGTAAGCGTAATGACACCACCGGGGTTCATCGAAAGCTCAACCTTGTTGTCGCTCAAAGTGCCGTCACTCTTGACATATTTAACGTTTGCGCTGTTCACGTCACCGTTAGTTGTGTCACCAGCTGCGATGGTGAACGTAGCACCTTCCAGCGCCTTCTCAGTGCCAAGGTCAACCTTGTTGATCTTGAGGCCGTAGGTGTAGTCCTTGACCATATCGGATTCCGAGGTGCCAGTACCTGCGACCATGGGGTTGTTAGAATACTCGAGCGTAACAGTATTGGGGTTGCCCTCCAGCTTGTTGTTAGCCCCTGCAATAACCGCCTTTGCGTTGAGCTTTGCCTTGTAGAAGACAACAATATTGGTGTTGGCATTGATCGTAAGCGTTCCGCCATTTTTCGCGGTGGCTGACTTCAGCCCATTGGTTCCATTAAAGTTAACTGTCAAAACACGCTGATTTGACTCAGAAGGGGCATCCACATCGTAGCTAGTCGGATTAATCTCGGTGTATTCACCATTATTCAACGCATAAACGCTGATCGAGTCAGTGATGTAGTCGAGACCGTCCGTCAGCTGATCCTTGAACTTGTAGGAATAGGTGTCGTAGCTATCGTAGTTGTCCGCAATCGTACCGGTGAGCCGGTAGTTGACCTCCTGGCCGATCTGGGAGTCGGCAGCGTCCACCCAGTCAGTCTCGCCGGTAATGTCACCGCCCTTCACCTTAGAATCATCGAGGATCTTTTTCTCAACCGTGGGGATGCTGGTCTTCTCATGGACAGTCACGGCACTACCACCCACGACTGCAAAGATCGGGGACGTGCCAGTGTTCGGCTTGGTCGAATCGAGATCGCTGGTCACAAACAGGTAGTAACCGTTGCCATTCGCCAGATTAGGAGTCCAAGAATTACCAGTAGGGATGTTAGTCGCGGCAGGTTTCTCACTCTTAACGGCATTCGCAACTGCGTAGAGAACATTGTTGGTAGCGATTCGCGTTCCATCAGTCGATGTTGATCCTGCAGTAGTGGAACCCGCATGTGCCATGAGGAAGTCGGCTACTTCCTGGGCAGTAGGTTTGTCAGACAGCTGATCCTTAACCTCCAAGCTGTCATAACCCTTCCAGTCTTTCCTAATGGCATCAATCACCTTCGTGATAACCGTATCGCTCGCCCACGTGATGTTCTGAGCGGTCTTGCCACCGTTTTCAGTGTCGGTCACCGTAGCCTTAAAGATCTGGTACGCCTTGAACGTGGTGCCATCGTTTTTCTCGGCCTGACTAATGGTGATGCTGCCGTCACCCTCGGCCGCAAACGCCATGGTCACCGGGGCCATGACGCCGCCGAAGCTCAGCGCTGCTGTGAGGCCAGCGGTTACTGCCAGGCGTGCGATGTTCTTGCTCATGCTCATCTTCTTTTCCTCTGCTTTCTGCTCGAATTCCATTTGATCTAAATCTGTCTGTCTGTGTCTTAGCATCTACTTCGCTACGTCTCGCCCCGCTCTCTGTGGGGCTGCCAGCTACTCTTTATGGCTGCCACCTCCCCGCTTGACCAGGAGCGCGACCACGATGAGCGCGGCTCCGGCGACCGCTGCGGCGGCCGCGGCGTACATTGCCATATCGCCAGTCGAGGGCATAAAGCCTCCGGTGGTAATGCTAGGGGGTGTGCCGGTGGGCGTGTTGATGAGCGACGCCTCCAGGCTGCCCGTCGACCCGTCCGCGCTGTCGGCGCGCAGGGGCGACTCGGCCGTGATGGTGAGCTTGGGCCTGGCGGCGGCCACCTGGTCGACGTCCAGGCCCTCGGCCTTGACCGTCACGGAGCGCGTGCCCTCAAAGGCGGTGTAGCCCTTGGGCGCCTTGAGCTCGCGGACCTCCAGCTTGCCCGAGTCCACGCCCGAGACGGTCACGCGGCCGTCCTCGCCCGTGGTGACGGCGGCCTTGCCCTCCGCATCCCACGTGCCGTCGGCCGTCAGCGTGCGACCGCGGTCATCGGCGATGCTCAGGACCGCCCCAGCAAGCGGCTTGTCGCCGTCGCTGCCGCGCTTGGTGAGCGCGAGATCCCAGGTGTAGGCGCACGCGTCGTCGCTCGGCGTGCGGGTGAAGCCGGCGTCGCCGGACTGGTCGGCAAAGGGAGAGCGCGGGTAGCGCAGGTAGACCTCGTTGGGGTTGCCCTTCGCGATGCCGTGGCTGCACGAACCGTTGAGCGGCGCGTTGTACACGGCGACCACGCGGGCGCCCGCGGTGA